>Ga0335081_10001592_pt1 | contig 36225 bp, 26 predicted proteins | sample Lox_Sample_35_FD_206713 | JGI IMG/M metagenome (GOLD analysis project Ga0335081, IMG submission 206713) | Soil microbial communities from Loxahatchee National Wildlife Refuge, Florida, United States - Lox_Sample_3.5 | ecosystem: Environmental > Terrestrial > Soil > Wetlands | place: USA...
GCGATGTTCTCGATCGAGCCATTGGGATTGGCTTCGCGCGTGATCTCGCCCGACGGAGTGCTGTAGCGGAAGACGATGCGGTCCTGGTCTTTCAGCTCGGCGAGCGTGCGCTCGTCGCAGAAGTAGTTGCCTTCCATGTGGCCGATAGGAATCTCCAGCACCTCGCCTTGGGTGAGTTGCTGCGTGAACGGCGTGTTGGTGCTCTCGACGCGCAGGTGTACGGGCTTGCAGACGTATTTCAGCCCGGCGTTGCGCATGAGCGCGCCCGGCAGCAGTCCGGCCTCGCAGAGGATCTGGAAGCCGTTGCAGAGCCCGAGCACCAGCCCGCCATCGGCGGCGAACTTGCGCACCGACTCCATTACCGGCGAGAACTTGGCGATTGCGCCGGTGCGGAGATAGTCGCCATAGGCGAAGCCGCCGGGAACGATGATCGCGTCGCAGCCCTGCAAGTCCGGCGAATCGTGCCAGAGGAAGGTGACCGGCTGGCGCGCGACGTTCTCGATCACCCAATACGCATCATGATCGCAATTGGAGCCGGGAAAGATGATGACGCCGAATTTCATAGGCGCAACTAGCAGCTAGCAATTAGCCAAAACCGCCGCTCGCAATAAGCAACTAACTGCCAGGGGAGCTCTGAACAAGCCGCTGATCGTCCTCCGGGGCTAAAGCCCGCACTGCCTTTGCTGCACTTGCGGCACGGCTGAAGCCGTGCCCTTTCAAAACTGAGGCTTAGTCGGAGTCTCCCTGGTTGCTGATTGCTGACTTTTCGAGTGTAGCATGGTGTTGAGGCCTGCCTTTCGGGCTCGGCATCGAAGAAATTAAATGCGGCTCTCTCACCACATCTCGATCACTGGCGACGCGCTGAAGCGATGGTTTGTCGCGCAGTGCTATAACTCGCTCGCTATCGGCGCGTTGTGGTGGGCGGGACTGTGGTATCTGCATGTGCCGTTCGCACCCTTCTGGGCGATCCTCGCGGCGGGCTTTCAATTTATCCCGCACTTTGGGCCGGTGCTGGCGTTCTTCGGACCAGCGCTGGCCGCGCTCATCGCCGACGGCTTCGAAGGATTTCTCTATGTTCTGATCCTCTACGGAGTGGTGGTGGTCGTCGACGGCTTGCTGCTGCAGCCGGCCATTATGCGGCGCACCGCGCGCGTCCCCATCTGGGCGTCGCTGATCGTGCCGATCGTTCTCGGCGTGATCTTCGGCTTCTGGGGATTGCTGCTGGCGGCGCCGCTGCTGGCGGTGATCTTCGCCTATCGCGCATATGGAAGGTCGCGCATGCAGCCCGGGGTGCCGCGGCAGACCCCGCCCGGCCAGGTGATCACCGGCGGCCAACTGATATCTCCCGGAGGACCGGGCCAGTTGCCGCGACAGGGCCCGTCGTAATTCCCGCCCGAACTCGCAATCTGGTTCAACCACTCATCTCGCCGGTTTTGCTACACTCACCCTCCAATGGCTGCCGCAACAACGTTATCGCCCGAGGTGAAATCGCAACGCATCGAGTCCGTCGACATTGTCCGCGGCATAGTCATGATCGTGATGGCACTCGACCACGTGCGCGACTTCTTGAGTGGCGCCGGCAATCCTACTAATCTTGCAACCACCACGGTTCCGCTCTTCTTCACTCGCTGGATTACGCATTTCTGCGCGCCGGTGTTCTTTCTGCTGACCGGGACCGGCGCCTATCTCGCATTGCAGCGAAAATCCAAACGCGAGCTTTCGTGGTTTCTGCTCACCCGCGGCGTCTGGCTGATTTTTCTGGAGCTGGTGCTCATGCGGTGCCTGGCATTTCAGTTCAATTTCGATTATCGCCTCACCATGATCTTCGTTCTATCGGCGCTGGGCGGAGCGATGATCGTCTTATCGGCGCTGGTGTATCTGCCCGACTGGGCGGTCGTCGCCTTCGGTACGGTGGTGATCGCCACCCACAATCTGCTCGACAGCATCGACTCGCAAAATCCGCTGTGGATCGTCCTGCACAGCCTGGGGCCCATCGTGAACACGCCACGGCATGCGATGTTCGTGGCCTACCCGCTCATTCCGTGGGTCGGCGTAACCGCGGTGGGTTACGGGCTTGGGCGGATTTACCGCTGGCCCGCCGAGCGGCGAAAGGCATTTCTTACGCGACTCGGAATCGCGCTAACCGCAGCATTCCTTGTGCTGCGCGCCATCAACACCTACGGCGATCCCTTGCGCTGGAGCGCACAAAAGTCGGCGGCGTTCACCCTCGTGTCATTCCTGAACACGAACAAGTACCCGGCGTCGTTATTGTTTCTCCTCATGACGCTCGGCCCCGCCCTGCTGGCGCTGCGAGTGTTCGATGGGTGGACGCCGCCCGCGTTCGGACCGGTTCTGATCATTGGCCGGGTGCCACTGTTCTATTACGTCCTGCATATTCCACTGATCCATCTGATCGCGGTGGCCGTTTGCTACGCGCGCTACGGCCACGTGTACTGGATGTTCCAGTCGCCCAGCCCCGCCCAATATCCGATCACGCCGCCTCCCGGCTGGGGACTGTCGCTGCCCGCGATCTACCTGGTTTGGGGAATTGTTGTGCTGCTGCTGTATCCGCTCTGCCGCTGGTATGCCGGCTTGAAGCAGCGTCGCCGGTACTTCTGGTTGAGCTATCTCTGAGTTCAGAGCAGCTTTGGGAGGCGGCGGTTACCTGGTGCCGTGGGTGTCACGAGCCGTGGTTACCTTCGTGTTGCGGCGTGCGCTTTCTTGTGCTCCAGATTTCGCTCGACTGACTAAACTTTCAGGTGCGGGCTGAACCACCATTCGGACCGTGTCTGGGGCGCCCAAGGCCATTCTCTGTAGGGGAGGAAGAGCATTAGGCGCCCATGATTTTTGTAGGCCAGCGGGCGGCGCCACCGGAAGAGTACTCGGAGCCGTGCCCAGCCGTCTGGCTGGATTCGAGCGGGAGAAGGATTGACCCTAGTTCGGCTTTCGGGGCACGATCTGCTCGTCGCGGATGAAGAACTGGGCCGGGCAGGCCTCCGAGCCGCAGATCACAGGCAGCAATCCGCCGACCTGCTTGCGCGTCACCAGACCGAGTTGGCCGCACGAAGGACAGGCAAGAACGGCCCAATAGGGATCGTCCTTCTCGCCCATTTCCCCGGCGTTCTCCAAAACGAAAATGCTTCCAGGCTCCATCTGTTCGGGGATCCACTCGCCCAACACGCTCAGTTCTCCGATCATGTGCCCTCCTTCAGGGTCCCCGCCAAGCGCCGCGGTTGCGGTTGGCGGGGCGTAGGACCGTTCAAGAAGCCTTCGGGACCCCCAGCGCGCGCCGATTTTGCGTGGACTGGGGCAGCTTGCTGCCTCGCTCTTCAAGATGACGAACGGAACCTTGCTGCATGACCCCGGCACGCGCCACAATGCGCCCCGGCGGCCTGCGGCGCGGGCCTACCCGGCTGTCGCCATCTGTCTTCGGGGCCGGTCGCACCCCCGCCTTCTGCAGCGGCGAAAGCACCCGCTGGATGGTGTCGCTCAGGCACACCGTTAACATCGGCTGGCGTGCATTTTTCAACACATCCACCACCCCGCGCGCGGAATCTTCCAGGTAGATGTGCCGGCCATCCGTCAGCAGGTGGTATTCGGAGGCGGCGGTGGCCGTCTCCACCAGCCGCTTGCCCAGCTCTTTCTGTACGAATCGGATGACCCGGCGGATTTTTTGCAGAGAAAAACCGCGCTCGCGCAGCTCGCACAGCACGGCGATTTCAGCGAGATCGTCGGGCGAATAGATGCGCCGGTGGCGGGCGCGGCCCGGAACCACGATTCCCTGCTCGTCCCACCATTGAAGCTGGCGCGGGCTGATGCCCGTAAGCGCCACGACCTCGCTGGATGTGAAGGTCAATCGCATAGTACGGCCGAAACAAATGCGGCCTAAAATGTTTCCAACATCATAGTGCAGATGTAAAGGCTGTCAAGGTGCATTATTGATTAAAGAGGCACCTGTGCGATGAAGATTGGGTAAAAAGCAGTCGCGCGTGGCGGCAGAAATCGGCCACGCCGTGGCATGAGCAGATTGCTGGCTTATCCACGCCGGCGATGTTAGGGTTGTGCCTTCCGCTCTCCGATTTGCCGTCTTCGAAACATGACGCGGTCATTGCTCCGGCGCGCAGCATCGTGGGCTGTACGATACTCAGACTATCTGGCGCTGCTGGTCCTCGTCGCCACGTCGATTCCGCCTGTCCTCGTCAGGCATGGATCGCTCACCGCGATACCCACGTTTAACTTTCTCGACGGCTCGTGGTTGCTCGACGCCAGCTACAAAGCGGCTGGCGGAATTTGGCTGGGCCGGGACGCGGCCTTCACCTACGGGCCGCTGTTTCAAGGGCTGTCGAGCGCGCCCGCGCGTTGGATCGGAATTTCCACCGGCGCGATCTATGCCACCTGGTACACCCTGCCCCTCATCTTGATTGTCGTTGCCACATTCTGGACGGCGCGATTGCTTCTCCCCGAAATCGCGGCGTGGCGCCGGGCGCTGCTGTTACTGCTGGCAATCATCTTCTGGTCGCCTCCCGACCTGCGCATCTCGCTTGCTCTGCTGGCCTTCGCCATCTTTCTTCGCATGACCGATGCGGTGGTTCCAGGAAAGGGAATGGTGTTGCGCGCCACCGCAACCGCGGCCATTTGCATTGCGGCCTTCTGGCTCTCGGCGGATACGGGTCTCTACTGCGCGGCCGCCTTCTTACTGTGCGTGCTCTGGACGGCGGCAGTGCGGCCCCAGCCGGCGCGCCTGGCGATTCTTGCAATTGTCACGGCCGGCATTTTCGCGGCTCTCGTTCTCGTGACTAACCTCGCTCTCTTCTCGCTCTTCGATTTTCAGTTCTGGCGTTCGAGCCTCGCCATCGCTTCGGGGTACCGCTGGTTCGAGCCGATGGCGATGACAAAGCCTGACAAGCGTCTCGTGCTCGAATCGCTGGCTTTGGCAATAGCGGTGTTCGCGACGGTTTCCTGGTGGCGAATGCCAGGCCGCACCCGGACGCGGCGCCCGGCGTTCCTGTTATCCGGTTTCTGCCTGGCAATTCTTATTCTGCAAAGCGCCTTGGTGCGTTCCGACCACGGACACGTCGTGATCGGAATCTATCCCATCCTGTTTCTCTGCGGCGCAATTGCTATGGACGAATTTGACGCGCCTCTGCTATCGATGGCATGTCCGGCCGCAGCCTTGCTTGCAACCATAGTCCTAGCTTCTGCTTATCCGCTCTACACGCCTGCCGATGTCCTCAGCCGTTGGCGGCACATGGTTCATCCGGTGGTGACTTGCGGGGCTGGGTCGAGGGAATTTGATCGCGCGTGCTTGTCTGCCGGTGCCGCTGAGTTGCTGACGTCGGTTTCCCAATTGGTAAACTCCCAAACCAATCCTGGCGACATCATCGGGATATTTCCTTACGAAACCGCATTCGGGTTGGCCTCGAGACATCAGGTCGCGGGCGGCCTGCTACAGAGCTATATCGCGAACGGAGAGTATCTGACCGATTTGGAATTAGCCGGGCTGCGACACGCAAACTCCGCCTTCACATTGTACTTTCCCGATGGAGTTGTCACTCCCGACGGGGTTATCAGCGTAGGCGTCGATGATGTTCCCAATTTCACTCGCAGCCCTGAGGTGTGGTTCTATCTCCTGCAGCATTACCGCGCGGCCGGCAGTCCGGCGCCGGGAGTTCTGGGCTTGATTCGAGATGACACCAGGGCGGCGCGGCTCAGCCTTGTCGACGAGGGAACCACCGGGCCGGCAGGGCCGATATTCATCCGCACGAGAAGCAGTTCGATCGAGCTGGCATTGCGCCATTGGCCTGCGGCAGGAGCCGACTTCATCAAGACGCGCCTGCGGCTGAATTACCCGCTATGGTGGCGAATGCGAAAGCCATCGAAGCTTGCATTCAGGCTGACCTTCGCCGACGGATCGGAGAGGACGATCCAGTTCGTGGTGCAGCCAGACCATCTCAGCGACATTTGGATTTATCCCTGGGATGCGCGGGAAATGGGTACCTATTTCTCCGACGATGCCGGCCAGTGGCGACGTGACAACCGGCCGACGCTGACCAGCTTGAAACTGCTGGTGAACCCTTATGACTGGATTTCTGTGATTCCTAATTCCATCACCATGGAAAAAATTGAAGCGGTGAAGCTGCAGATGAAGTGACCATCGCTGCCGCTCGCGTAGCGAAACGCATCACCGCCGTTGCGAATTACAACACCGCTCTCATCGCCTGCTCACTTGAACTAAGCGATTGATTCCACTGCGCACAGGCGATTCCAGCGGGCCGACAATCGATGTCGGGAGCAAATATCTGTTGCACAAAACAACAGTTTTCATAGTTGCGAAATTCGCCTTCGCAACGATGCATTCCACAACATCGTTCTCCAACCCCTTGTTCTCTGAGAGATTTGCAGAGCACCACAGCGGCGACTTTCATCATGCTCAACTGTGGCCCGAGGAATGCCTTAAAGAAAGTGCCAGCGCGGGAAAACCAAAGGCGCGGCAAAGTTCATACAGGAGGCAGGCCATGACCGTACTACTCGTCCTCATAATGTTCGCGACTTTCCTCACGATCGATTACTTCTACGCCAAAGCCAAACGCCCGGTGTTGCAGGTTGCACCGGCCATGGGCAAGAAGCCAGCCGCGGCAGCGCTTACGCCCAGCCTCGTCGGTGGCTTCTCGGTACCAGAGAATCTGCGGTACCACCCCGGGCACACCTGGGCAGCGAGGGAAGGTCAGATGCTGGTGCGCATCGGCATCGACGACTTCGCCTCCAAGCTGGTGGGCAAAGTGGAGAGCGTTGCGCTTCCGCAGCGCGGACAATGGATTCGGCAAGGCCAAAAGGTGTGGAGCATCGTACGCAACGGCGTAAAGGTCGATATGGTTTCGCCCATCGAGGGTAGTGTTGTCGACATCAACGACGCTGTGGTGAACCATCCGTCGCTGGCGACCAAAGACCCCTACGGCGAAGGTTGGATGATTACGGTGCAGTCTCCCGATGCGAAGACGAACTTCCGCAATCTGCTGGGCGGCGCGCTGGCGCGCTGGTGGACCGAGGAATCCTCGATGCGGCTGCAACGGGTTATGCCGAGCGCGCTGGGAGCGCTGGCGCAAGACGGCGGCGTGGCCATCGACGATCTGGCCAGCACCATGCCCGACGAGCAATGGAGCAAGATCACCCGCGAGTTCTTCCTGACATAAATCCGAGCCCCGGAGAGCCTCCTGCTCCGGGGCAACTTCCAAAACGCAGCACCCAAACGGCCGCGAGATTCGGTGAAACCCTACCGGGACTCGCGGCCGAAGTTCGTAAGCTCGAACAGTTGTTTCCGCCCTTGGTTAGGGAAGACACTGAACAAAGCGGCGCAGGCGGTCTGAGTCGAAGTAGTGTTGCGCTGGATTCCGATGGGCTGAGGCGCTTCGACCACCTGAGCGGGAACCAAGGAGCCACGCGCCTCGAGCTACTTTGCGGAGATCGAAGCGTCCAGCAGCTCCATGTAATGCTTCACCGGCAGAGGATGTCCCTTCTCATTCAGCAGCGCGGCGATCTGCAATTGGCATCCGGGATTTCCGGTGGCGACCACCTGGGCTTGCGTGGCGACGATGTTCATCGCTTTGCGCTCGCCCAAGGCGTGGCCGGTTTCCGGCTGCAACAGGTTGTAGACGCCGGCAGAGCCGCAGCAGAGCGCCGACTCCGGCAACTCCAAAAGCTCCAGGCCGGGGATGGTGCGCAGCGCGGCGCGCGGCGGCGCGGTGAGACCTTGCGCATGCTGCAGGTGACACGGATCGTGGAAGGCGACCTTCATCGCCATGGGATGGCGCGGCGCGCGCGGCGGCAACTCCGCCAGCACCTCTGACGGGTCTTTGCATTTTGCGGAGAAGGCCAGCGCGCGCTGGCGATACTGCGGATCATCGCGCAGCAGATAGCCATAATCCTTCAAGATTGCACCACAGCCGGCGGCGTTCACGATGATGGCGTCGACTTTCAATACCTCGAATTGATCGATCATCTTGCGCGCCATCGCCAAGGCTTCGTCTTCCTGTCCTAAGTCGAGCAGCAGTGCACCGCAGCACCCCTGGTTCTCCGGCACATGCACCTCGCAGCCCTCCGCCGCCAGTACGCGCGCGGTCGCCGCATTCACCTGCGCCTTGAAAACGCTTTGCACACATCCCGTAATCAGCGCGACAGTCTTGCGCTTCTCACCCGTGGCTGCAATCACAGGCGGCAGAGCGGCTGAACATTCTTTGTGCGAGAGGTCGGGCATCAACTGCTCCATGGTGCGGAGCTTCTCTGGCAGCAGCGCCGTCAGATGCAGGGCATGCGCCAGGCGCTGCAATCCCATCCCCTGATAGAGACGCAAGGCGATCGCAAGCTTGCGCAGCCGCTGGGGATGGCTGAAGGTCGCCGCAATCATTCTCCGAAACATGCGTTCGCCCAAAGGCCGGTGATATATCCGTTCGAGCTGCGAGCGTATAGCTTCGATGAGCTTGCCGTACTTGATTCCTGAGGGGCAGGACGTAACGCAAGCCTGGCATCCCAGACAGTGATCGAAGTGCGACACATATACATCGGTCAAGCCCACTTCACCCTCAATGGCCATGCCAATCAGGTGAATGCGGCCGCGCGGCGAATCCATCTCTTTGCCCCAAAGCGTATAGGTGGGGCAGGTCTGCAGACAGAAGCCGCAGTGCACGCACACGTTCAGCAGGTCGGCCGAAGGCGGATGGTGCTCGTCAAATACTCGTAGCTTGCCGTTGGTCGGAGGAGCTGCACTTACCGGGGTTGCGACCGCATTCTCGCTCATATGGCCCCCACAAAACGGCCCGGATTCAATGTCCGCGCCGGGTCGAATTTTCCTTTGATCTGCTGCATCAACGGAACCGCATCCTTCAATGGGCCCCACACATCCAGGGATTCCTTCATCTCTACGGGACACTGCTCGACGACCAGCGTGCCGTCGAGCCGATCCACTTCGCTGAGCAAGCCGTCAACGGTCTTAGTCAGTGACAGCAGTCCCGCATCGAGGCGCACCTCTGTCAGGCCGGTGCCCTGGGCGACAATCGTTGCCTTGGTCTCCGTCGCATTGACCTGGCGGAAGATGCCATCGCACAACGCTCCAATTTGCGAAGGCAGAACGCTGCATTTACAAACGACGGAGCTGCCGGCGCCGGTGAACAGTTGCCGCCGGGCATTCCACACGTCGTCAGACGATTCGGCAATGTCGCATCCGGCAGCGACCTGAGCCAGCTTTTCGTGCTGGTCCTGCAGCGACTCCGGAATGCCTTCGAATCTCACATCGAGCGTGAGGCGGTCGGCACGATCGGTACGTAATTGCAGTCCCGTGTAGATCACGTACGAAGCAAGAATGGCCAACACCATCTTGCTGGCTTCGGCCGCGCTGCCGACCTTGATGCTGTAGCTGGCCGTGGCGACGGGAATGGGATGCAGGCGGAAGGCCGCACGGGTAATCACGCCCAGCGTGCCCAGCGAACCGATCATCAGCTTCGTCAGATCGTAGCCCGCCACATTCTTGACGACTTTGCCGCCGGCTTTGATGAGGCTGCCATCCGGCAGGGCGACCTCGACGCCGAGCACGAGATCGCGCACCGCGCCATAGCGAATGCGAAGAGTTCCGCTTTCGGCTGTCGCCAGCAGCCCGCCGACCGTCGTCTTCTCCGGCCATAGCGGATCAATCGCGAGACGCTGGCGATGTGGCTGAATGGCGCGCTGCAGGCTATCGATCGTGCAACCTGCCTCAGCGATGACCGTCATGTCGCCCCAGACGTGCTCCACCACGCGATTCAGCCGCTCGGTGGAGAGGATGAGATCGGCCTTTTGCGGCCGATTGCCCAAGCCGAGTTTGGTGCCGCCGCCGCGCGGGACCACTCCCAGTCCGGCGGAGCTGCAATATTGCAGCACCTTGGCGACTTCAAGCGCCGTTCCCGGCGCCACCACCTTCGCAGGCCGCAGCCCATCGATCAGGTCGCCGCCAGAGGCCGGCCAGATGTATTCGGGACCGACAATTGCCTCCAGGTCGGTCCACGCAATCTCTATCGGATATTGAGTTTCAATCATGTTCGGCTCCCGTGGACCGGCTCACCAGTTTGTCGGGGTCCGGTGAGCCGGCCGCGCTAATACCGCTGGGCCAGTCCCGCTTTCTCGATGGGGTGTGGCTCGTAGGCGATCGGCCTCTGATAATTGGTATCCGTGCCCGGAAACATCTTGCTCGGATTGCAAAGCTCATAAGGATCGAAGGCCTCGCGCAGGCGCTGCATCGCGTCGAGGTCTGCCTCCGAAAACATCACGGGCATGAAGTGTTTCTTCTCTTCGCCGATGCCGTGCTCGCCGGTGATCGATCCGCCCGCCTCGACGCACAGCCGCAAAATCTCTTCGGCCAGCACCATCGCGCGCTGTTCCTGGCCGGCAATCCGGCGATCGTAGAGCACCAAGGGATGGAGATTTCCGTCACCGGCATGGAAGACGTTGGCGACGCGCAGACCGGCCTCGGTGCTGAGGCGGTCAATCTCGCCCAGCACGCGTGGCAGCGCCGTGCGCGGAATCACGCCATCCTGTACCAGATAATTCGGAGAGATACGGCCGACGGCGGCAAACGCGGCCTTGCGTCCCTTCCAAACCGCCATACGTTCCGCGTCGGATTTGGCCAGCCGTAGTTCCCAGGCGCCACACTTGGTGCAAATAGGCCCCACAGTCTCCATGAGCCGATCGACCTCGCGGACGGAGCCGTCGAGCTCCACCAGCAGCAGGGCCTGGCAGTTGGGATAATTGGGGTGCACCGCCGCTTCTGCGGCTTCGAGCGCCAGCCGGTCCATGATCTCCATCGCCGCAGGGAACATTCCCGAGGCAATGATGTCGCTCACCGCCTGCCCCGCTTCGCTGCTGGAGTTGAACGCCGCCATCAGCGTCTGGATGCATTCCGGTTTCTTAATAATGCGCAGCGTGATCTTGGTGACGATCCCAAAGGTCCCTTCCGAACCCACGAATGAGCCGACCAGGTCGTATCCCGGGAAATCCAGGGTTTTGCCGCCCAGACGAACCAACGAGCCGTTAGAAAGAACGACCTCCAGCCCAAGAATGTAGGTGGTGGTGACGCCGTACTTGAAGCAGTGCGCGCCGCCGGAGTTCTCGGCGACATTCCCCGCAACGGTGCAGACGATCTGCGACGAAGGATCGGGCGCATAGAAGTAGCCGCATCCCGAAACGGCCGCGGTAATGGCGGAATTCGTCACTCCCGGCTCGACCACCACGCGCGCATTCGCCAGATCGACATCCAGAATCCGGTTCATACGCGACACACCGATTACAACGCCGCCTTTAACCGGCAATGCGCCTCCGCTCAATCCTGTACCGGAGCCGCGCGCCACGAACGGGATGCGCTCGCGATAACACAGCTTCACAACCGCCTGCATCTCTTCGCCCGACGCAGGCAGCAGGACCAGTTCGGGCACAACGCGAAACAGGGTGAGGCCGTCGCACTCATACGTCCGCAACTGTTCGGGAGCAGTTACCAGCCCCGCATCTCCGACGATGGAACGGAATTCACTGATCAGGTGGGAGTCCATATTTGCGACCTCCGGACCATGCACCCACCCCGAGCGAAATTCGCGAGGACTCGGCATTGTGCATGGGTCGCGATTAGCACGCTATAGCGGGCGTGAGCATTTTGCAGTGACAACAAGCACAGCAGCGCGTGAGCCATTGCCGGGCAGAATGACGAGATGCAACCCCGCGGCTCTCGAGGCTGCTACGAAACTCTGGTCTCCCGGCATCAGTGGAACAAATCCACAAGAAAACCAGTGCCGGAGGCACGGAACAGCTTAGGCCCGCACGTAGCCGAACCGGGGTCCCCGATTCGCGCTTCCTTTGCGCGAATTGGGGTGGGATGGCGGAGTGCTGGGTAGGGTGGGAAAAAGCGATCGCCGCGTATCAGGGCACGGCTTACGGGTGCCGCAACCGGGCCTAGGAAAATCTAGTTCTCACGCAGACACTTTGGCCCCTGTCCCGCAGCGGCTAAAGCCATTCCCTTCTTCGGTCACATAGCGGCAGGACTGAAAGCCTGCCCTGAGCGCAGTCGAAGGGTCATGCCCGGATACAAAGCCCTGGCTTATGCGACGAACTGATGACTCACGACGCTAGCTCAACTCACAGCGCCAGCAGCTTCTTGATGCGCCCGTCGACGAAAGCCAGTTCGACGATCTTGCGGGCCGCGAAATCGATGTTCCCTTCCTGAAGGAAGGAGTCGACCGCGGCGGAAACCTGATCTTTCACCTGCTCCCGTTTCTGTTTATCGACCTGCGACATATCGACTTGATTGAGGTTGGGGTCGATAGCGTCAATGGGTTTCGGCACCCACTGGAGATTGGCAAAGATGCTGCCTGGCTGGGTGGCGTATTCCCGCAGCTTTTGCTGGGCCACACTGCGCCCGTAATCGTAATCATGCTTGCGGTACTTAACGTCGAAGAAGCCTTCGAAGGCATGGAGTCCGTTGCCGGCAAGCTTCGTCGTATCGGCGACGAAGTCATAAATGAGCATCTCTTCTTTTTCGTGAAGGCCGGCCGCCAGTTCAAGGACTAAAACGGAGTCGAGCCAGGCATCGGCCGTGGCTTTATCCGCGCCAAAGGCTGAGTACTCCGAGGCGTACTGCTGCCGGAGTTGATCGCGGGCGGCGTCCAAGTTCGATTCGGCCGCGGCCGTCATGGCGCCGCCGATCGCGAAGAATCCTTGCAGCAGCGCGCTGGAAACCGGCTGCGTCTGCGCGGCTGTCAGTTTCTTCGTGAGAAATAGCTTTTGTAGCTGGTCAGCGCGCTCGTCCAGCAGGTGGAGCTTCTTGTTGACACTCTCGGCCATGATCCAGTCCTGAAATCCCGCCTGACCCATGACGGAAAGCAAGATGCGCTCGAGGACTACCTTGTAATCGGCAACGGCGGCGCCAAAGGCGGTGGAAGGATCGGCCTTGGGATCGGCGGTGTACTGGATCTCCTGCGAGGTCTTTGGCTGTGGCGCGATAAAGAGATAGCCGCGGTCCATGGCTGTGAGGTGACCGCCGGGCAACAACTCGACCAGGTTCTTGGCCATCCCCAGAGGCTCGTTTTGAAAGACGCCGCCGTCGGTGTACGTAAAAAAGCGGCTGGGATTACCGCCCCAGAGCTCCTTGACCAGAAACTCGCTGGGAAAATCGACAATGTTCCGGGCCAGGTCCTGTACCCGAAAGGCGAATGGAAATGCACCGCAGGCCACGGCCGCGCCACGAATCGTCTCCCAAAGCTCGGGGCGATCGTCGGAAACCGCATGAAGCGCGAGCAGCAGTTGATCCTGGTGGTCGGTGTAAATGAACTGGCCGCCGCTCTTGGTTTTCTGGCAATAATCGACGCCGTTGAGATTGGACAGGGCGAGGCCGAGCTGCAGACTTCCGTCCGAAGAAAGAGCGGGATGTGGCGACGGAGCCGGCGGTGGCATCGTCGCGTAGCGGCCGGTGAGATACGTCTCCGAGATCGCGATGACGCAATCGGAAGACAGCATGGAATGCGACGGCGGCTCATCCGCGCCACGGGCGAGAAGCTTGGAAATATCGATGTCCTGGACCCACGCATTGTAGAGCGGATTGTCGTACGGGAGGGCCAGTGCGGCTCCGTCGAAGAGTAAGCGCTGCGCAACCATGGCTACGGTCATCCCACCGGCCGAAGCTCCGGTCAGAACATCGATCTCGATGCGCTCATCGGGAACCTTGTTCTGATCCGCCCATTCGTTGTGCTGCGACAGCGCGTCCAGCACCTCGAACATGACCCCCGATTCGTAACTCCCCAACGAGACCGCACCCGCAATGGTTATGGCCAGCTTCTTCGCCATGACGATCTCCTCTTCTCGCAACTCTGAACTACTGCGAATCCAGAATGTAATTCACCGGCGAAAAGGAAACAGGAATGAGCAGCAGTATACGACAGCGGTGCGACCACGTCGCCAGGCTTTGATTAATCGGCTTCCGTACGCACCTCCACGGACTTCGACCTGTGGGAGAAGCTGCGCACGCGGGAAGGCCAAGGCGTTCGATCTGTTACAATCGAATTCGTCCGGCCGGGGTTGATCTCGACGCTGTGAGATTGGGCCGGATGTTGAGGGTTTCCGCTAACCCGGTGTAACCAATAGCGGGGTCGTAGTTCAGTTGGTTAGAACGCTGCCCTGTCACGGCAGAGGCCGCGGGTTCGAGTCCCGTCGACCCCGCCAATTCCCTACAGGGAATTGGCTTCGAGTGCCGCCGCTCCGCGGCAGCTCTTCGGCGCCCGCGTCTGCGCGCGGTTCGTCTACTTACTGCTCAGAGCTTCCACTCCAGGAAGTTTCTTGCCTTCCAGAAACTTCAGCGACGCGCCGCCGCCTGTAGAAATATGCGTGATATGGCCGGCGACGCCGGCGGCTTTTACTGCGGCCACCGTGTCGCCGCCGCCGATGATCGAAGTTGCGGCCCCATTATCGGCGACCGCATCGGCGACCTTCCTGGTGCCCTTCGCGAAGGCCTCGATTTCGAATACACCCATTGGACCATTCCAGACGATGGTCCGCGCATTCGCAATCTCGTCGGCGAACAGCTCGATCGTCTTAGGCCCGATATCCAGCGCCATCATATCCGGCGGGATGGGTTGGCCCTCCCCGATGGACTGGGTTCGCGCGCCGGCCTCGATTTTATCGGCGACGAGGTGATCGACCGGCAAGAGGAACCTGACATTGTGGGACTTGGCGTCGGCCAGCGATTGCCTGGCCAGTTCGAGCTTGTCGGCCTCGAGCAGCGACTGGCCGATCTCCTTACCCTGCGCCTTCAGAAAGGTGTACGCCATTCCGCCCCCCACGATCAGAGCATCCACCTTACTCATCAGGTGCTTGATGACGCCAATTTTATCGCTCACCTTGGCGCCGCCCAGAATGGCGACAAAGGGCTTCTGCGGATGGGCAAGCGCCTGGCCGAGATACTCCAGTTCCTTTTCCATCAAAAGACCGGCGGCGCTCTTCTCGACGAAATGGGTGATGCCTTCCGTCGACGCGTGGGCGCGATGCGCCGAACCGAAAGCGTCGTTCACGTAGTAATCGCAGAGGCGGCCCAACTGCCGCGCGAAGTTCGGATCATTGGCCTCTTCTTCGGGGTGAAAGCGCAGGTTCTCCAGTAACAGCGACTGGCCGCGCTCCAGCTTCTCCGCCATTTCTTCGGCCTGTACCCCGATGCAATCGGGCGAGAAGCCGACGTTCTCGCCGCGCCGCAGCACATCGTCGATCAGAATGCGGAGCCGCTCGGCGACCGGCTTGAGGCTCATCTTGGCATTGGGCTTGCCTTTGGGGCGCCCCAGATGCGAGGCCAGGATGAGCCGCGCGCCGTGACGGAGCGCATATTCAATGGTCGGCAGCGTCTCCCGGATGCGCGTGTCGTCCATCACCCGGCCATCGGCGAGGGGCACGTTGAAGTCCACGCGCATGAAAACGCGTTTGTTGTTCAGCGGAAGATCGCGAATCGATAGTTTCGACATAGGATGCACCGGTCCGTAGTGGTCAGTGGCTAGTGGCTAGTGGCCAGTCGATTAGTGCGTTTCTGCTGTAATGATGTAATTAGCCCATTGAGAATTCGGCCGAGTTCGTAGAGTTCACCCGAGAGACATTTCTGTTGTTCCGCCGTCGTGTAGCCCAGGTTCCTGCCTATGACAAGTTGGGTCTCAAGCTCAAAAAGAGAACCGCGGGCATGGCACAGAAATTGGATGAATTCCCCGGTACTCGCTCGCCCTTGTCCGTCTGCAATGTTGCTTGGAACCGAGACGGCCGCTCTCCGTAACTGGCTTGTCAGGCCATATGTCTCGTCACGAGGAAATGCTGCCGTGACGGAGTAGATACGCGTAACTAATGCGATGGACTTTTTCCACGCAATGAGCTCTCGATAATGCTTTACTGGCATCTCGCCTCGCCGTTGGCCATCAGGGTTTCAGTGGCTCAGTGCCACTTGAGCTGACCACCAGGCACTAGCCACTGACCACTGCCTACAGCCCCTTCTTGCCCAAGTAATGAATCAGGTCGCGCACCCGGCAAGAGTACCCCCACTCGTTGTCGTACCACGCGATCACTTTGACGCAGTTGCCGCCGACCACGCGGGTCATCGGCGAATCGACGATAGAAGAACGGTCATCGCCGCGATAGTCGACGGAGACCAGCTCCGCTGTCTCATATCCCAAAATCCCCTTCAGAGCTCCGGATTCGGACGCGGCCTTCAACGCGTTGTTGACCTCTTCCGCGCTCGTTTTCTTCTCTACAAACACGACGAGATCGACCACGGAAACGTTGGGTGTCGGCACCCGCATGGCGAAGCCGTCGAGCTTGCCCTTGAGATCGGGAATGACCAGGTAAATCGCCTTGGCTGCTCCGGTCGAAGTCGGAATCATCGACAGCGCCGCCGCCCGCGCACGCCGCAGGTCCTTATGGGGGAAGTCGAGAATGACTTGATCGTTGGTATAGGAGTGGATGGTAGTCATGGTCCCGCAGACGATCTTGAAGTTGTCGTGGACCACCTTGGCCACCGGCGCCAGGCAGTTCGTGGTGCACGAGGCGTTGGAAATGACGTGGTGCTTGGCCGGATCGTACTTGTCCTCGTTCACCCCCAACACGATAGTGATGTCTTCGTTGGTGGCGGGCGCCGAGATGATGACCTTCTTCACCGGCCCGCGCAGATGCTGCTTCGCCAACTCACCCTTGGTGAATTTGCCCGTGGACTCGATCACCACCTGCGCTCCCACCGACTCCCAGTCCAGTTTCGCCGGATCCTTTTCGGCGAATACCTTGATCCTCTTGCCATCGACGTTGATGGCGTCCGACTCGGCGGAAATTTTGTTGGGCAGATTGCCGAGAATGGAATCGTACTTCAGCAGATGCGCCAGCGTTTTGGGATCGGTGAGATCGTTGACGGCGACGAAATCCAGATTGGAGTCGTTGAGCGCGGTACGAAGAATGTTGCGGCCAATGCGGCCAAAACCGTTGATGCCGACCTTAATTGCCATATGACCTCGTCAGAAAATCGATTGAAAAACCCACGAACAACCAGAACAACCAGACTGCCGAAAGGCGACAACCGACACGCCCCGCAAAACGGGAAATCGTAGCACCCGCGCCGCGGCGAGACAATGATTGTAATCACAAACCTGAGTGTCGGCATGGCACCAAAGCGGAGCTAGCAGAAGGCATGCTCTCCGTTGCCCACAGCTACCTGCGCGTGTTACAAGTGCAACATGCGTAGATGGACACGCGACCGTAACCGGTGGCGCAAGAAGCAGCCGGAGAAGCAGGCGCAAGGGGGTCCCGCTCCCTTGCAGCCGAAGTTCCCCGAGCGGCCCACCGACGAAGCTCCCGCAGCCGCGGAAGAACCGCAGCCGGAATTTGAAGCGCAGCCCGACGAAGCCGAGTTGCAGGATTCACAACTCGAAGCGGAAGCGCCGGCGCAGGCCGGCACGCAGCCGCAGCAACAGGTCCGGCGCGATCGCAGCCGGCGCCGTGGTCGCCGCGGACGCGGCAATCGCCCGCAGGGCGCAGCCTTAGCCCCGGCGCTTCCCGCACCCGGCGGGCCCACCGGCGAAGGCGCGGAAGCCGAAGCGCCGAAAAAACAGGCGCAGCCTTCCGCGCCGGCCGCCGAATCCGCCAAGCAGCCGAAAGGCGCGGTGGTGCTCTCCATCGGACTTCCCGGCTCGGGCAAAAGCACCTGGTTCAAGCGGCACAACATTCTGCCGCTGTCTAGCGACATGGTCCGTATCCTGCTGTTTGACGACGTGACCGAACAGCGCTACCAGGATCTGGTCTTCTCCACCCTGCGTTCCATGCTGCGCGCGCGCCTGCTGGCGCGGCGTCCGTCCAATTATGTGGATGCAACCAATCTTTCTCCGCATGAACGGCGCAGTTGGATCAAGCTGGCCCATGACTTCGGCTACGAGGCCCATGCCGTCTTCTTCGACGTCCCGCCCGAGGTCTGCATCGAGCGCAATCGCCGGCGCGAACGCAATGTCCCGGAAGACGTGATGCAGCGCATGGCCGGCAAGCTGCGACCGCCAAAGTTCGAAGAGGGCTTCTCGAAGATCACCGTGGTGCGGCTCAAGAAAAAGAACGGGGAAGCTCCCCACCAAGAGCCGCGCCAGGAGTTTGCCGTCGAACCGGACGAAGGAGAACCGCCGGAGATTGTGGATTCGGAGTATTAGGAATCGCGGTTACGACGCCAGCGAGGACGGCACACCATTCACCGCGTTGACGCATTCCATAATCTCTTCATCGCTCAGCGTGTGGTCGGAGTCTTTGGCGCGCTGGTAGATGCGATCGACCAGGTCCTCACTTGCGGGAATGCTGTGGCGCTCCAGCCAGAACTGCACATTCGACTTGCCGCTCATCGGCCCCACCTCGATGATCTGCTCCATGCCGAAGTAGTGCGAGGGCACACCGGAGTAGATGCTGTTGGCCAGCATCTCATCGTTTTTGCGATAGGCTTTGATGACCGCCGCCGCGTGGACGCCGGTGCCGGTGCGGAACGCGTCGTCGCCCACGACAGGGTAGTTCTTGGGTATGGGGATGCCCGTCGCCTTCGAGACGGCCTCACAGTAGGCTTTGAGCTTGGTCAGGTCCTGGCTCTTCCAGGGCTCGATACCCAGCAGCTTCAGGTTCACCAGCATCTGGTCCATCTGCGTGTTGCCCACGCGCTCGCCAATCCCGCACGCCGTGGCATGCACCACCTCAGCTCCGGCCACCAGCGCGGCAATCGAGTTGGCGACCGCTAATCCGCGATCACAGTGGCCGTGCCATTCCACGCGAATGTTCTCGCCCGACGGCTTCACCACTTCGTTGATGACGAAGTGCATGAGCGCGACCACGCCCATGGGGGTCGCGTGGCCGCAGGTATCGCAAACCACGATGGCCTTGGCGCCGTAACGGATGGCAGTCGTGTAGAGCCGCTGAATGGTCTCGGGATCGCAGCGCGTAGTGTCCTCGGTGACGTACATAACATCCAGCCCGAGCGACACCGCGTACTTCACCGCATTTTCCGTGGTGCGCAATAAGAAGTCGTCACTCCAGTCCTCCGTGTAGCGGCGTATCGGACTCGAGCCAATGAAGGTCGCGGCTTCAATGGGCACGCCGGTGTTCGAGACGATCTCGGCGATGGGGCGAATGTCGTTCTGATGGGTGCGCGCCGCGCAGTTCGGCTTGATCTTCAGCTTCGCCCGGGCGATCTCGCGGGCCAGGGCTTCACAGTGTGCCTGCGCCCGCGGGCCGGCGCCCGGCAGCCCCATGTCGAGCATGTTGATGCCGACGGCTTCCATCAGGTGAAGGATTTCGATCTTTTCTTCGATCGAGGGATCGCGCACGGAGGGCGACTGTAACCCATCGCGCAGCGACTCGTCGTTCAGCAGCACCCTGCCGGCCGGGACCATCGACCGGGCATAGATCGTATTCCAGTCGTAAATCAGTTCAGAGACATTCGCGGACACTTGATAAGCACCCCGTTATTGCCAGCCTACGCCGGGAGAGACCCTTCTCTGTAGCGTATGGTTCTTTGCGCTCGCCAGGTCCCCACTTCCCCGGCGGCCAGAACCGCAGAACGCGCCAACGTGTTCCCTATGAATTATCGCCTAAAGGAGCCTATTGTTTCCCTTTTTCTTCCGCTTTGCCGCCCAGAGTCAGTCCAAATACCGAGGGCTGGCCCAACCCAGCGACATTTCGCCCGGCGGGCTCCTCCGGGCTGGGCAAGTAGAGCGTTCGGCAGTGCTCGCAACGGTAGAGCTCAGCCTTATCGCCGAAAGCCTGGCGCACATCGCCGCAGGCCTGCTCCAAAACATCAGCCATATAGAACCATCGCTTCAGGTGACCGCCGCACAGCTTTCCTTTCTCGTCCTTTTCGCTGCAGGCACGCTGAAACGCCTGTTTGTACTTCACCTTATGTTTCGGAAGCTGAGGAGCTTCTTTCCCCGCATCGGGCATGATGGCAGTATCGCCCGCCGCCGCGATTATCGCAATATGGCGCGACCTAGCCTACAAACTAAACACGAGCAGGCCAACTGCGCGAGTGGAAACTCATCTAAAACTTGAGGGGCGTCTCGCGACGGCGCTCCGCATGAAATTAACTGGGGCGATCCGGGCAATGCTGAATCGGGGCCGAGAATGGGAACAACCGGCAACTCCGGTGCAACACGAAGACCCCGATCCCAAAGAGAAAAGCTCATTCCCTTGGATCCAGAAGTATCTTGACCTGGCTGACTTGCTGATAAGACGAAATAAGCAGAGGAGCGAGATCAAAAAGCGCGAAGACCATTTCAAGAAGCCCAAGGCTGCATGAACCTGGCAATCAGATCCGGTCCCGGCGCAGCAGCCCGCCGGAACGCAAGGCACCCTTCAATTTCGTGCGCCACGTTTGCGCAAACAGCAGGTCGGCGAAGTCGCCCATCTGCCGCTGGTACCTGGTGCCGTAGGGGAACCACCAGACCTTTTTCATGCGCGGCATCCGATCGACATCCACGTACTTCACCCGCACCATCTCCTGCAACCCGAGCTCGCCGTGGGTTCGCCCGATGCCGCTCTGCTTGAAACCGCCGTGCGGCGCTTCCGCGATGCCGAAGCACGAGATCATGTCATTCAGCATGACCGTTCCCGCCTGAACTCTTGCCGCCATGGCCTCGCCGCGTTGGCGGTCCCCGGTCCAAACACTCGCCGCCAGGCCGAAGTTGCTGTCGTTCGCCAGCCGCACCGCGTCCTCGTCGCTATCGAAGGGCGCGACCGGCAACACCGGGCCGAAGGTCTCCTCCCGCATCAGCCGCATCTCGTTGGTGACGTCCGCCAGCAGCGTGGGAGCATAGAAGTTCGGGCCGAGTTCGGTCAGGCGCGTGCCTCCAGCCAGCAACCGGGCGCCGCGCTCGACCGCATCGCGCACCTGGTCATCGACCATCCTCAACTGCCGCTCGTGGATCATCGGACCGATCTCGACCTCGGAATCGATCCCATTGCCGACACGCAGCTTCGCGATCTTCTCCCCGCATTTTTGCAGGAACGGCTCATACAAGCGGCGCTGCACATAACAACGCTCGACGGAGAGGCAGGTTTGGCCGGCATTCATGAACGCGCCCCACATGGCTCCGCTGGATGTCACCTCCAGGTCGGCATCGTCGAGCACGATCATCGGGTCCTTGCCACCCAACTCCAACACGACCGGCAGCAGCCGGCGCGCAGCGGCTTCGCCCACGCGCTTGCCCGTGGCAACGCTTCCGGTGAAGATCAGCTTGTCAATCGCCGATTCCGTTAAAGCGGCGCCGGCCGGACCTTCTCCAATCACCACCTGCATCAGATCGGGTGGCAATCCCGCTTCGAGCAGCAGACGCTGCAGTTCGAGCGCGATCAGCGGCGTGAACTCCGACGGCTTCAGCACCACGGCGTTGCCCGCAACCAGCGCGCCCAGCGTTTCCACGGCGGGAATGGAGAAGGGATAGTTCCACGGCGCGATGATGCCGATCACCCCGTAGGGCTCGCGCAACAGCTTGCCGCGTTTGCTCTTCATCGCGAGGTTGGCGTGCGGCAGCGTTCGTTCGCGAAGCACGCTGTGTGCGTTGCGAATGCAGAACTGCGCCGCATCGAGGACCACCAGGACCTCGGTCGCCAGCGCCTCCGCGGCAGGCTTGCCGGTCTCGCGGCAAATCAGGCGAGCTACGTCGTCGCGCCCCTCATTCAGGAGTTGCTGAAATCGGCGCAATACCGCGGTTCGCTGACCGACAGAGATAGCCTGCCATTGCGGCTGGGCGGCTCGGGCGCGCGCCACCGCGGCATGAACTTCTTCCGGCGTCGTGCAGGCCAGTTCTTCCAGCACTCCTCCAGTTGCGGGATTAGTGCTGACGATGGTTGCGCTAGCGGTGCTTGCTTCGGTTCGCATAATGGGCCGATTTCAATTCAATGCGTTTGGGTGGAGCACCGCTTCAGCGGTGCAGGCCCTGGCTGCACGCCTGAACAGGCCGCTGAACAAGTCGGATTCGGGCTGCTTTGAAGGGCGTTCTAAGCCTTTATTTTTGTCATCCCGAGCGGCCTTCAGGCCGCGAAGGATCTGCGTGCTCGACTTTTTCAGCGGCCTCTGAAGGCGTGCTCCACCCGAAGCGCGAGGCGACGGTTATAAGCCACTTCAATACTCGACGCTGACTAAATACAGGCCGCAAGCGGCCGCCGTGGGTCCGGCGGCACTGCGATTGCGGGCTTGCAAGATGGCGGGCAGGTCCGCGATCTTCAGCGAACCCTTGCCCACGAGCAGAAACGTTCCGACAAGATTGCGCACCATGTGGTGCAGAAAACCGTCTCCACGCACAGTGTAGATCATCTCATCATTGGTGCGCACCCATTGCGAGGAATGAATCGTCCGGACATTCCCTCGTTTCTCCATGGGGGACAACGCTACCTCCTCCGCACTTTCGGCCAGACGCGCGCTGCGCTCGGGATCCGAGGCCGCGAACGAGGTGAAGTCGTGGGTGCCCACGATGTGCTCGGAGGCGCGCATAAGCGCTTCTTCATTCATCGGATAGGGATCGTGAAAGACGTAGCGCGCCAGGAACGGCGGGCAGATATCGCCGCGATAGATGCGGTAGCGATAGGTCTTCGCCGTGCCCGAATGCCGCGCATGAAAGCCTTCGGGCACCACTTCCACCGCACTGACGCGGATGGACGGAGGTAGCACGTCATTCAGTGCGATGACCAGATTGCGCTCCGGCATCGGGTTTTCCAGGTGCACCGATGCCACCTGCGCGAGCGCGTGAACGCCGGCGTCCGTGCGTCCCGATCCTTGCGGCAGCACCTCTTCTCCGGTGAGCCGCTGCAAGCATTTCGCCAGCGTGCCTTGCACCGTCGGCAGACCGGGCTGCACCTGCCATCCGTGAAACTCTGCGCCGTCATAGGCCAGGGTCAGTTTAAGATTTCGCGCCACGCGTCCTCATTTTGGCATTTGGCAGTTTGCACTTGGCGGCTGGCGTTTAGCAAATGACAATCTCACAAGTGGCAGTCTGGTGCTCTGGCTGATCGCGGGTCGAGAGTGTCTTGCGCCGCTGATACATTGGCCCAATGCCAAGTGCTGAATGCTCACTGCTGCTTTTTGTTAAGCAGTGTAAAGCTTCGTAAAGGGCCGGCTTGTGCCTACAGTGTCTCAGCTATACTAACGTTCTGCAAAGCACGCACTCGAAACCGAATTCTGTCCCGCTACGACATTACCCTGCGTTGGAATTTCGGCCAACCGTCGCGAAAGCTACCTCCGGTGGCAGCCGAGTGCCGCCAAGGCATGTAGAACTCTACCGTGCTCTGTTGGAGAAACATCAGAATGTTCATTCTTAGTTTCGCTTCCCCTCGTCTTTCATTCGCGAAATTGTTCTGCTTGCTTTTGCTATCCCTCGCGGGAGCGGCGGCCTTGGCTCAGGACGCATCGCCGCAGCAGTCGACCTCGCCCCCCGCGCAGCCGCAGCCGGCCCCGACCGTACTGACTCCTCTACCGCAGGCGCCGGGACCGCAGCACAATGCGAGTGCGCATCTCTATTCCGCGGGCGAGGACTACACCCGCGGCAAGCGGCAGTGGCCGAATCCGTTTGTCATTTACACACCTCGCGGTGTTCCGGCGGTGAACGTCCGCAATTCTGCGCGGGTCGACCAGATCATCCGCGATGGAAAAATGTATCTTTCCATCGATGACGCCGTGGCCTTGGCACTGGCGGACAATCTCGACATCGGCATTCAGCGCTACAACCTGTCGATCGCCGACACCGATATTTTGCGCACCTCATCCGGCGTCGCGGCGCTGGGTGTGAATACCGGCCTGCTGCAAGGAACTCCGGGCGGCATGACGGGCTCGACCTCGGCGGGAGGCACTGGCACCTCGACTACGGGCACAACCGGCGGAGGCGTTGGTGGAACCACGATCGGTGTCGGCGGAGCCGGCAGCGGCGCTGCCGGCCTGGTCACTTCCACCCAGGGCGAAGGTCCAACGATTGACAGCTTCGATCCGGTCATTACCGGGACGGGCGCGATTTCGCACTCCGTTACACCCGAATCTAACACCGTGTTCACCGGCACGAACGAACTGTACGAGAACACCACCACGGCCGACTTCGCTTACTCGCAAGGCTTTCCGACGGGGACCTTGATGACGGTGGATTTCAACAATACGCGGCTGTGGCAGAACGCCCTGTTCAACACCATCAACCCCACGCTCACTCCCACTTTCACCTTCCAGGTCCGCCAGCATCTGCTCCAGGGATTCGGTTTCGATCCCAACTTGCGCTACATCCGGATTGCTCGTAACAACAAGGAGGTCGCCGAAATCACCTTCCGCAACCAGGTCATCACCACGGTGTCGCAGATCGAGAACATCTATTGGGACCTGGTAAACGCCTATGAAAATGTTAAGGTTCAGCAACGCGCGCTCGATCTGGCGAACAAGACGCTTTCGGACAATGAAAAGCAAGTGGCGCAGGGAACGCTGGCGCCGCTGACCGTGGTGCAATCGCAAAGCGCGGTCGCGACCGCAAAGCAGAATCTGGTGGCATCGCAAGTTGCGCTGCAGTTGGAGCAACTGCTGATGAAGAACGCCGTCACCCGCAACATGGCGGATCCGGTCCTGGCGGTCGCGCCCGTCATTCCAACCGATACTCTGAACACCACCGAACAATACAAGGTGGCTCCGGTGGACGACTTGATTGCTGAGGCGCTGCGCAACCGGCCGGAGATCGCCACCAGCCGTCTGACCCTGACTAATAACGAGGTCACGCGAAAATCGATCCGCAATTTGTTGCTGCCGACGCTGGATCTCTACGCTTTTTATGGCGCAACCGCCTTGGCCGGGCCGCCCAACCCGCTGTGCACGACTCCTAGCCGATGCGCCCTGCCCGGATTCCCCACCAGCTACGGCGGGGCCTTCGCTAATCTGTTTAACAGCAGCGCACCCGATAAGGGTGTGGGGGTAAACCTCACGATTCCGCTGCGCGATCGCCAGGTGCAGGCGGACCAGGTGCGCAACGATCTGGAGTATCGTCAGGCACAGATGAGTCTTCAGCAAACGGAAAACCTGATCATGCTGCAAGTGCGGCAGGCGGAGTTTGCGCTGGAGCAGAATTGGGTAGCGCTGCAAGCCGCCATCTCGGCGCGCGATTACGCCGCCGAGGCCCTCGATGCCGAGCAGAAAAAGCTGGTGATGGGCGCCTCCACCAGTACCCTTGTCTTACAGGCTTCCAGCAACCTGACCCAGGCCGAATCCAATGTGTTGGCGGCAGCTACTAATTACGAGAAATCCAAAGTGCAGCTTGATCTTTCCACGGCGGACACTTTGACCAGGCTCGGCATCGATTTGAATGACGCCGAATCCGCCCAGATCAACCACGCACCGCACGTCAGCGGAGTGATTCCGGCCAACGCACCCAACCAGCTGACCACGCCGCATTTGGTGCCGCTCGGTCCTGGCGGGCCGGGAACCGGGCCGACCATGGCGCCGCAAGGGGAAACACCGCCGCCGCAGAATCCGCCGCGGCCGGAGCAGCAACCACCACAACAACCGTGAGGTTAAAGCGCGGCCGGTAATCAGCATTCAGCAATCAGCATTCAGCCCTTGACGATCGTGCGCCACCGATTTGGGCCTAACCCTCTCGCGAGTTCTATCGAACCACCACGACGAGCGCTCGCGCTCGGCTAATCACCTCAAAGGCTGAATGCTAAATGCTGAGTGCTGAGTGCCGACTGCTGAGTGCTGGCCGCGATGGTTACTGTTTCTCTCATCCCCACTGCCGTATTACCATGGAACATCCGCATGGGCCCAAGTTCTCCAGCGCGCCTGCCCGTCGATGAGGCGAGACCGCCGAGCGAGTCTCAGGGGCTGCGCTCGGCCCAGCAGCAGGTCGGGGCCGTTGCCCAACATGCCGCTGCGCAAAAAGCGTTCGCCTGGTTTCGTGCGCACGCTCGTGAACTCGAGGATCTGCAACTGCAAGTGACCGCCATCGCGGCTCCGCCGTGGGGTGAGACCGCACGCAGCGATTGGCTGGCCGCGCGCTTTGCCGAACTCGGTCTCTTCGACGTTCATCGCGACGAACTGGGTAACGTCTTCGGCATCCGTCGTGGCAAAGACGACGGCGCGCCCTTCATCGCGCTCAGCGCTCACATCGATACCGTCTTCCCCGCCGGTACGCCGATCTCCGTCCACCGCGACGCCGGCAAGCTCTACGGCCCGGGCGTCTCCGACAATTCCTCCGGCATCACGGCGCTGCTCGCCATCGCGGGCGCGATGCAAGCCGCCGCCTTGCCCAATACCGCGCCCCTGGTTTTCATCGGCAACGTCGGTGAAGAAGGCGAGGGTGATCTACGTGGCATGCGGCACATCTATCAGCAGCCGCGATGGTCGGCAACCATCGCCTCGCTGATCGTGATCGACGGCGCCGGCACCGACACCATCATTGCCGAAGGCCTGGGCAGCCGGCGTTACGAAGTCACCGTGCGCGGACACGGCGGCCATTCCTGGAGCGATTTCGGCGTAGCCAATCCCATTGTCGCGCTGGCCCGCGTCATCGATCGCTTTACCCGCACCCCAGTCCCGGTGTCGCCCAAAACCACCTTCAACATCGGCATCATCCAGGGCGGAACTTCGGTGAACTCCATTCCCGAGTCAGCCACCATGCGCGTGGATACCCGCTCGGCCTCGGTGGAGGAGCTGGACCGCCTGGAGCGTGCTCTGCACGAAGCGGTCGATCATGCGATTCCCGAAATCACCGGGCGAAAGAAGCAGGAGCTGCTGACGTCGGAAGTGCGCATGATCGGCAGTCGTCCCGCTGCCGACCTGCCGGCCGATTCGCCTTTGCTGAAGATGGTGCGCGCAGTCGATGCGGAGCTGGGCAACACCGCCCGCATCCAGCGTGCCTCCACCGACGCCAATGTCCCACTCTCGCTCGGTCGGCAGGCCATCGCTATCGGCTCCGGCGGCAGCGGCGGCGGCGCGCATACCATTCACGAGTGGTACGACCCGGCCGGCCGCGAGGTCGGACTGCAGCGCATCCTGTTGCTCACCCTGGCGCTATGCGGAGTCGCGGAAGAATGACCGGCGCGCGAATCGGCGATTCATGGTGGAAGAGCCGGGCTTCCGCCACGATTTATGGTGGAAGACCCGGGCTTCAGCCCGGCTAGTCGCTGTGGCTTTTATTTTTGTCATCCCGAGCGGAGTGAGATCGTTCGCTTCGCGAACAATCTCACGCAGTCGAGGGACCTGCTTTGCGCGCGTAGGGGTTAAATCCTTCGGGCAAACAGCAGATCCCTCCACTCGCCGCTAAAGCGGCTCGGTCGGGATGACAAAGGAAAAGGGGGCGCGCCTTTCCTTCCACCACCGGATGGAATTCGATCAATGAAAGCCCTGTTGCCATCCCTCTTAGTGCTCATGCTCCTCAACTCAATCTCCTTCGCCGCGGCCGAGAAAAAACCACTCACCGAAATCCTCTTCATCAATGGCAACATTTACACCAACCTCCACACCGCCCCGAAAGAAGGACGCCCGCAGGCCATCGCCGTGCGCGACGGCCGCATCTTCGCCCTCGGTTCCAACGCGGAGATTCTCGCTTTGAGGCACAGGCAAACCGAAGTAGTCGATCTCGGCGGGCATTTCGTGATGCCAGGCTTCAACGACGCTCACTTGCACCTTGCCGCCGGCGGACTGCAGTTGCTGGAAGTGGACCTGCTTGGCGTGAAGTCGTTACAGGAAATGCAGCAGCGCATCGCCGAGCATGCCAAGACCATGCCGGCGGGCGCATGGATGCTCGGCGGCGGATGGGACCACACTCTGTGGCCGGGCGAGAAGCTGCCTACGCGACAGGACATTGACGCCGTGACCGGCGATCATCCCGCTATCTTCGAGCGTGTCGACGGCCACATCGCGGTCGCCAACACCGCCGCGCTGAAAGCGGCCGGGATCCTCAACAAGACGCCCAATCCCCAGGGCGGCGAGATCGACCGCGATGCGAACGGCGACGCCACCGGAATTCTCCGCGAAACTGCCAAAGCGCTGGTGATGTCGAAGGCGCCCAGGCCGTCGCTCGCCGAGCGCCGGCGCGGCATCGAACTGGCGCTGGCCAATGCCGCCCGTTGGGGTGTCACCTCCATCCAGGACTACTCCGAGTGGGAAGACTTCCTGGTCTACGAAGAGCTCGAGCGGCAGGGCAAGCTGACCGCGCGCATCAGCGAATGGCTTACCTTCAAGGAGCCGCTGCCCTTGCTGGACCAGCATCGCGCCCACCATCCGGCGGCAGACCCCATGCTGCACACCGCCATGCTCAAGGGCTTCATGGACGGATCGCTGGGATCGCGCACGGCCGCGCTGAAGGCCCCCTATTCCGACGATCCCGGCAATCGCGGGCTGCCGCAATACGATCAGGCGACGCTGAACCAAATGGCGGTCGAGCGCTCGGCCGCGGGATTTCAGCTCGGCTTTCACGCCATTGGCGATGCCGCCGTGCAAATGGCGCTGGACGCCTTCGCCGAAGCGGAACGCGACGCCCGCGAGAACAATCGGGAGCGCGATTTCCGCTTTCGCATTGAACACGATCAGGTGGTCGACCCGAATCAGTTCGACCAGTTTCGCAAACTGGGCGTCATCGCTTCCGTGCAACCCTGCCACTTGCTGACCGACATGAACTGGGCGATGGAGCGCATCGGCCCGGAGCGCGCCAAGACTTCCTATCCCTGGAACAGCTTTCTCCAGCATGGCGTGCGCTTGGCCTTCGGAACCGATTACCCGGTCGAGCCTATCACTCCGTTTCGCGGACTTTACGCCGCCGTCACGCGCAAGAATGAGGCCGGAACCAAAGAGTATTTCCCCGAGGAAAAGGTGACCATCGAGCAGGCAATCGCTGCCTATACGACCGGCTCGGCCTATGCCCAGTTTGCCGAGCACGACAAAGGCACACTGTCACCGGGTATGCTGGCCGATTTCGTCGTGCTCGACCGCGACCTGACCCAGATCGCTCCAGCGGAAATTCTTAAGACGCAGGTCTTGCGAACCGTTGTCGGGGGAAAGACCGTTTACGAAGCCGGCAAGTAGCCGCATAAATCCTGCTGAGCGGCGCGGATACAGTACCCGTGCTTCACCAACGCCGCCAAGTCGCCACCGCACTTCCTCCATCGCGTAGCGTCGCTTCAACGCAGAATCGATACACACAACCTGCGACGGACAACTCCCAAGTACAATTCCGACTCCTACTCACAAGTGCCGGTTCTCTGGCCGGGGGTGATGATTCGATGCTTTGGACAATTTTTGCCATTCTGTTAATTCTTTGGCTTCTGGGTTGGGGATTTCACATCGCAGGTGCCTTCATTCACCTGCTTCTGGTCATCGCAGTGATCGTCCTGATCATTAACCTTGTAAGCGGTCGCAGGACGGTTTAGCTCAGCCAAGGTCGATCCCAAGCTCGTTCCATCTCCTCGGCATCCATCCGGCGGGCTGCGGCACGGAGCCAGAGGACAGGCTCGTCCGGCATTCAGCTATCACGCCTGCCGCAATGGTGAACCTGCCCCTGCCTGACAGTTGTCAGTTGCCGGGTTACCAGTTGTTAGCTCCGCCCTGCCCTAGTAATCGTTCATGCCCTACTGACAACGGACAACCGACAACTGACAACGCGTTCGAGGATCAAATTCTCCAACCGACGCGGCTACGAAAGCTTTCAACTGCGGAAACTTTCTTCGCGCCCTTGCATCTGCCGATAAGTCCGTACTGTTCACCAGGGAGCGATCTCATGAGTACACTGGTTCAGCCCGCGGCGCAGAAGCTCGCAACCCCCACCCTGCCGCAAGGCGATTCCTGTCTGGTCGTGATCTTCGGCGCGACCGGCGACCTCACCCGGCGCAAACTCATTCCCGCGCTTTACGATCTTGCCTGCGTCGGCTGCACGACGCGCAATTTTCAGATGCTGGGCATCGGCCGCACCAAGCTCGACGATGACGCGCTGCGCCGGCGCCTGCACGATGGCGCGGCTACTTCCAAAGACACGCGCAGTTTTAGCGAGGAGGGCTGGCAAGATTTTGCCCCGCGCCTGCACTACCTCGGCGGCGATGCCAACCAGCGCGATTTCTACCCCCACCTGAAAGCCAAAATCGCCGACATGCAGAAGAACGGCGCGAGCCAGAACGTGTTGTTCTATGTTTCCACGCCTGCATCGCTGGCCCCGCCCATCGTCGAAGGACTCGGCGAAGCCGGGCTCGCCCGCAACCGCGAAGGCTGGACGCGAATCATCCTGGAGAAGCCCTTCGGCACCGACCTGAAGAGCGCGCAGCAACTGAACGAGATCGTCGCGCGCGTCTTCGACGAGAATTCCGTCTATCGCATCGACCACTACCTCGGCAAAGAGACGGTGCAGAACATCATGATGTTCCGCTTCGGCAACTCCATCTTCGAGCCGGTGTGGAACCGCAATTACGTCGAGTACGTGGAGATCACGGCGGCCGAGACGCTGGGCGTGGAGGGCCGCGCCGCGTTCTACGAAGAGACCGGCGCGCTGCGCGACATGGTGGCCAACCATCTGCTGCAGTGCCTGACGCTGACCGCGATGGAGCCGCCCGTCGCCTTCGACGCCGAGACCGTGCGCACCCAGAAAGTGCAGGTGTTGCGCGCCATCCAGCCGATGTCGAAGGAGCAGGTTGCCAAATTCACCGTGCGCGGGCAGTATGGGCCGGGCGAGATCGACGGCAAGCCGGTGCCCGGATATCGCCAGGAGCCGGGAGTCAATCCCAATTCGCTCACGGAAACGTATGTCGCTGTCGAATTCCATGTCGACAATTGGCGCTGGGCCGGAGTGCCGTTTTATGTGCGCGCGGGCAAGCGCTTGTCGCGGCCGCTCACCGAGATCGCCGTGCATTTCAAGCGCACGCCCCAGGCGCTGTTCGCGCGCAATCCCAAAGACGTGCATCACGACGTGATCGCGTTGCGCCTGCAGCCCAACGAAGGCATTGCCCTGAACTTCAACGCCAAGCAGCCTGGCCAGCAGATGCGCGGGATCCGCGTGGATATGGATTTCTCCTACAAGGACGCTTTCGGCACGCAGACACCGGCGGCGTATGAGACGCTGCTGCTCGACGCGATGCGCGGCGACGCCACCCTGTTCACTCGGCGCGATGAGGTCGAGGCGGAGTGGCGCATCATCACCCCGATCGAAGAGGCGTGGCGTGAACTTACACCCCAACCAACGCAAAATGCGCGCTGGTCGGGGACCCCGGAGTTGCCGCCGGCGCAGTTTCCCAATTACCCGGCCGGCAGCGATGGCCCGGAAGAGGCCAACCGTATGATCCAGTACGATCGTCTGCGCTGGCGTCCGCTGGCGTCAGGAGATGGTCAGCGTGATTGAACTCCTCCGCCAAGATGGGTTGTAACCGGGCACGGCTTGAGTGTTTGCGTGAGAACTGGATTTCCCTTGAGGCAGTGGAGTAGGAAGGGCAAGGGTAGTGGTGCCGTTTGAAATCCACAGGCATTACGCGCTCCCCGGCAGATGCGCTAGACTTCGGTCATGCCAAAGCGCACACTCCGAATCGTAAGACGCTCTACCCCAGTTCTCGGCATCTGTGAGCGCTGTAATTCTCAATTCAAATCCACTAAGCCGGGACTGGTTGAGGCCGAACAAGAAGTCACCGCGGCATTTGATGCCCACAAGTGCAAACCGGTAGACAGCAGTCAGAACGCGCTCCGCATCGTGCGCGAGGCCACCGAGGATAAATAGGTCACTTCTCATTGCGCTGTATCAACTCCTGCATCGCCAGGAAATGCTCGTATTTGAGCAGCACGGCGAGTGGCTTGTCGTTATCCTGAATCACTAGCGTCTTGTCTAGCTCTGCCAGTTGCGTGACGTTCAGCGCCCGTAGGCGGCTGATGCCGACATGCTGGACGCTTGGATCAAGGTACGGAATAGAAATCTGATTCGCTTTCGGCATAAATCTCCTTACGCTGGATTGTCCAGCGCCTTGGATAACATCTCCTGCTCGGCTCGTGCATTCGGTTTGCGCTCGGGCAGTAAGCCGCACAACTCTTCTAGTGTCCAGACGTGATCGGTTAGGCCCGCTTCCATCGCAGCCGTCACTCGCAGAGTTTTGTGGACACGGCAGAAGTTGTAATGGAAGAAATACAGCGCGATCTGGTGCGCGTGGTTCTCAAACTTCTTGCTGAATCCGTTGGTCAGGCGAGTGAAGCGACGCATCGACATGCGCATGGTGAGATTCTGCCGTTCCACGTAGGACGTTGAAACGTGCCTTGGGTCGGGGTCGCCGCTCACAACTTTCATGTCGCAGCCGATGCACGTTGCCGGAGAATACCTGGACTCGTCGGGAGTCGGCGCACCGTAGAGCTTGTGCAGCATCGCGTAATCAACTTCTGCCCCGAATGCATCCTCAATCGCGTTGACGTAGTGGCGTAGCGCGTCCGTGGTGATCTGCGGACGACCGACGATGCGCTCCGCGCAATCCGTCATGAATTCGTATGCGGCCCGCTTGCCGCGATCTCCGACGTAATAGGTGACGATCAACTTCGTATCCGCATCAATCGCCGTCCATGTCCAAACGTCGCCCCAGCCTTCCGCTTCTTGCTCTGGCGTGACCTTCTTGCGCTTTGCTCCCACGAACGACCAAATCTCGTCGCACTGCAAACGGCGGACGCGCACACCGCGCACGTTACGGTGATGATAGGCAGCACACGCGCATCCGGCATCTCCCAAGAGGCGCAGCACGGTATGCTTCCCCACTCCCAGCATCCGACACGTCGCGTTGATGGAGTTTCCTTCGACCAATGCCGCAATCACCTGCGTGCGTTTTGCTATGCTCAGCCTATTCATGCCGTTATAATAGCAGTATAACGGCATAAGTCAAGCAATTTATTGCCTCTATATAATCTTTTTACTTCCCTCTGACCGCGATTGGCGGCTATGATGAACGAAAAGAAATTCATTAAGGCGGGAAATGGCTCCAATCGCTGCTATTGCCGCAACCAGAAACCACCCGGCTATCTGGATTTTTGCCGCCAATCTCATGGACTGGCTGTGGGAACCGTTGGAGTATTTTGGCGAATCACTCGTGTTTGTTGGAGTTGTCGGAGAAGTTCTTGCGGAACACAAGCTAATCCTAAAGGACGACCAAGCGAGACGCGATGCGCTCGAAGTGATAGCCAGTTGGGTTTTGGTCGCCGGTCTCGCAATTTCGCTCGGGGCACTAATCGGGACCAACGAACATTTCAATGGCACTATTGCGAATCTGAACAACCAAGCGGCTACTTCGAATGAGCGAGCCGCGAAGGCATCCCGAGACGCTGCGGAACTGCAGGTAAAAGCGGACGAACTGGAAGAACGGCTATTAGAAGAAGGGCCGCGCAACCTGCTGCTGTATGGAAAACGAGGAGAAAACTTTGTTAACTCACTCCGCCAGTTCAAGGGACAGAAGGTGCAGGTCAGGAAGTGCCTATTTAATAACAATGAGGTGCGGGATACGGCTGAGCGGCTAACCGTTTTATTCAATAGTGCTGGGTGGGACGTTTCTCCCCACAGTCCGGATTGGGGAGAGAGCAACTGTATGATCCTTGGGCCAAATGAACGAATTCCCACTGGCATTTGGATCGGAACCCCCAACCCACAGCCCGCTTCTGAAACAAGAGGGCGCGCCAAGGAACTAGTTAAATTTTTAGGACAAGTCCCATTGGCCGCATCACTCCATAGCGTTAGAGTCGAAACGGGCAGAGCAAGCGAGTCCCGAACAACCATCCAAGGGCAATATGGCGACCCGGACAGTATCGTCGTGACCGTTCTCGGGCACGAAGAAGTGGCTACAGAGGCAGGAATAGCCAACCAATTGGCGACGAACACCGCCGAAGAACAAAGGGAAGCCGCCGAAGCGCAGCGAATTACCTCGCAGGTTCTTAGGTGGGTAGCGCTCGGTATAAACAGGCGAGTTATAGACCAAAAAAGATGCGTAGAACGATTGAAAGGAAGAACGGTTCGGGCGGCTGAGCTATGGTATGTTCCTGACGACGATGAGGCATCATTTTTCGCTTGGCAGATATACCGTTGCGCTGATGGCGCAGGATGGAGTGTATCTAAACCCAATGAACTTCCAGCCAAGGATGTGCATGAACTTAAGACAAATTCTGGCGCTGTAATTCCACTTGATGAAGCTCGCAGATCGGCGTATTCCGAGGGGTTTGCAGCCGTGACGAAAGAAATATCAACACCCGGCCCATGCTCGGACCTATTTGAAGTGGCAATATTGGGCTCAACGGGTGCTGGCGGTATGATGGATTCTACAAATCCAGCACTCCCTGATGGCCGCTGCGTGCTGATCGTCGGGCCGCATCGCGCCAACATCCCCCTAGTTCCACCGCCCAAAAAGCAACCCACGAAAAGCACGAAGACAGATAACAGGTGACCCTGTGGACGCGAAACGGCACCACTACCAGGGCAGGAATCGGCTTGACACACATGTGACACGTGTGCGTCAACGCGGTTCTTGCCCTTAGAACGCCCTTCAAAGCAGCCCGAATCCGACTTGTTCAGCGGCCTGTGAAGTCGTGCCCTGATACCAAGCTCGGGTCCAGACAGCGTTCCTTCGCGGACAGCCTGTCAACATCGATCCCCAAAGAATCAATGCATGTGAGGGTGCGACATCAGGAATTTGGCTTCATTCAGATCGCTGCTGTCTCCGCAGCGCGGCGGCCCGCCGAGCGGGTTGTAGTCGAAAAAGTTGTGCGGCACCATTTCGAAGCCGAGCCAGTGGACCAGGGTGATGCCGGTGCGGCCGCCATCGCCCATCTGGTTGTCGGCATCGGTGGGCTCGTGATGGGTCGACCCGAAATACCACAACACAATGCCGTCGCCCGTTCCGCCTAGAGGTTCGCCATTCAGATACTGCAATAGATAGCTGTTGGGGTTGTACCAGGTATAGAGCCAGTTGTTGTCGCCCGTGCCGGTACCGTCTTCGCCGGGATTATCGTTGGTGAGGTCCTCGTCGTGCTGGGTAAACGTTTCCTGAAAGTGGCCTTGCCCCATCCGATTGTAAGGATAGAACTGGTAGCCGATCAGGTGCCCGTAGTCGTTGGTTTGGGTCTGGCTCTGCACGGTAATACTGCTGAATTGCAGTTGATTCCAATCCGTGGTCTCTTCGTTCGGAATCGGCACGTAGGTATCGGTAGCGATATAGCCGTTTGCGTCTTCGACGTGTTCGAACATCTGCACGTCATTGTCGTCGCGCCCTAAGAGCTTGGTACTCACTCGCCAGAGTCCGTTATGCACGTGCGGCTCGGAGGTATCGTAGGGAAGGTTGTAGCCGCTGGCTCCGCTGCGGAAGGTGATGCGGCCATCCTCATGGAAGGTGTACTCGATGATGTAGTCGTAGTTATAAGCGTCGAACACCGCCCATATCACGACCTCCTGAATACGCCGGCGCATGTGGTTGCCCGGTTCTTTGCACAAATATCCGATGCCCTCGTCGCGGCATTCCACCGCCAGCTTAGGAACGCTGTCGCGCACCCAGATCGGCGCACCCTGGACTTGTGTGCGGAAGTACACCAGCGCAGCGTTGTCCGCAGGTAAGTCCTGGGAATCGATCTGGTCCAAGCGATCGTCACCGAACGACATGTCGTAGTACGTATGACTGCGATCGTCGTAGGGCACAAACATCTCCGCCATGCCCGCACGTTTGATGAGGTATTGCGGCGAGTTCCACTGTGCCCCCTGGAGGGTGACATTCAGGGCTTGCGGGCCTTTCTGGCCTATATTGCGCAATTCGAAACGCCAGTGCGTATTGGGATAGTCGATGCGCAAGTACAGATCGTGGTGCAGGAGCAGGCCGACCGCGTCTTCTTCGGTCACCGTGCAGCCGGGACCATTGATGATGACCGTATCGGTCGCTGCCGCGGGCGTGATGGCGAACAAGACGGCAAGCAAGACTGCGCCGGTGGCGATCAGCAGGCACAACAGTTTCGATAGCGAGCGCCGGCTCAGCGGTCGCAGGTTGGTTCGTTGCTGGCGGAACGAAGTCGACGGCAAGATGGAAGAAGTCAAAGCTGCGATTGGGCGTCTCATGGGCGTGCAACCTCCTACTCAAGAATTTGCGGAAGGGATCAACGGGCCGGACCCGTCCAAGAAACTCGGGTGAGGGGCATGGTAGTACTTTTATGAGATTTGGCAAGCAGATTCGTCGCTCTCGATTTTGTTTCTAATTTGGACAAGA
>Ga0335081_10001593_pt1 | contig 36198 bp, 30 predicted proteins | sample Lox_Sample_35_FD_206713 | JGI IMG/M metagenome (GOLD analysis project Ga0335081, IMG submission 206713) | Soil microbial communities from Loxahatchee National Wildlife Refuge, Florida, United States - Lox_Sample_3.5 | ecosystem: Environmental > Terrestrial > Soil > Wetlands | place: USA...
CCACGATCGTATACACCACGTCCGTCGAGAGGATCTGGTCTTCCGGAATGGTCATGATGTCGCGCGACAGCACGGTGATGTCGGCTAATTTTCCTGTTTCCAAGGATCCTTTCTCTTTCTCCTCGAATGCGGCGTAGGCGTTGTTCCACGTGTACGAACGCATTGCCTCCTCGCGTGTCATGCGCTGGTCCGGGTAGAATACCGATCCATCCTTCAGCTTGCGGCTCACCGACGCGTAGAACGATGCCAGCGGGCTTACGTCTTCCACCGGCGCATCCGTTCCATTGCCCACAATCGCGCCCGATTTCATGAGTTTCTGCCACACGTACGCGCCTTCCTCGGCGCGCCTGGGGCCCAGGCGCAACAGGACGTAGGGCGCGTCCGACGTGCAATGCACTCCCTGCATGGCAGCGATCACGCCGAGTTGGCCGAACCGCGGGATATCGGCCGCGTTGAGATGTTGGGCGTGCTCGATGCGCCAGCGCAAGTCCTTCCTGTCGGGATGGGCGCGGAAGGTCTGCTCGTAGATGTCGAGCACTTCACGATTGGCGCGGTCACCGATCGCGTGTACGCAGAGCTGGTAACCGTGCTGGATGGCCAGCTCCGCGGTCTTGCGGATGTCCGCCGGATCTTCGGTATTCAGACCGCTGCTTTCCGGCTTGTCGGTGTAGGGCTCCAGCAGCCAGGCGCCGCGCGATCCGAGCGCCCCGTCGATCTGCCGCTTGATGGCGCGGACGGTCAGGAAGTTGCCGCCCGCACCCAGCATGCGGTATTGATCGAGCCTGGGAGCCAGTTCGTCGTTCGGCATGCGCAGCATCATCCAGATGCGAAGCCGCAGCTCGTGGTTCTCCGCCATGCGCTTGAGGGTGTCCACGGTAGTGAACGGCGATCCGGCGTCTTCGAATGTGGTGATCCCTTTCGACAGCGACTCGTCCACCGCAAGGTCGATCGCCCGGCGGCGCTGGGCGGCGCGCTCTTCCGAAGTGCGCCGGGCTTCCCAGGCGCTATGCGCGCCGGCGGCCAGTTGTTGCGCGCGTTCGCGAAGCAGGCCCGTGGGACTACCCGACTTATCCTTCAGGATCTCGCCGCCCTGGGGGTCTTTGGTGTCGCGCGTGACGCCCGCCGCTTCCAACGCTTTGCCGTTGACGAACGCCGCGTGGCCGCTGGCGTGGGTCAGGAGCACCGGATTGTTGGGCGATACCTGGTCGAGGGAAGCGTGCAGCGGAAAGCCTTCGACATTCGGCTCAGGAGCGTGATCCCACTTGGATTGATGCCAGCCCCGGCCGACGATCCACTCGCCGGGCTTGGCCTGTTTGGCGGCGCGGGCCACCTGCGCCACGATATCGTCCCAGGTACGGGCCTCGCGCAGGTCGAGGCCCATCCGGAATTCGCCCACGCCGGTGAAGTGCCCGTGGCCTTCGATGAAACCGGGGATCGCCAGCATGCCGTGAAGATCCATCACCCTGGTCCGCGGGCCGATCCATTTGGATGCGTCGGCGTCGCTGCCCAGGGCCGCGATCCGGTCGCCCCGCACTGCGATCGCCTGGGCCACCGGCGCCGCGGCGTTCATGGTGACGATCTTTCCGTTGCGCAGCACGAGATCCGCGGGCTGTGCGAAGGCCACACCGGCAGCGAAGAATAAAAGGATACGCATGGTTGATTCCTTGGATCTACCAGCATACCCCCTGAAGGGATTGGCTATTTGGCGGAGTTCGCTTTCAGGAAGGCGATGATGGCGCTGCGCTCGTCGGCGCTTTCGACGTGAAACGTCATGTCGTTATTGGGAACCAGTTTCTCGGGGTCGGTGAGCCACCGGTCGAGCGTTTCGTCTCCCCACCGGACGTTAGCTTTCTTGAGCGCATCCGAATACTGGAAGGAGTCGACGGACCCGGACATCCGCCCGTAGACTTCGCCGAGGCGCGGGCCCTCTTTATCGCGATCCAGTGCGTGGCATCCGCCGCAGCGCCGTTCGAACAACGCTTTGCCATCCGCCTTGTACTGCGCTTTCGTGGCGGCAGCGATGCTCAGTCCGGTCAGCAGCAACACAAGCCCGGTGACGACCGGCCCGATGCGGTACAGAGGTTTCGGAAGGAGCATGCGGCTATGCTTCTTTCAGCGTGGAGTCCACAACGGCGAGAGTGTGCTGCCCCATCACAGACTGCACCTCGGTGATTCCCAGGACGGTGCGCAATTTGTCGTCTTCCACCTTCATGGGGCCGGGCCCCTTCGCGGTTCCGGGCGCGGGTTGCGGAAACGCCGTGGACATGGCGGTGTGGAATGTGACCTTGCCTTCTTCCTTCCGCATCACCTGGTGAATGTGCCCGTTCAGAACGGTGACCGATCCAAAGCGTTTCAGAAGCCCGAGAGCCTGCCCGCTGTCTTCGCTGCCCCAACCCCAGTCCGGGTAGACCGACCACAGCGGGATGTGCGCAAACACCACCACGGGGCGGCTGGCGGGCTGGCCCTTGAGGTCGGCTTCGAGCCACTGGATCTGTTCCGGCCCCAGTTTTCCAAGGCCTTCGAGCGCCGCCACGTTGGAGAGTCCGACGAAGTGCACGTCTTTGTGGTTGAAGCTGTACCACCCGCGTCCCTTGGCATTTTTGCCGTAGCGCTCCAGGTACATCTTTCCGTCGTCGATCGAGGTGTCGTGCTCGCCCGGAACAAAGAAGACCTGCTTTGTTTTGGCCCCCTTGAGCACCTGGTCGAGTGTGTCGTATTCCGCGGCCTTCGAGGTGTGGCTCAGATCGCCGGTGTGAATGATGAAGTCGGGCTGTTTTGGCAGGGCGTTGATCTTATCGATGGCCGCCTGCAGGGTGCTGGTGACATCGGGATTGGCCGGTTTGCTGAAACCCATATGGCTGTCGCTGATCTGAACGAAATGCAGCTCTCCCCTGGCCTCATGCTTCACATCCTGGCCGAATGCCCGTGAGGAGATGACGCCGCTGCCGGCAGTCCACAGGACGCCGGTTCCGGCCCAGGCCATACATTGGAGGAAGCCGCGGCGGTCAATGCCGTCGCGGTTGTGGTTGTGCGTAATCAGTTTCGACAAGGTTGACCTCGTTTAGCTCGTTAGTTGCCTTCGCGTTCGTATACCGGAGGGGCGAGCGGTTTATTCCCGCGGATTTGGTTGCACCGAAAGCCCGAGCCCGATCATCTAAAACTAGGACTCAGGCATGTGATCGACACCGGACTTCACCAGTACTGCCGTATCAATTTGTGTATTTTCAAGGAGATGCATCAAGCAGTATGTCCCATGAAGCCAAACTTGCGGAGTTGCGCGCCAAAACCGACCTCGAGCTGGCCGCGTACATTACGAATGCGTTAAACCTGGCGCTTCGTCTCGCTTCGGAAGCGGATGACCGGTCCCGCATGCGCGCGGAAGATTCTTATTCCGAGATTGTCAGGCTCCTTCCGGTCATCTATCGACTCAGTCAACCGGAGCGCCGCCGGTTTGACGGAAAGCTGACCCGGCTTCGAGAGATGCTGGACCAGGCTCCGGCTCTGGCACAATAGCGGATTCACGCTCGGCGGTAACTTCGCCCGCTTGCGGCCGTCCCACCAACAGGCGGATATAATCGCTGACGGAATGAAGCAAGAGGCGTCGTTTTTCGAAGGGCAGGAGCCGGTGCTCATCTATATTGCCAAGCGTCTGGGGGACGCACTGCGCCTGGAAAAGCTTCTGACGGAGTCGGGCCTGGATTATGGCGTGGAGGCCGACGAGTATCGCGGCGGAGTGGTGTTCCGTTCCGTTCGCACGGGAGCATTTTTTTATGTCCTGCCCGCTGCCGTGGATGCCGCGCGCGAGTTGATGCGGCGCAACGGCTACAAGCCTTTCGAAGGCATGGTGACGGGGATTCCGGAAGTGTGACCCGGCGTTGTACCCTGGGGGACATGTCCACCTGCATGCTTCCCATTTTCCTACCCACGCGAGCCGCATTCCTGGCGTTGATCGTCCCGGCGTTGATGACTTCTCAGGTGCCCCGTAACCGCGCTCCGTATGCCAACGAGCAATGGGTGCGTCTCTTCAACGGAAAAGACCTGACGAATTGGGTGGAGGTGGGCCACGAGCGATGGACGGTCGAAGACGGGACGATCCATGGCCAGGGGGTCACCAAGGAATACGGCTATCTGCGGACCGAAAAGAAGTACAAGGATTTCTGGCTGTCGATCCGCTTCAAATGCGAGGACGACGGCAACAGCGGCATTTACTTCCACACGGAATTCAAACCGGGGACGGTGGATGTCGCGAGCGGCATGCAATTCGAAATCGACCGCACCTTGAATCACCACACCGGCGGGCTCTACGGCGACGGACGTAACTGGATTGCGTGGCCCTCACCCGAATACGAGCAGGTGATGCGTCCCGGCGATTGGAACGACTTCCTGCTCAAAGTGGAAGGCAATCACATGGTGGCTGTTCTGAATGGCATCACCATCCTGGATTTCACGGATCCCACCCCCAAGTCGTTCGACGGCTACATCGCTCTGCAGTTGCACTCCGGAGGCGAGGGCAACATGCGGTTCAAAGATATTTACGTCCGCGACATGTCCGTGCGTTAGGGTGGCGTTCTGGCGGCGAAGCGTAATCTGATAGACTCGGAGGGAAGTTTCAGTTTCCGCTGGTGCACGGGAAGCTGGTGAAAGTCCAGCACGGCCCCGCCACTGTCAGCGCGGAGAGCCGATCGATCACGCCACTGTTCCGGCAACGGGATGGGAAGGCCGATCGGTTCGAAGAGGCGCGAGTCAGGAGACCGGCCAGCGGATGCAGCACGGCTCTCGAGGGAGGAGCCCCGGAATGCGTGACTACGTTTTAGGCCCGCTGGCCTGTTGCCTGCTGTTTTCCGCCTGCGTTTCGGCCGCCGAGGTGAAAGGCAAGGTTGTCGATCCATCGGGGGCGCCTATCCCGTATGCTCAGATTTCCGTGGTGAGCCGCGTCGGGGTCGAGGCGCAGACCCTGTCGGCGCCGGACGGTACCTTCGCACTCTACACGGCGAACGAACCGGATACCCGGCTTGTTGTGACTGCTCCCGGGTTTGCCACCCGGACCGCTCCGCTGGAAGCTGCGGCCACCCTGCAGCTCGAAATCTCCCCGGTGGTCGATTCCGTGCGGGTGGCGGGCTCGACGATCGACGTGCTTGCCAGCCGGCAGGGCGGCAGCGTCAGCGTGGTTTCCGAAGAGGAAATCCGCCAGCGCAACGAGCCGTTCGCGATGGACCTCCTGCGCTACCTGCCGGGCATGACCTTCAACCAGACCGGCGCGCCGGGCGGCGCTACGAACCTGTTTCTGCGCGGCGGGAACTCCAATTTTCCGCTGGTGGAGATCGATGGCGTACCGGTGGTCGGGTTCGGCGGCGGCCTGGGCTTCGATTTCGCGCACATCCCGAGCGAAATGCTCGACCACATTGACGTGATCCGCGGGCCGCAATCGGCCATCTATGGACCGTACGCCAACAGCGGCGTCATCGATTTTGTGACACGCACCCCCGAAGCGGCTCCGTCGCTCGAACTGGTGGCGGAGGGCGGATCCTACGACGAAAGGAGATTCGGTATCGCGGGCGCCGCGATGGTGGCGGGATTCGGCATCGCGGCGTCTGCGTCGCGCATCGACGACAACGGTCTGGTTGCCAACAACGACTATCGCAATGAGGACGTGATGATCAACATCACGCGCCGCATCGGCCGGCAGAGGTTCTCGTTTCACGGCGACTTCGATTCCAACGATGTGGGCGAACCGGGGCCGTATGGTTCCGACCCGAAGCACACCTTCACCGGCATCGACCTGGTGAGCCGCGCCAAGAACAACTTCTCGGACTGGGCGATCCACTACGATGGCGATCTTTCCCCGCGGGTGCGCCAGGAGGTCTACGGCAGTTTCTTCCTCGACAACAACGGCTTCACCAGTCCTTATGGATTCAGCTTCAACAAGGACCTTCGCGGGCAGGCGGAAGCGCGCACCATCGTAAGCCTCACGCCCCGCTACACCGCCGCGTTCGGCGTCACCGTGGGCCGCGAGGAGGTGAAGAACACTTTCATCACGAACGCCAGCTTTGAGGATTTCCCGATCCGCCGGGACGATGTTGCGGTGTACCTGGAGAACCGCTACGAGTTTGGCGGGAGGTTCTTTTTGAATGCCGGCGTCCGCGCGGAGTTCTTCCGTACGCCTTCCATTCCGACCGATGGCTTCTCGCGGCCGGCGTTCCCGGAGAACTCGATCTCGCGCGTGAATCCCAAGGTCGCGGGCGCCTATGCCTGGCCACGCGGGACCCGGCTGCACGCCTCGCTCGGCACCGGAATCCGGCCGCCCTCGGGATTCGAATTGGCATTCACGAACAATCCGGCTCTGAAGCCCGAGCGGACGTTCAGCCTGGATGCGGGACTGGAGCTGAAGCCGTTCCACGACCTGCTGCTGGTGGATGGCACATACTTCTACAACCGCTATTACGATTTAATCGTGACTTTGGGCGGATCGCTGGCGACGCTGAGCCACTATCAGTCGGATAACCTGGCGAACTCCCGGGCGCAGGGAGCGGAATTCTCGGCCAGCCTGCGTCCGGCGCGCTGGTGGTTCGTGAGGGGCTCGTACACGCTGCTCGAGACCCGCATCCTGTCGCTCGACGGATCGAGCCTGGCACCGCAATACTTCCAGGTGGGGCAGCCCTTGACGCGCCGCCCCCGGGATTCCGGCAACCTGGTGGCGGCCTTCACACGCGGCCGGGTGACGGCCGACGTTACGGGATACTTCCGCGGACGGGCACTGTTCGAGGAGCCCTCGTTTGGCGCCAGCAACGGCCTTTTCTGGAATCCGGGCTACGCCAATTTCGGCGTCAACGTGAACTATGCGGTGGCGCGCGGGCTGACGGCCTACGCCAATCTGCGGAACGCCTTGAATCAGCACTACGAGGAGGTCTTCGGCTTCCCCTCGCCGCGCATCAATTTCGTGGCGGGAATGAAATGGAGTGTCTCGAAGGTGCAGTAGCGAGCGCACGCCGCCAGCGACATTGTGCACGCTCGACAAGCGTCCCGATGAGTCGGGACGCGGCAGGCAGGAGTGCCAAGGCAGGAGTGCCTGCGCCACATCGTCCGGCGCAAGGGTTTCATGAGATTTCGGCGGGCCGGCGGGGCCCATCGGTACAGGCAGGAGTGATTGGCCACCTCAGTGGCGCAGCAGCATGAGAATCAGCAGCGCTTCGAGGTGCAGCCAAATTACCATCCCCGCCAGTACCAGAGCGAGCGACTCCGCGGTGATGCCTTGCGGGTTTTCGGCCGCCGCAGGAGGTGTCGCAGATGCAACCGGAGTCACTTGCACGGCATCCAGCGGTGCTGCGGTGCGAACGATGCGGTCATAGTCGTTCACAACTGCGACTTTTTCGGTGTTGGCCGGGTAGCTTTGCGTCTCGACCCGGCGGCCGAAGCCGGTCGCGCTGAGATCGGCCGGCTGCCGGCCCGGGGAGGTCCCGCCCAGGATCGCCGGAAAGTTCGTCTCCAAATGCTTCCGGAATGAATACGAATCCGCCACGGGTACCTGGGGACCGTCTGTCCGGGGGCGGACCAGGTCAGGCGCCACCCTGGGAGTCTCCCTTTCGAAAAAGGGTCCAAATATGGCCGTAAATTCTCCGGGCTTCAGTCCCTGTCCTGTTTTGGTTTGCATGTCCGCTTGCTCCTTTACCTGCAAACGCGCAAGTTCCGGCCGGCGGGCGTCACGATTTTTCTGCGCTTACCCCTGAGTTAGAATCGGTACCGGGAGGCACGGCTATTGTCTGCGCCCGGAGAGGTCACCAGGCTTCTGATGGAATTGCGTGGCGGCGACCGCTCCGCCTTCGACCGTCTGGTCCCCCTGGTGCATGAGGAACTTCACCGCTTGGCGGCGCGTTATATGAGGCGGGAGTCGCCGGGGCACATCCTGCAAACCACCGCGGTGGTCAACGAAGCGTATTTGAAACTGGTGGAGCAGCGCGAGATGAACTGGCAGAATCGGGCACACTTCTTCGGAATCGCGGCGGGGATCATGCGCCGGATCCTGGTGGATTATGCGCGAAAGGGCAGTGCCGGGAAGCGCGGCGCGGGCATCCAGCCCATACCGCTGGACGAAGGGCTGGCGCTCAGCGGCGGGCGCTCGGAGTCGCTGCTGGCCCTCGAGGAAGCCCTCCAACGGCTGCAGAAACTGGATGCCCGCCAGGTGGAGATCATCGAACTGCGATTCTTCGGCGGGCTCTCGGTGGACGAAACCGCCGAGGCACTGGGGGTATCGCCGCGCACCGTGGATCGCGAGTGGAAACTGGGGCAGACCTGGCTGCGCCGGGAATTAGCGCCGGCGGGGCCACTTTGACGTTGCTATGAGTCCGGAACGCTGGCAGCAGGTCAAGGACTTGTACCATTCGGTGGCCGAACGGCCGCCCGCGGAGTGGGAATCGGTCCTGAGCGGCCTTCGGGAGAGCGATCCCGAATTGAGCCGGGAGGTGGAGTCGCTGCTGTTCCAGTCCGACGAGGAGTGGATTCTCGGACCCAATCCGTTCGCCAACCTGGACGTTCTCGCAAAGCAGCGGGGAGGGCTGGTGGGTGACCGGTACCGCCTGGTGCGGGAACTGGGCAGCGGCGGCTTCGGAGTGGTCTGGCTGGCGCGTGACGAACGCCTGCACCTCAAGCCTGTCGTGGTGAAATTCCTGAGCTACGGCACACAAGAGGCCGGTGCCGGCGACGACTGGGCCATCCGGCGATTTGCGGACGAGGCCAGGGCGCTCGCGCGAATCGACCATCCAGGCGTGGTGGGCGTCTTCGATGCGGGCCGCACGCCCCGCGGAGTTCCGTACCTGGTGATGCAGTACGTGGAGGGCGTCACGTTGCGCTCGATCCTCGGGCCCGAGGGGTTGGCGCTGGTGCGGACCGCCCAGATCGTGAGGCAGATCGGCCAGGCGCTCTCGGCGGCCCACGCACGCGGCATCCTGCACCGGGACCTGAAGCCGGAGAACGTGATGGTGCAGTCCTCCACCTCGGGCGAATTTGTGCGCCTGATCGATTTCGGGATTGCCGTCATCAGTGAGGCCCGCGCCGGGGCGGCCGGCGCGAATGCGACCGCCACGATCTCGCGAGTGGTCGGGACGGTTGCCTACATGGCCCCCGAACAGCTCCGGGGCGAAGCCCGGCCGGCATCGGATGTCTACGCTATGGGAGTGATCGCGTGGGAAATGCTCACCGGGCAGGTGCCGGGGATGGATGCGCGGTGGGAGGGACTTCACGATCGCCGTCCGGATGTGTCTCCAGAAACCTTTGCCGTGCTGCGCAAGATGCTTTCTCCTGGGGCCGCGGACCGATACCAGGATGCCGCCGAAGCGGGCGAGGAGTTGGCCCTTGCGCTGACGGGCGCGAAACCGGCAACTGTGGCCCAGCCGGCGCCGCTCCAGCAGCGGGTCCTGGATGTAGCCGCCCAAAGACAGGTCCCGATCCGCAAGCCCGCCGAGGTGGTCGCCCTCATTCGGCGGACCGAATCCGGAGGACTGGCCGCGGTGCTGGAAGTGGATCGGGATTTCTCGGTGAAGCAGGAGGACGTCCGGTCGAAGCCGTTCCAACTGGAGTTTCCCGTCGGACCGCAGGGCAACCCGATGCCTCTGGAACTGGGAGTGCGGATCGAATGCCCGGATTTCGAGCCTAAGGCTGCGTTCAAGAGCATCGAGCTTCTGCCGGACCGCGATTCGGAGATCTGCACGTTCCTCGTCACGCCGCAGTATCTGGGGGAACTCCGCATCAATGTGGAAATAGTGCGGCGCGATGTGCTGGTTGCCTCGCGCACGCTGAAGACAGAAGCGGTGCCGTCCGAACGGCCGTGGGACGCGTCCATGGTGGTGGTCTCGATTCCGTTGGGGGTGGTTGTGCGCGCGGCACCGGCACAGGCGGCGGCAGGCGAGTTCGCCCGATTGTTCCAAACGGCCGAGCCAAGCGCTCCTCCGGCGCCGCCGAGGTCTCTCGAGCGCGCGAAACCCGGCGAGTTCACGCGGATGTTCGGCGCGTCTGAAACCGGAACGTTCAATCCGGAAGGCCCCAGCGAATTCACAATGTTTCGGCGCCCGCCGGTTCCTCAACAGCGGACTGGCGCTTTCGCCTCGGAGGGTGGGACACCGTCGAGCGTAGATCCAGCGGTGCGCGTGACGGGGCCACAGGTTCCCGGACAGACGTTCGCGAAGCCGGTGATCCCACAGCCAGGCACTCCGGAGCCCGTCCACTCCCCTGGTACCTCACGCCGCAGCAACTGGACGTCCTGGGGGCTGCCCCTCGCCATCGTGGGAGTGCTGTTGCTGTTGTTGGTAGAGGTTTGGATGACGATGAAGCGTTAGGGAGCGCCCCAAGGCTTCCCGAGTTGCGCCTACCCGGGTATACTGGAGTTTTGAGAGCTTTAAACCCGCTTTGTACGCCCCCGTGTGCGGGCGCTACCAGACTATGCCGGCGAAGACCATTCGCCTTCAACAGGATTACAGCATGAGTGCAATCGCGATCAGTCCTCTCGACCGGGCTGTCCGTTTCTACGAAGCGCCTATCGGCAAGAAGGCCGTCATGGCCCTTACCGGCTTGATTCTCTTTGGCTACGTAGTCGGACACCTGCTCGGCAACCTCCAGATCTACTCGTCGGATCCACAGCAGATCAACCGTTACGCCGCTTTTCTGCACAATCCGGCCAATGCCATCCCGCTCTGGGCTATCCGCGCGTTCCTGCTGTTGGCCGTGGTTCTGCACATCACCGCGTCCTTCCAGCTTTGGAATCAGAATCGGAAGGCGCGTCCGATCAGCTACGTAAAAAAGAGCGATGTGCCAACGTCCTACGCCGCGCGCACCATGATCTGGAGCGGGCCGATCGTCGGAGCGTTCATCGTCTTTCACATACTGCACCTGACGGTGGGCGCGGTGCTGCCGATCAAGGATGTGGCCGAGAACGCCCCCGACGTGCACTACAACGTCATCGCCGGCTTCCAGAACTACGGCGTCTCGGCTTTCTACATCATCGCCATGATCCTGTTGTGCATGCACCTGTACCACGGACTGTGGAGTATGTTCCAGTCCATGGGCATCAACCACCCACGTTACACGCCCCTGCTCAAGAAGGGCGCGGCGATTGTGGCTATCCTGATCGCGATCGGAAACTGCTCGATCCCCATCGCCGTGATGGCCGGTCTGCTGCATCTTTGAGGAATGCCGGAAATGGAACTCGATTCGAAATCCCCTACTGGGCCCATTGAGACGCGCTGGGACCGCCACTGTTTCAATCTCAAGCTGGTGAATCCGGCGAATAAGCGCAAGCATACGATCATCGTGGTGGGCACCGGACTGGCGGGCGGAGCCGCGGCTGCCACGCTCGCCGAGTTGGGCTACAACGTCCTGTGTTTCTGCTTTCAGGATTCGCCGCGCCGCGCCCACAGCATCGCGGCGCAAGGCGGCATCAACGCGGCCAAGAATTATCACAACGACGGTGACAGCGTCTATCGCCTTTTCTACGACACGGTGAAAGGCGGCGACTTCCGCTCGCGGGAGTCCAACGTCTATCGTCTGGCACAGATCAGCTTGAATATCATCGACCAGTGCGTGGCCCAGGGAGTGCCGTTCGCCCGTGAATACTCGGGCTACCTGGACAACCGCTCGTTCGGCGGGGCACAGGTGTCGCGCACGTTTTATGCTCGCGGCCAGACCGGCCAGCAGTTGCTGTTGGGCGCCTACCAGGCGCTCGAGCGGCAGATCGGCCGTGGACAGGTGAAGATGTTCCCCCGCACCGAGATGCTCGACCTGATCGTGATCGACGGGCGCGCGCGCGGCATCGTCACGCGTAACCTGATGACCGGGAAGATGGAGTCGTTTCTGGCCGATGCCGTGGTGTTGGGCACCGGCGGTTACGGCAACGTCTACTACCTCTCCACCAACGCGAAGGGCTCCAACACCACGGCCATCTGGCGCGCCCACAAGCGCGGCGCGCTGTTTGCCAACCCCTGCTTTACCCAAATCCATCCGACCTGCATCCCGGTGTCGGGCGATTACCAGTCGAAGCTCACGCTCATGAGCGAGTCGCTGCGCAATGACGGCCGCGTGTGGGTGCCCAGGCAGAAGGGCGACAAGCGGGCGCCTGGCCAGATCCCGGAAGCGGAGCGCGATTACTACCTGGAGCGCAAGTATCCCAGCTTCGGCAACCTGGTGCCCCGCGACGTGGCGTCGCGCAACGCCAAGGAAGTCTGCGACGACGGCCGCGGCGTGGGCGAATCGGGACTGGCCGTCTACCTGGATTTCCGCGATGCCATTCAACGCCTCGGCAAGCACGTCATCAAGGAGCGCTACGGCAACCTGTTCGACATGTACCAGCGCATCACCGGCGAAGACCCCTACGAGTCACCCATGCGCATCTTCCCGGCGATCCACTACACCATGGGTGGGCTGTGGGTGGATTACAACCTGATGTCCACCATCCCCGGCCTGTACGTGATCGGCGAGGCGAACTTCTCCGACCACGGCGCCAACCGGCTGGGCGCGAGCGCCCTGATGCAGGGACTCGCCGATGGCTACTTCGTCCTCCCCAACACCATCAACGACTACCTGGCGAGCGCCAGGCTGACGAAGGCTGATAACACGCACCCGGCAGTCCGCGAGACGGAGACCCAGGTGACGTGCATCACCAAGCGCCTCCTCGAAATCAAAGGAACACGCTCGGTGGATTCCTTTCACCGCGAGTTGGGCAAGCTGATGTGGGACTACTGCGGCATGTCCCGAAACGCCGAAGGACTGCAGCATGCGCTCGCGAAGATCCCCGAGCTGCGCGAGCAGTTCTGGCGCGACGTGAAGGTGCTCGGCACCGGCGATGAACTGAATCAGTCGCTCGAAAAAGCGGGCCGCGTGGCCGATTTCTTCGAACTGGCCGAGCTGATGTGCCTGGACGCGCTGGAGCGCAACGAATCCTGCGGCGGCCACTTCCGCGAAGAGTACCAGACCGCGGAAGGCGAGGCGGCGCGCGACGACGACAAGTATTCCTATGCGGCGGCCTGGGAGTTCCGCGGCGTGGGCAACCGGCCTGATCTGCACAAGGAGCCGCTCAGCTTCGAATACGTGCACCCGGCGCAACGGAGCTACAAGTAAATGCGAATCATTCTCCACATCTGGCGGCAGCGGAACGCGAATGACAAGGGCCGCATGGTGCGCTACGAGGTCCCCAACGTCAACCACGAGATGTCGTTCCTGGAGATGCTCGACGTCCTGAACGAGGACCTGATCGTCAAGGGCGAAGACCCGGTGGCGTTCGATCACGATTGCCGCGAGGGTATCTGCGGCATGTGCGGTTGTATGGTGAACGGCGTGGCGCACGGACCGCTTCCTGGCACGACGCTCTGCCAGCTCCACATGCGCCATTTCAAGGACGGCGACGAGCTGTACCTGGAGCCGTGGCGGGCACGCGCCTTTCCAGTGGTGAAGGACCTGGTAGTGGACCGTAGCGCCTTCGACCGCCTGATCGCGGCGGGTGGCTTCATCTCGGCGTCCACCGGCAGCGCGCCCGATGGCAATGCGGTGCTGGTGCCGAAAGAGAATGCCGAACGGTCCATGGATGCGGCCGCCTGCATCGGCTGCGGAGCCTGCGTCGCAATGTGCCCGAATGCCTCGGCGTCGCTGTTTATGGGCGCCAAGATTTCGCACCTGGGACTACTGCCGCAGGGCCAGCCGGAGCGTGATCAGCGTGCCCTGGCGATGGTGGCGCAGGCGCAGCACGAGTTATTCGGAAGCTGCACCAACATCGGCGAGTGCGAAGCGGTTTGCCCCAAGGAGATCAAGCTCTCAGCGATCGCCCTGATGAATCGCGACTTTCTGCGGGCGAAGTGGGCAGGCAGGGCGGGGTTGGCGGAGGACTAGAGTTACGACAGGAACGTGAAGACGCGCGTCATCAGTGCAACCGAGTTCAAGGCCAGGTGTCTGGCGTTACTCGATGAAATCCAGGAACAGGGAAGCACGATCACGGTGACGAAGCGAGGGCGGCCGATCGCGACGATTGGACGGGCCGGACGAGCCCAAAAAAATGGAAGTCTCCCATAGGAATCCTGGAAGGCTAAGTCAAGATTCTCGGCGACATCGTGAATGCCACAGTGTTCGAGAACTCGGCCATGCTCACAGGAGAAGAGGACGATCTCAACTACTCTTGAATCCGCAATTTCTCCTGGACACTCACGTTGTCGTACTGTCCGACTCTCGCAGATTATCCCGAGAACAGATGCGCGTGCTGGAAGCTGCCGTCCGGAACGAGGCGCCTCTGGGCGTCAGCGCCATGAGCCTGGTGGAAATCGCCTTCGCCCGAGAGGGTCGTAGCAGGCTCATGAAGGGCGTGAGTGAGTTGCTGTATCAACTCGGCCAAGAGTCCATTCTGCTGCGTCCTTCCGATCATGACCGAGGTAGCGCAGGAGGCTGCTGCGCTTGCCGGCGCCTTACGCGATCCCGGAGACTGCGTGATTGTCGCAACGGCACGCTCCCACGGCCTCAAACTCTTGACATCCGACCAGCGCATCATCGACTCCGACCTGGTACCCGTGATCGAATAGTCGTCTTAACTATCCCGTAGCGCCACCAGCGGATCTACCCGTGCCGCTCGTGCAGCAGGCAGACCTGCGGCCAGCAGGGCAGTCAGTCCAAGCACCGCGGACGCCGCGCCAAGCACTCCGAAATCGGTCGGCGCCACGCCGTAGAGCAGTGCCTTCGCCAGATTGGCCAGCGGGATCGACAGAGGTGCTGCCACCGCGATTCCGATCATGGCCAGCAGCGCCGCTTCTCTCAACATCAAGACGAGCACCTCGCCTCGCCGTGCGCCCAGTGCAATCCGAACGCCAATCTCGCGCGTGCGCCGGGCCACGCTGTACGACATCACGCCGTAGATCCCGATCGCAGCGAGGGCCGTCGCCAGAATCCCGAAGAACGCCGCCAACAACGAGACCGTACGGTCGGCGAACAAATCTTCGTCGATCTGCCGATCCATCGTCTTCAGGGCGAACACCGGCAAACTGGCATCCAGTTCGCGCACCGCCTGGCGAAGACCAGAGGCGATCGACTCCGGGTCCTGCGACGTCCTCACGTAGAAGGTCATCCCGCCATCCTCGGGCCGGTACTGCTGGGCGTAGGGGCAGAAGATGAAGCGCTGCTTCGCTTCCCGTACGTCCGAGTATTTGGCGTCCCTGGCAACGCCGACGATTTCGACGGGCGTCTGCGACGCATCGGCCTTGAAATAGAACTGGCGTCCGATGGGGTTTTGCGCGCCGAAATACGTAAGGGCGAACGTTTCGTTGACCACCGCTACGCGCGGGGCAGCCTCGTTGTCGGAGGCGCGCAAATCGCGGCCGGCAGCCAGTGGCATTCCCATGGCCGCGAAGTAGCCTGCGCTCACGGGATCCACATTGGGCGCGGTGTCTCCCTCGGGCGGTTGATAACCAGGCACGTTGATGCCGCGATCGTTATTCTCGTTGCTCAGGATGGGTGTCTGCGTCGCGGCGACGGCAGTCACGCCCGGAAGTGCGCCGACGCGCTGCTCCACGGCTTCGAGCAGAGCGATCGTGCGCGGCGGGGTGTAGCCGTTCAGTGCAGGCGCAATCGCGAAGGACATCAGGTGGCTGGTGCGGAAGCCGAGATCCACCTGTTTGAGATTCCCCAGGCTGCGCAAGAAGAGCCCCGCGCCGGTGAGCAGCAGCAGCGAAAGCGCCACCTGCGCGACCACCAGGCCTCGCCGGAGAACCAGGTGCGGGCCGCCCGAGATCACGCCGCCGGCATTTTCCTTCATCGTCGAAGCCAGGTCAGGCCGTGTCGTTTCGAAAGCCGGCGCCAGACCGAAGATGGCGCCGCATGCCACCGAGATCGCCGCCGTAAAGGCCAGGACTCGCCAGTCCGGGTCGGCCGTGACATTCGCGGTGAAATTGGCAGACGGGAGAAGCGCCAGCAGCACCCGTCCGCCCCACATCGCGAACAACACACCCAGCAAGCCGCCCATCACCGAGAGAATCAGCGCCTCGCCGAGCACCTGGCGGACGATCTCGCCACGCGACGCGCCCACGGCGAGGCGAATCGCGATCTCCCGCTGCCGTCCGGTGGCACGCGCGACCATCAGATTCGCCACGTTGGCGCAAGCGATCAGCAGCACCAGCCCGACCAGCCCCATGAGCAACGTCAGCGGCTGTCCGAAGAAGGCCCGCAGCATCGAGATGCCCGAGGACGCGTCACGGAGGGTGATCCGGCGATTGAGGAAATTGCGCCGGAACTGGGCGGAGACGCCGGACATCTGGTTCACCTCGTCTTCGAGGAGCGGCTTCCAGAAGACATTCAGGGCCGCCTCAGTGCTCGCGCGCGACACTCCGGGGCGCACGCGCGCCATGATGTTCAGCCACATGCTGCGCCGCGCATTCAGATCGCCGCCGCGAGGCAGAAGTTCCGGCTTCATGGTGATGGGAACGAAGAGCGCGGGCGCTTCGCCGACGGCGACGCCATCGAACCCGCGCGCGGCCACGCCGACCACCTTGAGGGGCTGGCCGTTGACGGTAATATCCCGATTCAGAATTCCTGGGTCACCCGCGAATCGCTGCTGCCAGAATCCATAGCTGAGGACCGCCACCTGATTGCCGCCGGCCGGCTGCGCGTCATCCGCCGCGATGGGCCGTCCCATGGCGGTCCCTGCCCCCAGGAGTTCGAAGAAGTTGCCCGAGACGAGGTTCGCGTCAACACGCTCCGTCTGGGAACCCATCGACAAACTGGCCGCAAACGGGAACCATGCCATGGCCCCGGACAGATCCGGAGCGCGGTCGCGGAAATCGAGGTACATGGGATACGAGAAGGTAAACGTGTCGTCGTAACTGGTGTTAACGCTGCCGCGGCGAGGTCCATTGGCCGTGAACAGGACCAGTTGCTCCGGCGCCCGCACCGGAAGTGAGCGTAAAACCACCCGATCAAGCAGGCTGAACACCGCCGTATTGGCGCCGATTCCCAGCGCAAGCGAGAGGACCGCAGTCGTGGTAAATCCTGGATTCTTCAGGAGCGAACGACACGTGTACCGGGCGTCAGCGAGGAACATGCGGGTTAGACGACGCACGCCGGATTTGGTGACGGGGCCGGGGCGTTCGGTAAACTGAAAATTGACGGCCTGCCCTGGAGGGGGCCCGTCCCAACCGCAGAGCCCGCATATGAGCGTCCTGGAGTTCTCGCTGGTGGTGTTTGTGGTGTCGGCGGTCGCCGGCTTTCTCGGCTCCCTGACCGGGCTGGGCGGCGGCGTGGTGATCACTCCGGTCCTTACGTTGCTCCTGGGCGTCGATCTGCACTACGCGATGGGGGCGTCGTTGGTGTCCGTGATTGCCACTTCGTCAGGTGCCGCGGCCGCATACGTAAAGGAGGGCTTCTCCAACATCCGCGTGGGTATGTTCCTGGAGATCGCCACCACATTGGGCGCCGTGGCCGGGGCGCACCTCACTGCGGTCGTGCCGGGCTCCGCCCTGGCGGTGATTTTTGGCGGCGTGCTGCTCTACTCGGCGTGGCATTCGTTTCAAAGCCACACCGAGCACCTTGCCGCAAGCACCGATTCGATAGCCGCGCGCCTGCGATTGGATGGCAGTTACCCTGCACCAGAGGGTAAGGTGCCATACCATGTACAGCGCGTGAAGGGAGGCTTCAGCCTGATGTTCGGCGCGGGGCTGCTTTCGGGGCTGCTGGGAATCGGCTCCGGGGCGATGAAGGTGATCGCCATGGACCAGGTGATGCGGATTCCCTTCAAAGTCTCAACCACCACCAGCAACTTCATGATTGGGGTGACCGCCGCGGCGAGCGCGGGCATTTATCTGCGCCACGGGTATCTGGAGCCGGGGCTGGCGATGCCGGTGATGCTGGGGGTCCTCGCGGGCTCCATCGCGGGAGCGCGCCAACTGATCGGGGCGCGGACGCGGGTGCTGCGGTGGTTGTTTGCCGGAGTGGTCGGCGTAATGGCGGTGGAGATGATCTACAACGGCGTCTCCGGAGGGATCCAATGACCGACGAGCGGATGGATTTGATCATCGGGAATCTGCTGCGAGCGGGCGTCGTGGCGGCGGCCGCGGTTGTAGCGGCGGGAGGCATCTGGTATCTGTCGGCGGATGGGAAGGCGATTGCCGACTATCGTCATTTTCACAACGAGATTCACGGCGTGCGCTCCTTGTGGTCGGTCAGCGCTCCTCAGTTGGTGATCCTGATCGGGCTGACGATTCTGATTGCGACTCCGGTGGCGCGGGTGGCCTTCTCGCTGGCGGCGTTCGCGTTGGAGCGGGACCGGGTCTACCTGGGGATTACCGCGGCAGTGCTGGCGATTTTGGTATACAGTATCTTGGCGGCGTGGTGGTGAGGGGCCTGGAAAACATGCGAAATTCCCTCGCGGCTCTGATCACGTTAGGGACGATAGCGGTTTCGGCTCGTGCGCAGGCGCCCCTGCTTACCGTGAAGCTGGCCGAGTCGAAGCCGGAGTACGCATTGCGCCATCTCTCTTCGCTCTCCGGCGAAATCGAGCGGGAACGGGTTCTCCGGGTGGCTTATGCCGCTGCGTTAGGCCAGGATCCCGATGTTGCCGCCGAGTTTCTTCCAACGGTGCTCGACAAGCCGTGGCTGGCCGAACTCAGCTTTCACGATGCCTGCGAGCTTGCTGCCGGCGAGGAAAGCGCGCTGCCGCCCGGCGGGGGCGAGAAGCTGGTGCTCGCGACAGGACTCAAGAATCCTGCCCTCGCGCTGCGCGAGAGGGAATGGTACGCGCCTCTTTCGTTCGGCCGCTCTGCGTTTGTCCGCTTCGTCACCGCGGCTCCTGACGAGGCCGAACGCCTGGCCTATGGCGATTCCAAGCCGGCACGGGCGATGCGTGATGCCCTGACGGCTGCCGATACGCCCATCGCCAATGTGATCCTCCGGTTGTCGGAAGCTCCCGGTATCGACCTGCCCACCCGTGCGCGCGCCGCAACCCTGGCCGGTCAGATCGCCCGAGGCCGCCTCTCGGTGGATGCCGCGGTCCTTCTGGCAAGCAACTCGACCCGGTTCTTCGCGGCGGTCGCCGATCTGCGTGTGCGGCAGCCCGGGTCGGACTGGGCCGCGTACGACCGGGCGCTCGAAGAAGCTTCGCTGGAACTGTGCCGCGAAGCGCAGGAATCACCCGGGAGGGCGATCTCGGCGGACCTTGCCGGCTTCCGCGCCATCGATCTCTATTTGCTGCTGACGTACGGCCAATCGGAGGCGCCTCCGGCAGTCTTCGAAGCGGTGTTCGACCGGCTCCTGCTTCCCAAATTGCGCGCCGAGAATCCCAGGGGGAAGAGCCTGCTCGAAATGCTTCGCCGGTCGGGCGACCTCGAACTGCGCGACTTCGCTGCCGGCGCCATCGGCGCGCACCGTTTCGACGAGTTTCTGCAGATTGTCGGGTCCGATGGCCTGGCCAAGCTGGCGGGACACATCGCCGAGGCGGCTGACCCTCTCAAAGAAGCCACTCGCCTGGCGCAGATCCTGGACGCGACCTCGAGCCGCGAACTGCTGCGGCAGATGGCCGCGATCGTGGTCTCCGAGTACCGGCGCTGCGCGGAAGCGGGCAATCGCAGCGGCCGCATGCTCTACGGTCTTCTGGCGGCGCGCTTGATCGAAAGTCCCGCCGCCGATGCCGCGTTGCGCGAAGCCGGGTCGCCGTACCTGCCGTTCCTGACGTCCTCGGCCAACCTGGCGCTGTCCGCTGTCTTCGATGGCTCCGGCCACTCCGTCCAACGCTACTTTTTCTACGATGACGACGATGGCGTCGCGTCCTTCGAGTCGTTCCGCCGAAGCTACGCCAACGACCCGGCGTGGACCATCGAAGACCGCGGCGCCTATCTTCACCTCACGGGACGCGGAAGCCAGCGGCAGATCGAGATCTTCGCCAACGTGCCGGTGAATGCCCACCTGCCCGCGAACCGCGCCTTTGAAAACGAGTCCCAGCGGCGGCAGCAGACGATTGCCGCGGCATTGGCCGAACGCGGATTGGTCCCCAGAGTGCTTGTGCACCGGGGACACGCTTTCTGGGTGGAGCACACGTTGTCGTACATTTCGAGCACCGACCGGCTGGTGATCCTGGGCAGTTGCGGAGGTACCGAAGAGATCCACAAGGTGCTGGAGATCTCGCACGATGCGCAGGTCATCGCCACGCGCGGGGTGGGCGCCACCGAGGTGAACGATCCGATGTTGAAAGCCCTCAACGACCGTCTGCTGCACGGTGGTCCGGTGCTGGAGTGGAGCGCCTTCTGGCAGGCGCAGAGGGCCGCCCTCGGACACACCGGGCTGTTCCGCGACTATCTGGCTCCGGACCAGGATCCCGGCTCGGTGTTTTTGCGCGGCTACTACCGCGCGATGGACGCCGCGGATCCCAGGTTATGATGCGGCCGGGCGTGCGAGGCTCGGCAGCTACAGTGTGGCGCGCAATTCTCACCGCTGCGCTAATGGCGCGAGCGTCAGGCGCCCAAGCCGCGTCCGACAAAGAGAAGGCCGTTTTCGAAGGCTCGGTTCGAGACTCGATCACCAAGGCAAAAATCGCTAAAGCAGCAGTGCAGATAATCCCGGCCGCCACCGGACAGCCGGGTTATGCCGCCACTTCAGATGCGAACGGAGCGTTCCGGTTTGAGTCGATTGTGCCGGGAGACTACAGATTTCAGATCCGTGCGCGAGGGTATGCCGAGGGGCATGTTGTGGGCGTCGAAGGCGAACGAGGCGCGTTGAGTGTCCATTTCATCAGAGGCCAAACGGTCGGCGGCGCGGTGATCGACCTCGATCCCGAGGCGGTCATCACGGGCCGGATCACGGACGCCGATGGGGAACCTGCCTCAGGCGCTGTGGTCTTCGCCGTTGTCGAGCAGTGGCAGCGCGGATTTCGCACCTACCGAGCAGTCGCCAGCGCGCAAGCCAAAGACCGTGGGGAATATCGCCTCAAAATTGTGTCTGGCCGCTATTATTTGAGCGCCCATGGCGTGTTCGACGAAGTAGTGCCGAGAGTCTACACCGAGGGCCGTGGAAAGCCGGAGATGAGCTTGGGCAACGTAGTCTATCCGAACTCGCCGGTGGTCGATGGTGGAACGCCCTTCGATCTTCGTCCAGGCCAGCAAATCACCGGGATCGATTTCAAGTTGACCGCATCCGAGACCGTCCATGTACGGGGAACCGTCAGACTAGACGCCGTCCCATCGAACTCGACATTTGTGACTCTGCGGCGCCGCAACGGCGACCGGTCCCCGGGCTCATTTCATGGCGCTTCGGTGTCCCGAGATGCCACTTTCGATCTCAGTGGCGTGCTTCCCGGCGCCTATTGGCTGGAGATCATGCCCCTGCGAAATAGCCCCACGGGCCGACTACAATTGGACGTCGCCGACCGAGACCTGAACGGCGTCCGGCTGCCCTCGATTCCGCAGTTCGACATTAAGGGCCGGGTCCGAATGCAGGATGATGACGCCGAGCAGCTTTTTGCGACGGCGCGGCTTCACATCGATTGGCTGGATTGGTTTCAATTCCCTTTCGCGTCGGTGGCGGCGCCGGACGCGGACGGAGCGTTCACTTTTAGCCTCAAACCAGCCGGCGAGTACGTCATCAGCCTCGCTCCGGATCGCGACCTGTACATTCAATCGGTCGTGTACAACCAGCATTCCGCCGAAGGCGCCCGAATCGACTTTACGAACGGGCTGGCCGGAGATGTCGAAGTCGTGCTGGGGACAGGCACTGGGGAAGTGAAAGGCAAGGTGCAATGGCCCGAGGCCATTCCCGGCGTAGCGCCACCTCCTCTTCCGCCGGGTGCAACGGCGGTGCTGGTCTGGGCCGACGGCGTGACCGGCAATACCGGCGCCCGCAGTGCTTCCATCGATCTGTCCGGCAGCTTCCAGTTTCACTTCGTCCCTCCTGGGCGCTATTTTGCATTTATCAGCCCCCGGTTTGACGAAGGCCTCTGGCAGAACATCGAATTCGTCCGGGCAATCAGCGGGCGCGGGGCCTCGATAGAGGTGCGGGCGAAAGGGGAAGCGAGCGTGGAGGCGCCGATCCTGGTCTACGGCGATATCGAGCGAGCCCGCGCCAGGGTCCCGCGATGACGTCCCGGTCGATCCTGTGTGCCACGCCGGTACTCCTGGCGGTTGGGTTCGCACGCCCCGTTTCCTCGTGCGCAATCGGCGGCGTTGTTGTCGATGCCGCGTCCGGCAAGCCGCTTCCCAGGACCAGGGTATTCGCCAAGCCGGATAAGGATTCTCAGGCTGCGATTCTCCGGGTTGCCGACGAGCGCGGCGCATTCTGCTTCGAGCGGCTGGATCCCGGCCAATACCAGGTCGCCGCCGAGCGCTCCGGCTATTTGCACGCCCTCTACGGCGCCAAGCCTGGCGGCGAGAAGGGTCTGCCGCTGACCGTGGACGACCAGGCCGAACCGCCGCCCATCACCGTGAAACTGCTGCCTGCCACCTCCATTGCAGGCGTCGTCTTGGATGCAAGCGGCGAACCGTGGGAAGGCGTCCGCGTGGAGCTGGACCACAAGACCTGGAACAAGGGTTGGAATGCCGACGCGATCGCCTTCGTGGAGACGGATGACCGCGGCGGTTTCCGATTCCCCATGCTGCCGCCGGGCACCTATTACCTGGCGGCGGCTCCTCGCGCCGGTGACGGCCGGAAGCTCCTGGACGAGAAAGGGCAGCCAATCCAAACCGCCGAAGCGAAGACCTTCTATGGCGGCAGCCTCACTTTTGCCCACGCCACAGCGGTCCCGCTCCAGCCCGGCCAGGAGATCGCGAACCTGGTCATCACGATGGAAAGTGTGGCAACCCGTCATTTGTCAGGTAAGGTCAGTCCTTCCGTACACCTCGAAAATGCTCGGCTCTATCTGAACTCCGAAACTGCGCCCAGCATCGAAATGCAGCTCGGCAGAGACGGGTCTTTCTCTCTCGACGTTCTTGCCGCCAAATACAGAGCCTATGTAGCCGGCGCCGATGCCGACGTCAGTTCGGAGGTGAACCTCACCGCAGGTGATGCGGATGGCCTGGTGCTCGAGCCCAAGCAGATCCTGGACCTCCGAATCATCGTTCGCGTGGAAGGCGGGGACTCAAACAACCCCATTCAGTTGCGTCTGCGAGACCTGGAGAGGGGCTTCCTGCACCAACCCTTCGCGGGGAGCGGCGATGAGTTTGTTTTTCGGGTTCCCTTGGGCCTATATGGTCTGGAATCGGGCGGCTCCGCTTTTGTGAAGGGCCTGATGATCGATCGCCAACCTAAGCCCGACAAGCAACTCGACCTTCGCAAAGGCGCACCCGGCACGATCGAAGCGATTTTGAGTCGAAATGTCGCTTCCATCCACGGGAAGCTGGATCGCCCGGAGTCCACGGTGCCACCGCTCGCTGTTACGGTTGTCGTGATGGACGAGGAGAAGTCGCGGGTCGAGGTGTTGGGCGATACCGTAGTTGCCGATCACAGCGGCACATTTCAACTACAATCTCTGGCGCCCGGAAAGTACCGCTTATTTGCCATCGAAGGCTTCGAGGAAGGTTCTTGGGGTAGCCTGGAACTGGCCGCCGCCTTAACGGAAAAATCGTACGAGCTGGAGTTACACGAGAGCGAGTCCAAGTCAGTAGCGATTCCGGTGGCCACGTCAGACACCTGGACGGCGGCCTTGCGGAAAGTGGGTATGTAAGCGGCCTTCACTTCAACTGATCGTAAAGAAACGCGAAGACGTCCGCGTCCTGTTGAATGCGCTCGTTCAGGGCCGTTCCCATGCCGTGGCCGGTACCCGAACTGGCTCGCAGAAAGATGGGCCGGCCGGAGTGCGTGGCCGCCTGCAGCCTCGCGGTCATCTTGCGCGAATTCATGGGGTCCACCCGTCCGTCGTTGTCCCCGGTCAGGAAAAGCACGGCCGGATAGTCGGTGCCATCCTTGACGTGGTGGTATGGCGAATAGGCGTACAGCGCGCGAAACTGGTCCGCTTCCTTCACGGTGCCGAACTCCGTCACGTTGAACGCCCCGTTGGGAAACGTCTCCACGCGCAGCATGTCGTAGATGCCGACGTGGCTCACCACCGCGCGGAACAGGTCGGGCCGCTGCGTCAAGGCCGCGCCCATCAGCAGGCCACCATTGCTGCCGCCCTCGATGGCCAACTTGTCCGGGCTGGTGTACTTGGCCTTGATCAGGTACTCGGCGCAGGCGATGAAGTCGTCGAAGACGTTCTGCTTCTTGGTCAGGCTCCCCTGCTCGTGCCAGGTCTCTCCAAATTCACCACCGCCGCGCAGGTTGGCCACCACCCAGATACCGCCGTGATCCAGCCACTCGCGCAGCCGCGCCGAAAACGCCGGCGACAGGCTGATGTTGTATCCGCCGTACCCGTACAGCAGCACCGGGTTGTTGCCATCCAGTTTGGTGCCTTTGCGCCGCAGAATGTTCATGGGCACGCGGGTGTTGTCCTTGGAGACGGCGAACTGGCGAGTGACTTCCGCGTCGCTGAAGTTGGCGGGCGACGTGGTAAACAGGGCGGTCTTTTTCACCGCGCCGGTCGCCGGGTCGTAGAGATGCCACGACGAAGGCTCGAGGTAGCTTTCGGTCTCGAACAGGAGTTGGCTGCCCTTCACCCGCACCATCTGGCCTACCGAAGTGATCTCCCCGATGGGGATCGTCTTATCCGCCTTCCCGGATTCCTTGGCCAGCAGACGCGACGGGCCGCCCGCCATGTACCGCACGAAGAGCACACCGGCAGCCGGCAGGAACCCGTCGATCGAGGAGCGTCCGGGTGTCACCACGACCTTGGCCTTGTCGAGCGCGTACGAAGGCCCTTGAATCGCAAGCACCTGGCCTAACGGCGCGTCCTTGCGGGAGAGCAGATACAGCGAATTGTCGGGACCGAACGCGGCCTCCGAGATGCGGTCCGAGAGGCGCGTGATCTGGGACCAACGCCCTTCCGGCCCGTGCAGGTAGTACAGATATTCGCCGCCATCGCCGTTCGCCATGCGTGCCAGGACGAATCGGCCGTCGTCGGACGACTCGAGATGGATTTCCGCGATGCGCGGGAAATTCTTGCCGAGGGCATACTCGTCCTGCTCGCTGGGTGTGCCCAGGCGGTGAAAGTAGACCTGCTGGTAGAAGCTCAGGTCGGCCGGGGGGCGTTCGCCCGCGCGCGGATACCGCGTATACCAGAAGCCGCCGGCATCGCTGTTCCATGCCACGCTGCCTCCCGCGGTGGCGCCGTTGACGCGCGGAATGGCGTCCGCGAGCGGCTTGCCCGTGGCCACTTCGAAAATCGAAACCGATCCTTCTTCGCTGCCGCCCTTGGAGAGCGACACCGCCACCAGTTTGCCGTCGAGCGACGGCACGTAGAAATCGATGGTGGTGGACCCGCTTGGGTCGATGGCATTCGGATCGACCACCACCCGTGCCGAAGCTGCGTCCTCCGCGGAGGCGAGCGTCACCAGGAAGGGTTGCAGTTTGGGAGGTTGCGACTTGAGAGCGAAGAGCACACCGCCGCGCGACTGGAGAGCGAAGAAGCGCACCGACTGGGTTCCGACGAGGGCGGTGAGGCGCTCCACCAGGGCGGGCCGCATCGGCAGGGAATCCAGGTAAGCACGTGTGCGGGAATTCTGGCTGCTACTCCACTTCCGGACCTCGGGATCGGCCGGTGGCTCCAGCCAGCGGTAGTCATCCACCACCTTGACGCCGTTATAGTCGTCGGTGACCGGCTTTTTGGGCGTCGGCGGAATGGGCGGCAAATCCGCCGCCAGGCAGAGTAGCGCACCTCCTAGTACCGCCAAGATCGCCAGCAGGTGGCCCGGAGCGTGTGCGAAGTGCATGGCGATAGGATACATCAGACTTCGCGGTAGCCCGATGTCCATGGAGAGAGAGACGTGGCGCGGCCACTCTTGGCTGCCGCGCCCCACTCATCGGGGCGCTTTTCGAACTGGCAGAGACACGGCGAAAACCGCTTCCCCCGGCATGCCTCGCTGGCGGCCAAAAAGCGCCGAGATGAGTCTCGGCGCGATCTTGATTTTCAGCACAAAAGGTCCGAATATAGAATTGTAGGAATGTTGCACACCACCACCTTGGAGGGGGTCGATGAGTACCGAGATCGCCAACCTGCTGTCCGAACATCCTTTCACCAAGGGCTTCTGGCCGGAGCACGTCGCTCGCCTGGCCGCCATGGCCAGCGAAGTTCGCTTTTCTCCCGGGGAGTTGATCTTCCATGAGGGGGACCACTCCAGCCTGTTCTATCTGCTGGTCTCCGGCAATGTCGCGCTGGAAGTCCTGTCGCCGGGACGGCCCGTTCGGATTGCCACTCTGTACGGCGGCGAGGTTCTGGGCTGGTCGTCGGTCACCGGAGACAACGGCAAACAGTTTCAGGCGCGAGCGCTCGAAGAAGTCCACGCCCTGGCGTTCGATGGTGCTCGCCTGGGGCATGCCTGCCAGGAGGACTACGCATTGGGCTTCTGGTTCATGCGCGCGATCCTGAGCGTGATGGCGGAGCGGTTGCACGCCATCCGGGCGCAATTGCTGGACGTCTACACGCCGGTCTAGGAGGCGGTCGCCGAAAGGAACTATGGATATTGGGATGATTCGCGAGCGCGGCGCGTTTGACCGCCGCGTCGCGCTGACCCCTCCGGTGGTCCGGAGACTGGCCGGAGCCGGACACACCGTGTGGGTGGAAACGGGGGCCGGAGACGGCGCCATGTTCTACGATACCGAGTACATCCGGGCCGGCGGCCACATCGCCTACTCGCCCGCCGAGGTTCTGCATCGCGCCGAAATCGTGGCCAAGATCGGGCGGCCCACCACCGACGAATTGTCGTTTTGCCGGCCGGGCACCGCGATGATGGCCTTCTATCACCTGGCGGTGGCCGACCGCAAACTGGTGGACGCGCTGGCGGAGCGCGAGCTGACCGCCATCGGTTGCGAGGTCATTCAGCAGGATACCGGCAGGCTGCCGGTGCTCGCGGCCATCAGCGAGATTGCCGGCCAGATGGCCATCCCCATCGCGGCGCACCTGCTCCGGTCGAGTTCCGGCGGCCGCGGCATCCTGCTCGGAGGAACGCCGGGAGTGCCGCCCGCGCGAGTCGTCATTCTGGGCGCGGGGACAGTCGGCTCGGCAGCCGCACGGACCGCTGTCGCGACGGGGGCCCGGGTGTTGGCCTTCGACCTGGAGCCGCGCAAACTGCGCCGCGTGATGGACCATGTGCGGGGAGTCGAAACCTGCCTCGCCGACACGGACGCCATCGCCGAAGCAGTGGCCGCCGCCGATGTGGTGATCGGCGCGATCCTGATCGCCGGTACCCGCACGCCGCACGTGGTGACGCGCGCCATGGTGGAGACCATGAAACCGGGCTCGGCGATCATCGACGTTTCCATCGATCAGGGCGGCTGCATCGAAACCAGCCGGCCCACGACGCTTGCGGAGCCGACATTTGTCTACAAGTCGGTGACCCACTTCTGCGTTCCAAATTTCACGGCCGACCTGGGCCGCTCGAGCAGCGTGGCCATCGCCCAGGCGACCCTTCCATACCTTCTGGCAGCGGCACAATCCGGCGTCGCATCGGCAGTGGAATCGTGCGCTGAATTGAGACGCGGCGTTTACACTCTGCGCGGGGTGCCCATCAACGGGAGGATCCTATGACGAACGACTATCGTGCGCGCATCATGCCGGCCGATGTGGCGATCGCCGAGGTCCGATCGGGGCAGCGGGTCTACATCCACAACGGCTGCGCCGAGCCGGTGGACCTGGTGAAGGCGCTCACCAGGCGAGGCACCGGACTTCACGACGTGGAGATGCTGCACATGGCGACTATGGGGGTCGCCGACTACAGCCTGCCCCAGTATGAGGGCCACTTCCGCACCAGTGCGCTGTTCATCGGCGGGAATGTGCGCCAGGCGGTGCAGGAAGGCCGTGCCGACTATACGCCCATCTTCCTGAGCGAGATCGAAGGGCTATTCACCTCGGGAGCGCTGCCCATCGACGTTTGCCTGCTCCAGGTCACGCCGCCCGATCATTACGGTTACGTCAGCCTGGGCGTGAGCACGGATGCGTCCCTCACCGCGGCCCAGTGCGCAAAGCACGTCATCGCCGAGATCAATCCGCTGATGCCGCGCACGCTGGGCGACACCTTCCTGCACGTGAGCCGCATCGACGCGTTCGTGGAGACCTCGCACCCTCTCTCGGAGTATCCCAAGCAGCCGATATCCGACCTGCACCGCGACATCGCGCGGCAGGTGGCTCCCCTGATTCCCGATGGCGCGACCATCCAGACCGGCATCGGCGGCATCCCCGAGGCGGTCCTCGGCCTGCTTCACGACCACAAAGACCTGGGCATCCATTCCGAAATGGTTCCCGACAGCGCCGTCGCGCTCATGCAGTCGGGCGTGATCAACAACGACCGCAAGACGATCCATCGGCATAAGGTGATCGCCGGCTTTGTGCTGGGGACGCGGATGCTGTTCGATTTCATCGATAACAACCCGAGCTTCGAGTTTCACCGGACGGCTTACGCCAACGACCCGTTTGTGATCTCTCAGAACGACCGCATGGTGGCGCTCAATTCGGCGATCGAAGTAGACCTGACCGGCCAGGTGTGCGCGGACTCACTCGGTCCTACGCTGTACAGCGGGATCGGCGGCCAGGTCGATTTCCTGCGGGGCGCGGCGCGTTCCAAGGGTGGGATGCCCATCATCACGCTGCCCTCCACCGCCAAGAACGGCGCGATCTCGCGGATTGTTCCCAGGCTCCAGCCCGGCGCCGGCGTGGTGACTTCGCGCGGCGACGTGCATTACGTCATCACGGAGCACGGGGTGGCGTATCTGCACGGCAAGACCCTGCGGCAGCGCGCCGAGGCGCTCATCCGGGTGGCCGACCCCAGGTACCGCGAGGATCTGGAGGATTTCGCGGTGAAGAGCAGGCTGCTGGGAGCGGACCGGGCGCGCGTCGCGGTCTGAAAAACGCCGGTCTTACCGCGTGTTCTGTTCCTTGGGAGTGGTGAGATAGCCAATGATCATGTCTTTCTGGACTTGGTTCACGACGATCTCGTAAGGCTGCTTCGCCTTGCTGGTATAGAACTGCACCGGCTCGTTGATACTCTTGTCTTTCTTCTCGGTGATCTTGTCGTCCGCCGATACTTCGACCGTGTACTTGTTCCGCTTGGGGTCCGCCGACTTGAGTTTCAAGGTGATGTCGCCGACACGCTGCGCGGTCTTCGCCTTGCCGACCTTGAATTCGAAGTAATTGCGCTCGCCCAACCGCTTGAGGGCCGCCAGTTCCTGCGCGTTGGTGGCGATCAGGCCGCTCTGGACGCCCAAATCCCCTTTCGTACTCTTGAGCTCGGCGATGGTCTTCTGCAACTCGGACTGGGTGTTGGCCACCTGCGTTTTCACTCCTCCGACATCGGTGGAAACATCCGCGATCTTGGCGTTGGCGGCGGTCGCAGACTGCTTCACTTCGTTGATGTCGGAGCTGACCTGCTGCTGTACCTTTGCCTGTTCGGCCTCGATCTGGCGCCCGATCTGTTCGGCACGCGCGATCGCCTCCTGCTTCGCCTGGCTCGACATGGTCCGCTGGGCAGCCTGCGCGGCCGCCAGTTCTTCCTTCAATGTCTCCAAACGCCGGACCTGTGAATTGGTGGTGACGGAAGACGCGTCCCGCAGATTGCTGATCTCCGTCATCAGGGAATCTTTGACCTTGGCCATGTCCGTTCGCACGCGATCGATCTGAACGTACAGGTAAATGTTGGCGGCAACCAGCACAATAATCGCGGCGGCCACCAGGGCCACCACTAATCCGGAACGCTGGGGTTCCGGCGCATAAGACGGTGTTGGACTCACGAGAGCGATACTCCTTCTACTTCCTTTCAGTATAGATGGACTTAGGGCCGGTTTCGGTTACGTCTAAACGAGCCCGAAGGACTCGCCCGGCCCGGGGGTGAGTACCTCCAGGTTGTAGGTGGACTGCAGCAGCCTGGCAAACGTGGCTGCCTGTTGCGGCTCTCCGTGCACCAGGAAGACCTTCTTCAGATGCGGCGCCAGGGGGCGAACCCATTCCAGCAGTTCCCGCTGGTCGGCGTGGCCGCTCAATTCGTCCAGGCTCGATATCTCGGCCCGGACCCGCATCGGCTCGCCGAAGATCCTGACCTCGGGCCATTTTTCGATCAGTTTGCGGCCCAGGGTGTCCTGCGCCTGATAACCCGTGATCAGTACCGTGTTACGCCCGTCTTCGATATTGTTCCGCAGATGGTGCAGAATACGCCCCTGCTCCGCCATCCCGGAAGCCGAGATGACCACGAACGGGCCGTGTAACTCGTTGAGCTTCTTGGAGTCCTCGGCATCCCGGATGTACTGCAGGCGGCGGAATCCGAAGGGATCTTCGCCGTGCAGGACGTACTCGCGGGCCTCCTCGTCGAAGCACTCCGGATGGTCGCGGTATACTGCCGTAATGTTGACCGCCAGAGGACTGTCTACGAAGATCGGGATATTCGGAATGCGCCTCTCATTGGCCAGTTGGTGAAGCAGGATGACGAGCTGCTGCGTGCGCCCCACGGCGAACGCCGGCACGATGATTCGTCCCCCGCGAGCCGCCGTGCGATTGACCACCGCCGCGAGCTTCTCCTTTACGTGTCCCGGGCTCTTGTGAAGGCGGCCGCCATAGGTGCTTTCCAGGATGAGATAATCCGCGGGAGGCATCGGCTCCGGGTCGCGGATGATGGGAAGGTTCGGCCGGCCCACATCGCCCGAAAAGGCCAGCCGCACCGGGGACCCGCCGTTCTGAGCGCTCAACAGGACCGACGAAGAGCCCAGAATGTGGCCTGCGTCGTAGCATTCGTAGGTCAGCCCGGGAGCGAACTCGAAAGGCGTGTGGTACGGGACCGGATGGAACAGCGGGATCGTCCGCTCGGCGTCCTCCATATCGTAGAGCGGCTCCACCAGCCCGTTCTCCTGGCCCATGGCCTTACGCTTTTCGAGGCGCTTGTTAAGAAACTCGGCGTCTTTCTCCTGAATGTGTGCTGTATCGCGAAGCATCCAGTTGCACAGGTCGATGGTGGCCGGAGTGGTGTAGATCGGCCCGGAGAAACCGTTCTTCACCAGGGTCGGGAGGTTGCCCGAATGGTCGGTATGAGCGTGGGAGAGAATCACGGCCTCGATCGACGACGCCGGGAACGGCAGGTGGCGGTTCTTCTGGTCGGCCTCCTTGCGACGTCCCTGATAGAGGCCGCAATCGAGGAGGAAGCGTTTGCCGTCGCTTTCGACCAGGTGCATCGACCCGGTGACGGTGCCGGCCGCACCCCAGAACGTGAGCTTCATCGAAGGACCGCCAGAGAGTACATGAGCGTTCTCCAAACAGCGCATGGTAGCGCATTGCGGGGCTTAAATACTGACTCGCCCGAGTTCAGGGGTCATTGTATGATCGCTGATAGCGGTCCCAGGATAACTGGAGTGGATAACCTCGAACATTTGATCATGGACCTGAAGAAAAGCCTCGAGTGGGAGATCCACGGGTTGAAGGACGAAATGCGCGGCGGTTTCGCGCAGATCAGACGGGGTTCGACACCCAGGCCATGCGCCTCGATCGCCAGGCCGCCCTGTTGCAGTTAGGCAACCGCTGGACCGCGCGCATGAATGACTGGGCCGAAAAGGTCGATGCCGCTCTCGAAGAGAAGAACCGCGAGATTGCCGAATTGAGGACCCGTCTGGACCGTCTCGAAGCGCGCGGCGAATGAGCCTTCCGCCGGGTGCCCTGTGAGACTCCCCGGCTCGCTGTTACCGCTGCCTCATCATGCTGGTTTTCAGATACTGGGCGACTTCCTCGTGCGTAGCAAACCAGACTCCTGGTTTCGATTTCATGTAGGCGATCAGCTTCTCGAGCCACAGGGCCCGCGAGCGGTGCCCGGTATAGTGCGGATGCATGGTGAGGACGTAGAGCCCTCCTTCCTCGTAGGCCACGTCGAACTCGGCCCGGTAGATCTGGTCGATCAGTTCTGGCGAGGGCAGCGACCCGTTGGCGGCGCCGTAATACGGCGCGTCGTCGAGTATCCGCTCAATGGGCAGCTCGATGACGCCGGTCGGGCGGCCGTCCAGCGTTACTTCGTAGGCGTCGTCGCTCGCCATGAGACTGCTGTCGTAGAGGAAGCCCGCCTTCTCGACCTGGCCCATGGTGTAGTTACTCATCGCCCAAGATGGCGCGCGGTAGCCCACGGGCCGCTTTCCCATGGCCTTCGTGAGCGTCTCGATCGACTGGTTCAGGAGCTTCTGTTCCTCGGCTTCGTTGTTCAGGGCACCGAGATGCTCGTGAATCCAGCCGTGCACGCCGATCTCGTGCCGTTTCTTGGCGAGAATCGACGGCACCATCTCCGGATTGAGCGAGGCGCTAACCGCCGGGATGAAGAACGAAGCGGGAACATTCTGACGGTCGAGGACCCGCAGGATGCGCGGCAACCCGTCGATGGCGCCGTACATGCCGCGCGACAGGTCTTCTGAGCCGAGTTGTCCGCGCGATAAGGGGACGGTCGCATTGTCGATGTCGAAACTCAGGGCAACCGCCACGCGCGCGCCGTTCGGCCACGACTTCGGCTTCAGCCGCCGGCCGAAGCCCATGTGCGTGTACTGCGCCTGTAATTCGTCGAGGCTGAGGTGCAGGCCCGGCATGGAAACCGGCGGGGGCGCCTGCGCGTCCGTCGGGACGGCGGAGAGCAGAATCCAGCAGATGGCCAGGAGGGTAGCTTTCATGGAAGATCAGCATAACGCAAGCCTGCGCCACCCGTGCGGAAATCTTCGGCCGGTTAAGAAGCCTTCTTCCACTTCTCGAACCAAGCCATCAGGTAGAGCTGCTGCATGATGCGGTGAGACGGACGCCGCCAGCCATGGAATTCTTCGGGCATTCTCACGAGCAGCGTGTCCTTCTTCAGGAGTTTCAGCGCCCGATAGAACTCTTCACTCTGCGTGATGGGAGTGCGCAAGTCCGCCTCGCCGGTCATGACCATCGTCGGCGTGGTGACGTTGGCGACGTAGTGCAAGGGGGAGCGCTCGGCATACTGCGCCGGATCTTCCCAAGGATACTTGGTGAACTGGTCGTACCAGCTGGCACCGTCGGTGTTGCCTACGAAGGATCCCCAATCAATCACCGGCCGCATCGACACCGCGGCGCGGAAACGGTTGGTGTGACCCACGATCCACGCGGTCAGCACACCGCCGCCCGATCCGCCGCAGACGAACAGGTTGTCCTTGTCCACCCAGCCCTTGGCGAGCGCCGCGTCCACACCGGCCATCAGGTCGTCGAAATCCTTGCCCGGATAGGAGTGCTGGATTCCGCTGACGAAGTCCTGCCCGTACCCCGTCGAGCCTCGCGGATTCAGGAATAAGACACCATATCCGCTGGCGGCAAAGTTCTGGAAGTCCCAACTGAAGCCCACCGTGTACATCGACCACGGACCGCCATGGATGTACAGCACCAGAGGATACTTCCTGGAGGCGTCGAACTCCGCGGGTTTGATGAGCCAGCCCTGCACCTTGAGACCGTCCGGGGCGGTGAAGTTGAGTTCCTCCGTGTCGCCGAGTTTCACGCCCGAGAGAACGTCTTCGTTCACGTCCACCAGCTTCCGGATCTCGTTCGGGCGGTCGAGACGGAACGCCACCAGCGAGCCCGGCTCCTTCGGACCGGAGCGCACCGCCGCAGCCGTGCCGTTGCGCGCGATGCTGACGCCGGTGAGCACCTGGTTGCCCGACGTTACCAGCCGCGGCTTGTCGGGATAATCGAGCTTGAGCGGCGCGTAATACAGGTTCTCGACGCCGCGCTCCTGCATCAGGTAGTAGACCCCCGAGCTGTCTTCGGCCCAGCGCAGATCGGTTGGAGAACTCGGGAACTTGCCCGCCCAGAGGCGCTGATGCGCGCCATCCTTATCCATCACGTAGAGGCTGGCAATCGTGTTGGTGAGTCCCTGCTCGTCAAAGCCCGTATAGGCGATCCACCTGCCGTCGGGCGACGGGTGGGGATTGTTGTCGGGGCCCTTGCGGCTGGTGAGCTGCTTTACGGCCAGCGATTTCACGTCGATGGCGTAGACTTCCGAATCGTTCTTCAGATACTCGGCATCCGGCTTGCGGATCGCGGATACATACATCGTGGCGCCGTCGGGAGACCACTCCGCCGCGCTGTGCGCGTAGTTGCCCTGCGTGATCTGCCGCGGTGTGCCGCCGAGGGCGGAATCGATCACGAACACGTGGGCGTAGCCTTTGGCAACCGGACCCACGCCATCCCGCCCCCAACTGAGGCGATCCACGATCACCGCAGGTTTGGCCAACTGGGCGCCCTTAGGCGTCTTAGGCAGCTTGATCGGCAGCAGCGGCGTTTCATCGGGGATCGTCATGTTGAAGGCGATCCACTTGCCGTCCGGCGACCAGCGCAGCGCCGATGGCGCGTAATCGAGGTGCGTCAACTGGCTGACCTCGCGCGTGTCGGCCCACATCACATGAATCTGCGGGGTGCCGGAGCGCGTGGAAAGGAACGCGATGCGCTTCCCGTCGGGCGACCATGCGGGCTCCGAGTCGCGCCACGCCCCTTGCGTGAGTTCGCGCGGGCGCTGCCCGTCCTGGCCCACCAGCCAGAGGTTCGCCTGCGACTGGTCCTTCATCGTGTCGGTCCATCCGCGGGTGAAGACGATCTGAGACCCGTCGGGCGCGATGTCCGGCGCGGTGATGGTCTCCATCTGAAAGAAGGTCTCTTTGTCGAGATAGCGCGGGGCTTGCGCCAGCGCCGTTACGTTCAGGCACAACAGTGCGAAGATGCGGAGTTTCATGTTCGCCTCCTCGATTCGGCTATCCCGACATTATGACAGCAACCATGGCCGGCCCGCCGGTGGACCGGTTGGCCGCGGTCGCGGGCCGGGTCTCGCCGGGAAACCCCATGTCATTTCGCGATTGGCTACACTCGGAGTGAGCAGGGCACATGACCATGGCATCGTGCCGGGGATTCCGTCTTGGTTGGGCGGTTTTGGCTGGCCTGAGCGCCTGGGGTCAGCCGTCGAACGGCTTGGTGACCATTCCCGATGGAGACAATTGGTTCGATCATCCGGAGATCTTGTGTGGCGCCCTCCAGACGCTCGGGTATCATGCGGGAAGCTGGGGCCAGATCCGCGGGTCACCAGTTCACATTTGCGTGTATCCGCCCGTAGTGCGGACTTCCGACACTCCTGCCGCGATTGACGCAATGCTGGCGACCGCCCAACCACCGGCTCCTTTGAGCTTGGCTCTGGAAGTTTCGGGCCTCAGCCCGAGACAGGCGGATAGCCTTCGGATAGCCATCACCATTCCTACGCCGGAAGCCAGACCCAAAGCAAAAGAACAGATGCTGAGCTGCATAGACTCTCTATACCGAGTCATCGGGCAGCAGGTCCCTGCGGCACTGCCGGCGTACGTTCAACGGGAACAGCATTACCTCTCCCACCAGCGGTACGGAACTGTTTCGTTCTTTATGACGGCCAGGCCCAAGGCGCAGGTGTTCTGGTTTTATCTGACCAAGAATCCCTAGACAGCCGGCCAACGCCTGCCTGACCTGGCGCACGGAACGCCGGGACTCGAGGATCCGCTAATCGGGATTCTTGATCGCCATGTACATTCCGGCTGCGACGAAATAGATCATCGTGGAATTCAGCCCTAACCCGACCAGCATTCCCAAGTCTGTCCTGATGAGGCCGCTCCACGGCGCCGTGAAAATATATGGACCGATCACTGCATAGCCACGCCCTAACGGATGCACACGATGCCACACGAACAAACAGAAACCGATTAAAGCGTATAAGCCGGCCGCTATTAAACCAACCAGATAAGCGCGTTGATTGATGACGGGCATACCCCATATTAGCGGTGGGCGTGGCACCGGCCAGAGAAACAGCAATAGCGGAAAGTACTTGAGGATACACCCCGCAGCCCGGATGAGTGCTGCGGTACCGGCACTTGGCGCCCGCTTCAACGTTGGCCAAAGCACACCTCCTGCGCCGGACCTTCAATCGCCCGCCATACCTTGATGCGCCGGTTGCAGCGTGCGGATCGGCCCGTCGCTGAAGCGGCCGCTGCCGCACCTGATCCCCCACGTCAATGAACGGCCGGGAGGTTCCAGTTGTCGCCGAACTCTTCTTCCTGAAAATCCACTCAACCCGGCTCGCGAGGCTCCCCGGGGTCGCCCCTGCGATCCCAGAGCATGTCATGGTACTTGACAATGAGTGCCTGCGCCACATAAGC
>Ga0335081_10001594_pt1 | contig 36196 bp, 37 predicted proteins | sample Lox_Sample_35_FD_206713 | JGI IMG/M metagenome (GOLD analysis project Ga0335081, IMG submission 206713) | Soil microbial communities from Loxahatchee National Wildlife Refuge, Florida, United States - Lox_Sample_3.5 | ecosystem: Environmental > Terrestrial > Soil > Wetlands | place: USA...
GGTCAAACACGCCGATGTTGTCGAGACCGAGAAATCCGCCCTGAAAGATGTTCATCCCTTCCGCATCTTTTCTGTTCACCCACCAGGTAAAGTTCAACATCAGCTTGTGCAAGACGCGCTGCAGGAAGGCGCGATCGCCTTTGCCGTTGCGCTTTTTGTCGATCTTGTAAACCCGCCACGCAGCCCAGGCGTGGACCGGCGGATTCACGTCCCCGAATGCCCACTCATAGGCGGGGATTTGCCCGTTGGGATGCATGTACCATTCGCGCAGCATGAGCAGGAGCTGCTCTTTTGCAAAATCGGCATCAACCAGCGCTAGCGGAACGCAGTGAAATGCCAGGTCCCAGGCGGCGTACCACGGGTACTCCCACTTGTCAGGCATTGAGATCACGTCTGCGTTATAGAGGTGCGGCCAATCTCGATTGCGGCCATTCTTTCGCTCCGAAGGGGGCGGAGGATTGTCCGGATCACCTTGCAGCCAATCCTTTACCACGTAGTGATAGAACTGCTTCGACCACAACATGCCGGCGAAACCTTGGCGCATCACATTCTTTGCGTCTCCGGAGAGATTTTGAGGAATGATCGTGTCGTAAAATTCATCGGCTTCGCGTTTGCGCAGCGCGAATGTCTTCTCGAACCCGGAGAATGGGTTCTTCGGCCCCAGATCCGCCGGGGTCAGGCGCAACCGCACTGTGACCTCGCCGTTCGACGGAATCGTTAGACGATAGTGTGCCGCTGCTTTGGTGCCACGCCCCCCGCGGTTGACTGCATCCTTTGCGTCGTGAACGATATAGTCGTTGATCCCGTCTTTGACGTAAGGACTGTGGTTGGCGACGCCGAACAACCGGTGGTTGTTGGTCTCGTTTTCTGTGAACAACAGCTCTGGCGACCCCTCACAGTAAAGCCACCGTCGCCCGAGTTGCGGATGGTCAATCTCGATGGCTGGATTTTCCCCGGGGTTTAACTGTGAGAGTTCGGGCCTGGCGCCATTTCCCCAAGACCACATGTTGCGGAACCAAATCGTTGGGAGGAGGCGCAGGTTCGCAGCCTCCGGCCCACGATTGGCGACGGTGATGTTGATAAGGATGTCTTCCACATCAGCCTTCGCGTATTCAACAAAGACATCGAAGTAACGATTGTCATCGAAAACGCCCGTATCGAGCAGTTCGAATTCCGGCTGGTCTTTTCCGCGCCGGCGATTCTCTTCGACCAGTTGCGCGTAGGGGAACTCCGCCTGTGGATACTTGTACAGATACCTCATGTAGGAATGCGTAGGCGTATTGTCGAGGTAGAAGTAGTATTCCTTAACGTCTTCGCCGTGATTCCCTTCGTTACCCGTTAAACCGAAGATCCGCTCTTTCAGGATTGGGTCGCGTTCATTCCACAACGCGACCGCAAAACAAACGAACTGCCGCCGATCGCAGATTCCTGCCAGGCCGTCTTCATTCCATCGATATGCGCGTGATCGCGCTTGGTCGTGCGAAAAATATTCCCACGCATTGCCGTAAGGACTGTAATCTTCGCGAACCGTGCCCCAGGCTCGCTCGCTCAGGTAAGGGCCCCAGCGCTTCCAATGCTTGGTTCTAGCTGCCGATTCGGCAAGGCGAATGTCCTCTCTTGTCTGCGATTGTTTCATGCAGATTCTCTCTCTCCGCCCAGCAGTTTGAGCAGGAACGCTGATTCGTCGGAAAAGCTGTGCCCACTCCCGGGGAGCACCAAGTCGGCCACCGTCGGGAGTTCGTCCCACACATTGGCTATCTGACGCTGTCCGGAAGTTCCGAGATCAGCGATTTTGCTGATTTTATGGATGATACCGTTGCCCATCTGATGCTCCTTATTTCTGCTCAATCTCGACAGCATGGCCGTCTGGATCTCTGACTATAAAGGCGCTCCCGAAACCGACCTGTCCGTTCTGATTCACAATCAGGCCAGAAGAAACAAAATTCACCTTGGCCGATGACAACTCCCGAGCTGCCTCGCCGGCGTTCCTGGTCTCTAACACCGTCTGCCGATGGACCACGTCGTTGGCTCGCTCATCGCTGGGGAAAGGGCGTCCGTCCCGCGGAGTAAGATATTCGAGAAGCTCAATGCCAGGGCCTTCGGCGGCGCGCAGCGCGGTGATTCTCAAGTGCGCTCCGAACACATTATTCAGATGTTCCTGTTCGGTCCCATAATTCTCGCTTTCACCGGCGATGTGCATGCCTAATAGATCTCGATAAAATCTGAGGCTCACATCGGTATCCGAGACAACGATCGCCGTGTGATCGATTCCAAGAAATAATTTGTTGCTCGGCCGATGCCATTTCTCCGCGCCCTTGTCCGGCGGGAAATGCAGAATTTCGACCGGGTGTCCGTCTGGGTCCTTGAAGTAAAAGGCTGAGATACCACCTGCATTCTTGTTCCATGCCGGAAGGGTTTGGGGACCTGGAGACGCATATTCGACCTTGTTTTGGCGGAGCCATGCATACGCCTTGTCCATGTCGCTGACAATAATCGCGATGTGCTGGAACCAGCGATCGTTACTTCGGGAGTCGATGGGGATGGGTCTCCCCTTCGGAGTGATGTACTCGTCAAGCTCAATCGACTCGTCGCCGAGTTTCATTCGCACGACGCGGATGCGCGCGCCAAACACTCCCTCGATGTGCTCGTATTCTTCTCCGCTCACTTCAATGTCTGACACCTTTTGGAATGTGAGAACTTGCGAGTAGAAATTAACCGCTCGGTCCATGTCAGAAACGGTCATGGCAATGGCTTCCACGCCGTTGATCGCTGGCGCGGCGCTTTGGGCTTTTGCGCGGACTCCTAAGAAGACAAACAGTAGAGCCAGCGTGACCGTAATGCGGCGGTTTTTTGAGGTGTCGACTTTGTGTTTCATCTTGAGTCGCCTGCGAAGAAGGCGCCGGCTACCTTTGTTTAACTCCCGGCGCCTATCATCTGCTGTTCTCCTGCGGCAATCTTTGCACCCAGCCGCTCCAGCAGGTGATCGCCGACGCGGAGAGCATTGGCCATGATCGTGAGCGCAGGGTTCACCGCTGCGCTCGATGGGAAGAAGCTTCCATCGACGACGTACAGATTATCCAGATCATGGGCCTTGCAGTTTACGTCCAGTGCTGAGGTCTTCGGATCATGGCCAAAGCGGATTGTGCCGTTCTGGTGTGCGACTCCAGCGAGCGGGATGCGCTGGCCCACATAAAGATTGCGGCCAAATAGGCCTTGGTGGCAGTCATGCCCGTGGACTGTGCAACTCGTCTGCTTCATTGCTTGTTTCAGCTTTGACTGCAAACGCTCATGTGCCTCCAGATTGTTGGGCGTATAGCTCAAAACAATTTTCCCGTCGCGTCCGATGGTGACCCGGTTATTAGGATCCGGCAGATCTTCTGATGTAAGCCAAAAATCGAGCGAGTGCTTAGCCATCAACTCCAGAGTGAAGTTCGGCGCGATTGCAGGCGCACCGGCGCGTAGCGTAATGGCATCCAGCTTTCCAACAAAGGAAATATGCCCCATCGGGTAAGGCCAGTCATGGGAGCCGAAATAGTAATCGTTCACGCCCAGCGTCTTCTGAAACACGGTTGGATTCGGGCATTTCGAAATCGCCATCAGCACCGAATTCGTGTGGCCCATGTAGTGCCGGCCAACCACATCGGAGCTGTTGGCGAGCCCGCGTGGATGCTTCTCGTTTGCAGAACGCAACAACAGCGCGGCCGAGTTGATTGCGCCACAGGAGACGATCACAATGCCTGCGGAGTGCACCTCAGTACTCCCGTTTCGTTCAACAACAACGTTTTTCACTTCGCGACCTGAGGCATCCGTTTCCAATCGCTTGACGAGCGAGTTGGTCATTAATGTCACGTTCGAATATTTCAGCGCCTCGTCCACACAGACAACCTGGGCATCGGACTTCGCTCCCACCAGGCAGGCAAAACCATCACAGGTTCCGCAGCGAATACAGCGGCTCTTGTGGGGGTTTTTCTCGTCGAGCATCACACCGACTGGAACGTGGAACGGCCTCAGCCCCCCGCGAGCGAAGTCATCCGACAGTTGCTGAATTCGAGGCTCGTGGCTGACTGCCGGCCACGGATATGGCGAACTAGCGGGTGGCTCCGTCGGATCTTCGCCTCGGTTGCCGTGCACCTGGTACAAGGTCTCCGCTTGTGTGTAATAAGGTTCGAGATCGTCGTAACTGATCGGCCAGGCGGGAGAGATTCCACCGTGATGGCGAATTTCGCCGAAGTCCTCCTTACGGAGGCGAAAGAGCGCCGCACCATAAAACTTCGTGTTCCCGCCGACGTAATAGTTCGTGTGGGGATGCAGGTCCTTGCCATCTCTATCAAGCCACGACTCCTTCGCGTTGTAGTGCCCTTCGACATTGACCAGTTGCGGGTCCCAGTTCCCCTTCTCGCGAGGCACATAGTCACCGCGTTCCAGGATCAGGATTCGTTTCCCGGAAGCCGCGAGATGGTAGGCGAGTGTGCCTCCGCCAGCTCCAGTCCCGATGATGATTACGTCATAGCGATTGTCGTTCATGATGCGAAACCCCCATTCGCTCCGCAGAAGATGCAGCGTTTGTTGTTTTGGTGATGCAGTTTGCAGCACTTCACCACGCCCTTGCGACGGACGTAGACTTCAGCCGCGGAAAGCATTCCCAACAACGGTGCGGTGAGATAGATCCAGAATCCTGTCCACACTCGCGCCGAGAATCCCGAGCCGAAACTTCTTGCCGGGTTCATGCTCATTCCAGAAAGGGGCGCTTCGAAACTGATGTAGGTGGCGACCAGCAAGCCGGCAAACACACCCGTGTAGCGCGCGAACCGCGGGTGATTCGAAGCGCGCAGTATGACCGTCATCAAAACGAACGTTATTACCACCTCGGCGATGAAGGCTATGAGCAGTCCATGCATTCCGGGAACAGTCACGACGTACCGAACATTCGGGTCGGCGAGTTCTTTCATGAAGAACAGGCCAACCAACACAACCGCTAACGCAGAACCGGTGAACTGTGCCCCCATATAAAAGAGGGCATCGAAAAGTTTTACTTTTCCAAGCCGAAAAAACGTGAACGTGATTGATGGGTTGATGTGTGCTCCCGACTGCTTTCCCCATGGCGAATAAATAATTGCGATCGCGGTCAGCCCCATCGACGCGCCCATTAGCATCCTTCTGATCAAGCTTGAACTGATGGCTTGGTGCACGGGCGAGTTCGGAAACTCGTAGAGGACGCCAAACAAGCACGCCGAAACCATGAACGCACCGAGCAGTCCGGCCTCCATCAGGTACTCGGGCCAGTGTGCGCGGAGGGCTGCCAGTGCGGTACGGGGCGCGCCAGTTGAGGTTGGAACGGCAGGATCTGTCGCCAGCTTCGGGGTCCCCGGCGAACCCGCTTTTGGTTCGCTGGGGTGAAGCTTCGGGGTCCCCGGCGAAGCGTTTTTTGGGTCGCTCGGGTGAAGGTCCGGCGTGTCCTGCACGAATTGTCGCTCGGCGCTGCTCATGGAATCATGCGATGTGATTCCAGCTCGGCGCAAAAGTGACAATCAGGCGGGACGTCAGCCGCACGGTCTTTGGCTTCTGGCATTCAAGTTCCAGGGAATTTCCTGGATTTAATCCGGCGTGACTTCTAGCGCGGGGGAACGGGACTCGTCATCGCAGGGCGCTTTTGATCGATTCGCTCAGCAACAAGATCAGACGTAATTTCAACCCTGCTCGCGGGACTGAACTATCAGTCGATCAAAGAGTCGCTTGCTGAACCCCTTGGGTAGCTCGATGGATTGATTGTCACCAAGCAATTGAACGATGTTTCGCGTTCCATCGTATATGGCCGAGCAATGTCGGCACTCCTGCAAATGATGCGTGATGCGGTCGCGCATTTCGGGTGCGAGATCACCTTCCATGTAATTGGTGAGTTCTTTCCAGACTTGTTGGCAATCGATTTCCACGAAACGGGTCGGTATGTGCACGAGAGCTCCGATTGTCCGATGCCGCAGCTGCGAAAAGGTGACATGGAACTCCTCTGAACCCCCCGCGTCATCTGGTGTCGCACCGGGCAACGCAAATAACCGCGGCTTTGAAACCTTCGCGAAAGTTCTGAATCCCACTTCCACGTAAGCAGTCGGCGAAGCACCTGAAGCCCGCAAGTCGGGAAAACGAATCGTTAACGATTCATCGCTTCGCAGTCAGACTTACGAAAACCACTTAAATCAGAGGACAAGAGAATGAACCCGAAAAACATTATGAAGTTTCTGGCGACGCTGGTCTTCGGAATTGCACTGACCGGACTCGCCGCCGCCCAAGGCATGGACAGGTCCAGCAACTTTCAGGGCCCAAAAGCAAACAAGGGCTACGTCACGCACACCGACCGGGATGGCAAGAGTGTGCTGACCCTCTCCGACGACTTCGTGGTGCCCGACACTCCCGACCCGCACTGGCGTGTTGTCGATTCTGAAGGCAACGTCTATGACCTCGACAAGCTGAAGAAAAAGGCATTCCTCGGTGACAAGTACCAAAAGGAGATCGTGCTTCCAAGCTACGTGAAGAACGTGTCCAAGGTCATCATTTGGTGCGCCTGGGCAGAAGCCAATCTCGGTGAAGCATCGTTCGAGCACCCGGTGCAATAACGCTGTGTGGGGAAGACAGAGATGGTTTTCCCCACAACTCTAAGGAAGGAAGACCAACATGAAAAAACGAATTTCACTGCTGATCGCATTTACGAGCCTTGCGATCGTCGCAGGGGCGCAAACTGTTGACAAGAAGACGCTCACACTCAAAGGCGCGGAAGCAGTTATCGCTGCAGCAAAGGCCGAAGCCCAGCGCGTGCAGGCTCCAGGAGGCGTGATCGCCGTTGTTGATGATGGCGGCAATCTCATGGCCCTCGAACGGTTGGACGGCACCTTCTCGGCGGGCGCGAACATTTCGATCGGTAAGGCACGAACCGCGGTTATGTTCAAGAAGCCGACGCGCTTTTTCGAAGAGCTAATCAACTCCAACGGCAAGGGCCGGACTGTGATGACGGCTCTTGAGAACTTCACGCCGTTGATCGGTGGAATCCCTATCGTGATCGACGGCCAGATTGTTGGCGGCGTGGGTGTCAGCGGTGCCGCCACGGCCGATCAGGATGAGCAACTGGCTATCGCGGGTTCGAAGGCATTCGAGTCCAGATCTGCAATGCTCGATACACCTGGACGGGTCACCTATTTTGAAAAGAGCAAAGTAGATGCGGCCTTCGCGAAGGGCGCAATCCTGCTCGATGGCAGCGATGGCCGCAATTATATGGTTCATGCCAGCCGGCGCGAACAGCCGGGCCAGGCTGAAATTCACACCAAAGACACCGACGTGATCTATGTGCTTGAAGGAACGTCGACATTCGTGACCGGCGGAGAGGCTGTCGACGCGAAGGAAACCGCACCCAACGAGCTGCGAGGCAGCAGCATTCGCAACGGAGAAAGCCGCCAGATCGCAAAGGGGGATGTCATCGTAGTCCCGAACGGAATTCCGCATCAGTTTCTGACAGTTACAGACCCATTTCTTTATTACGTGGTGAAGGTGCGATAGGTGGAGCGATGAAAAACACTCGGCGCCTGTGGATGAACTCGGCTCTTCTCGGATTGGCCCTAGGCTTGGTAACGCCTCTCGGCGCGGGGCAGGTCATCCAGGACCCGCCATTCGGCCGTCCGGATGCCGTGATCGACTTGGCCACGCATGAAGGGGTGCAACTCGTAAACGGGCAGTGGCGCTATCACGACGTAAAAATCGTGGACGCTGACTCGAGAGCCGTCGGCCCCGACCTCAAACCGAGTGGCGCGCCAATTAAGACCTACGATTACGAGCCGCACGCCGGACCGGCAGAGTTCGACGACTCGCAATGGGAGGCAATCGATCCTGCGAGCTTAGACCAGCGTCGCTCAACCGCCAAGGTCTGCTTCAACTGGTATCGAATCAACATCACCATTCCGGAATCGATAGGAAGCTTCAGCACTGCCGGCTCAACTGTCGCATTTGAGATCGTGATTGATGACTACGCCGAAATCTGGGTCAACGGCAAACTGCCACGCGTGCTCGGCCAGCCTGGAGGGCCGGTCATCAAGGGGTTCAACGCGCCCAACCGTGTGATCATCGCGAAGAACGCACAACCGGGAGAGAAGATTCAGCTCGCCGTCTTCGGGATCAATGGCCCGATCTCTTACAGCCCGCAGAATTTCATCTGGGTCAAGTCGGCAACACTAGACTTCTACAAATCGCCCAAAGCCACGCTCGGCGAAGTGCAAACTCAAATCATTCGGAAAGATCCTGCGCTTGACGAGATCGTTTCACCCGACGCAAAGATCGAGAAACTCGCGGGCGGTTTCCTGTTCACCGAAGGCCCTGTTTGGGTGCCGCGAAGCGATGAGACGGACGGGTATCTTCTGTTCAGCGATCCGAATAACAACTTGATCTATCGCTGGACCCAAGACGGACAGCTGTCCATCTTCATGACCAAGAGCGGCTATCGTGGGTTCGACATCGGTGAATATGGTCAGCCAGGATCGAACGGACTGACGCTCGATCGAGAAGGCCGGCTCACGATTAACCAGCACGGCAACCGGCGCGTCGTCCGGATGGAAAAGAATGGGCAGCTGACGGTTCTGGCTGACCGGTACGATGGCAAAAGGCTCAACAGTCCTAACGATCTCGTGTACAAGTCTGATGGCGCGCTGTATTTCACCGATCCTCCTTTCGGCCTGCCGAAGTTTTTCGACGATCCTCGCAAGGAATTGCCTTACAGCGGCGTGTATCGAGTCTCGCCGGATGGGAAACGAGTTCAGTTGCTGACAACTGACCTCAAAGGCCCAAACGGCCTCATTTTCTCGCCGGACGAAAAGTACTTTTACGTAGACGACTGGGATCCCGAGAAGAAGATCATTATGCGCTACGAAGTCCAGCCTGACGGAACCCTGGCGAAGGGTATAGTCTTTTTCGACATGACCTCGGCTGAAGGTGAAGACGCACTCGACGGGATGAAGGTCGATCAGAAGGGAAATTTATACGTCTCTGGCCCCGGTGGCTTGTGGATCATTTCTCCCGAAGGCAAACATCTGGGAACGATTATCGGCCCGGAGCACGCGCACAACTTTGCGTGGGGCGACGATGATGGCAAGACGCTTTATCTGTGTGCTCGCACAGGTCTGTATCGCATTCGTTCGAACATTCCGGGCATTCGGCCCCCACTGCCACAGCCGCCGGGAACTCGATCGCAATGACCTATTTTCGGGACCGTGATATCGTAGTCGCACATCATGCCCGCTGTTGCTCGTGTTCGCTGGGGGGCAGGAGCTACTGGGGTGGAACATCTTAATCCAGAAAGCGAGCTTCTAAGGAACCTTGAGGCCGAACTGCACACGGCTCGCGCTGAACTGGCGCGTGTGCAAGAGGAAAGCTCCCGCGCCGTACAATCCCTTCACACCAGTCAGGAATTTAACAGCAAGCTCATTGCCAGTAGTCGCGACTGCATTAAGGTCCTCGATTTGCACGGGCGCCTCCTTTTCATGAGCGAGGGCGGCATGCAGATACTTGAGATCTGTGATATCGGTTCGTTCCTGAATAACTCATGGATCGATTTCTGGGAGGGCGCTGACCGGGAGGCCGCCCGCCAGGCTGTGAAGACCGCTCGCGAAGGTGGCAGGGGCCGTTTCGTGGGTTACTTTGAGCCGCGCATCAGCCGCCAGCCGCGCTGGTGGGATGTCATCGTCAGCCCGATCAATGGCGCAGACGGTAAACCAGAGCGTCTACTCGCTTCCTCACGCGACGTTACACAACTCAAGCTCAACGAACAGGCATTGCACGAAGCCTCACTCATCAACCACCAGATCATCGAGGGCGCAGAGGTCGGAATCATTCTTTACGACTCCGAGCTGCGCTATCGGCTTTTTAACCCTTTCATGGAGCGCCTGACGGGGAAGACGCAGCAAGAGGTTCTGGGCAAGGTTGCCGCCGAGGTATTCCCTCGTCTTAGCACTAGCGGCATGCAAGAAAGTTTGAAGCGGGCTCTTCAAGGCGAAGTGGTCCACCTGGCCGATACTCTAGTCCCACAACACTCGGCTGACGGTCAGGACGTATGGGAGTCCTGCATTTTTGCTCCTCATCGTGACCAGGATGGCGACGTAATCGGCGTGATTGGAATGGTGCGTAACATCACCGAACGCCATCTCGCCGAAGAAATTTTCAGATCAATTGTTGTCGGTACCGCATCCGCAACCGGCAGCGATTTCTTTCCTTCCCTGGTTCGCCATATGGCGAACGCGCTTCGCGCCCGCTACGCTTTCATCACTGACTGCGACGATCAAAAACATGCGAAGTCATTGGCGTTTTGGAAAGGCGATCATTTTGGTGATGCCTTCGAGTTCGATATCGCGGACACTCCCTGCGAAAAAGTCCTTCATGGAGAAACCTGCCATTACAAGGAAGGCCTGCAGGCGGTATTCCCGCTCGACACCGGCCTTGCAGACTGGGGAGCTGAAAGCTATCTCGGCGTTCCCATGCTGGACCGCAACAGTCGCGTGATCGGCCACATTGCCATTCTTGATGACAAGCCGATGGAGCGCGATGCACGCGCGATCGATCTCGTTAAGATATTCGCGGCAAGGGCCGCCGCCGAACTCAAAAGACAACGGGCGGAAAATGAGCTCCAGGCAGCACTGGAGCAGGTCCGTGCACTCCAGAAAAAACTGGAAGCGGAGAACGTCTATTTACAGGAAGAAATCAGCCGCGAACACAACTTCGAGGAAATTGTTGGGAACAGCAAAGCGCTCGTCGAAGTGTTGCACCGCGTCGAGACGGTCGCGCCCACAGACTCCACGGTTCTGATCATGGGTGAAACCGGCTGCGGGAAGGAACTGGTTGCCCGCGCCGTTCATTCACGGAGCAAGCGCAGCAACCGGCCTTTAGTAAAGGTGAATTGCGGCGCGATTCCGACGGGTCTGGTTGAAAGCGAATTATTCGGTCACATGAAAGGCGCATTCACCGGCGCTCTCGAACGCAGGACTGGAAGATTTGAACTGGCTGATGGCGGGACGCTATTTCTCGACGAAGTGAGCGAACTTCCACTCGAAACTCAAGTGAAATTACTGCGAGTCCTGCAAGAGCATGAATTCGAACCGCTCGGGAGCAGCCGGACACTCCGCGTGAATGTGCGTATGATCGCAGCCAGCAATCGCGACCTTGAAAAGGCGGTTCAGGAGGGGCGGTTCCGGGCCGATCTTTATTATCGCCTCAACGTGCTGCCCGTAGTCCTGCCGCCGTTGCGACAGCGCCGTTCCGACATCCCTTTGCTTACGGCGTTTTTCGTCGAACGTTTCGCGCGCCAATTTGGAAAGCAGATTACCGGAATTGCGCAAGACACGATGGACCTCCTCTCGCAATATGACTGGCCGGGAAACATTCGCGAATTGCAGAACGTCATCGAACGAGCCGTCGTTTTGACGCAGGGTTCAGTCCTTAAACTCGGTTCAGATATGTTGCCTGTGACCAGCGATGCCAATGAACGACTGGCCGACTTATCTTCTGACGCGAGCGCGCCGACCTGTCAATCTACGCTTGAAGGAGTAGAAAAGCGCCACATCCTGAGTGTGCTTGAGAAGACATCATGGATCATTGAAGGCGACCGCGGTGCCGCTAAAATTCTTGACCTCCATCCCAATACTCTCCGCAGCCGAATGAAGAAACTCGGAATCGAGCGCTCCGGTTCTGCCCCATCCGCCACGAAATCCCGTGGCCACGAAGTCATCACGTAGGCTGCCCACGAATATTCGTGGCCGAGGGCTCCATCGGTTTCCGTCCGCTCGACCTAAGCCTCTCTAATTCAACAACATAGATTCTCTCGCGACCCGCACCTCGTTGGCACAGCCCGTGCCTTATGCATTGGCGTGTTCGGAGGGTTAAGCAGTGCTCAGGATTTCATTTCTCAGCAATTCGGATCATGCGGTCGAGTTTCAGCTTGAGGGAAAGCTTGTTGGGCCGTGGGTTGATGAGTTGCGCAAACTCAGCGACGAGGCACTGTCTCAAGAAAAGTCGCTGAGCCTCAATCTCGAGAAGCTCTGGTTCGTTGATGCCCGTGGTGCGGCGCTGCTTCGCGAGCTCGCCCGAAGACAAGTTCCCCAACACAACTGCTCGCAATTCGTTCGCCGGCAATTGAAGGAGGCGGGGCAATGATTACCACAAACGTACAAGTTTTGTCGGAGAGTTCTATAGACACCGCCGCGTCGCGCTTGTCCTGTGCGAGCAGCGTCGACAAACCGTCGACCGAACTGGCACTCATTCGACGTGTGCAGAGTGGAGATATGGAAGCCTTCTATGATCTCGTCCGGCCATACGAGCGTGCGGTATTTCTTGCTGCCCTCGGCCTGGTGAAGAACGACACCGATGCAGAAGACGTGGCGCAGGAAGCTGTGCTCAAGGCTTTCAAGGGTCTGGCCAACTTTCGTGGCGAGGCAAAGTTCAGCACCTGGCTCATCCAGATCGCGATCAACGAAGCCAAGATGAAGTTGCGGAAAGACCGTCGCCACCTCTACGAATCCATTGATGAAGGACAACTGGCGGAGGACGGCGATTACATGCCTCGGGATTTTGCTGACTGGCGCGAGATACCGTCCGAAGCCCTGGAGCGCAAGGAAGTTCGCGATGCTCTGAATGAGGCCCTGAATTCGCTGCCCGGCAAATATCGCACTGTGCTAGTCCTCCGTGATATTCAGCAACTCAGCATCGCAGAAACAGCGCAGGTGCTTGGCCTCAGCGAGGCCAACGTGAAGACCAGACTATCTCGTGCGCGCCTGCAACTGCGGGATGCCCTGGCTCCGGGGTTCGACGGAGCGTGGATCGCCAACCACAGCTATAATGCGCCGAAAACGCTCTAGAACTTCGCACCCCACCTGGTTAAGGCCTGGAATCGACCAAAGGGCATGGCTCTCATAACGATTTTCACGCAAGAAGTTAAGTCACCCGGCCGTCACCGTGTGAAGGCGCCGCAAAGCGAGGCGATGAAGGCATCGATTCCTGGGCACTCATGATATCCGACGGTTACGATTCCATTCCAGTGGCTCCATTCTGGGTAATTCCGGAAATATCTCCTCTCGCTTAGTCACCTGCAATCTGCGCGGGCGGCCACATTCAAACTCGAAAATTATCAATTCGGATGGTTGCAGGTTTCGCGGAAATTGCTGAAAGGAAAGTTTTTTGGTTGCGGGGGGTGGATTTGAACCACCGACCTTTGGGTTATGAGCCCAACGAGCTACCAGACTGCTCCACCCCGCGAAGTCATCATAGCAACCACACCAGGCAGCGTCAAACGCGCGCCTCGCGATTGGCTCGCGTTCGCACAGAGGAGCGCGATGACCCACTCAGTTCTTCAACTTTGGCCGCTGACAGGCATCGACGATCTTGGTTGGATCGATCGCTTCCTTGTCCACCTGCTCTTCCAGAATTCTCCCATCTTTCCCGATGAGAAAATTCACCCTGCGCGCGGCCTTGTATTTCTCAACATAAATTCCGTACTCACGGGTCACATCCCCTCCCCAGTCGCTCAGCAGCGGGAAGGTCACTCCAATTTGATCGGCGAAGGCCTTGTTGGCGAAGGGGCTGTCCATGCTCACACCCAGGACCTGGGTGTCGGCCGCTTCCAGCTTTTTCAAGTTCTGCTGGAAGTTTTTCATCTGCTGGGTTCAACCGCCGGTGAATGCAAATATGTAGAAGGCAAGTATGACGTTGCTCTTGCCCCGGTATTGGCTCAACGAAACGTCTTTCAAGCCGGAGCTATCGAGATACTGCAGTTTGAAATCAGGAGCCATGTCGCCTACCTTCGGCATGGCAGGCTCGCTGGCGGCGTAGGCGACGGATTGCAGGAAAGTCGCAGCCAGAGCGGCTGTGACCAGCAGTTTTTTCATGACCACCCCTTGGAAATGCAGTCTAGTCGGAAGAACGAATCCGGTCAACGCGGCGCTGAAAGTCATCGACTGACATGCAGCAATTAGGTTATGCTTTTTTTGCGGAACTGAATCGCAAACCGCTCTTGAGCGCCATCCGCATTACATCCGCGTTAAGACCAACGGAAGTGCATCATTCAGCCGGCATTGCGGCGCCGATTCAAAACCATTACAGTGCAGTGGTTGTTTAAAAAATGAACCTACGAACCCTCAACGATGTCTTTTTCACGGTCGTCGACAGCAACCAGCCCCAGGTCATGCTGCACAAGGAGCGCGATGGATGGATTTCGATTTCATCCCAACAACTCTACTCGAGGGTGATCGGAACCGCGCGGGCATTGCGTAGCTGGGGCATTGGCCGCGGGGACCGCGTGGCCATTCTGAGCGAAAATCGCCCGGAATGGACCATCGCAGACTTCGCTTCCCTTCTGCTTGGCGCGGTGACGGTTCCGATTTACGCGACGCTTACCACGGACCAGATCGCTTACGTCTTGCAGGATTCGGGGGCCAGAGTGTTGTTCGTTTCCACTGGCGCGCAACTGCAAAAGGTCCTGCCGCTGGTGAGCAGGCAGCTTGTGGAGCGAGCCGTGGTAATGGACGACGTGCAAACGCCAGGCGCCACGCAGATGCAAAGCCTTGTAACGACGGCCAATGAGCGCGATCGGGAAATCGAGGAAATCGCGAGAGCGGTTGTTCCCGGTGATTTGGCCACCGTTATCTATACTTCCGGAACAACCGGCACACCCAAAGGAGTCATGCTCACCCATGAAAACATGACTTCGAACGTGGTGTGCTCGCTGCAAGGTTTCGAAGTCCGCTCCGGGGAAGTCAGCATTTCGTTTTTGCCGCTTTCCCACGTGACCGCGCGTCACGTCGATTTCGCTTTGCTTTCCCGGGGAGTGACCCTCGCTTACGTTCCTTTCGTCGATCAATTGCCCCAGGCATTGCTCGAGGTCAAGCCGACGCTTTTTGTTGGCGTGCCGCGTGTCTACGAAAAAATTCACAATCAAGTGGTCCGCGAGGTGAACAAGCTGCCCAAGCGCTGGATTTACGATTGGGCGCTTTCCATCGGCCGGAGTCACCGGACCCAAATCCTGGCGGGCGAAAAGCCGAAGTCGGCGCAATGGAGGCTGGCGCAACGGCTTGTGTTTTCCAAAATCCGGGCCGCCATGGGCGGGCGTGCTGATGTTTTTATCTCGGGCGGCGCGCCGCTGGGCCGCGAACTGGCGCAGTGGTATGCCGATATCGGCATTCGCCTTCATGAAGGCTATGGGCTTACAGAGACTTCGCCGGTGATCGCGGTCAACACGCCGAGGGCCCACAAACTCGGGACGGTGGGAAAACCGTTGTCGAATGTCGAGGTCAAGATCGCCGCTGATGGCGAGATTCTGGTGCGCGGGCCGTCGGTCTTCCGGTCTTATTGGAAAAAAGCGGAGGAAACACAAAACGCCTTTACGGAGGGGTGGTTCAAGACGGGCGATATCGGCAACCTCGACGCCGAGGGTTTTCTTTCCGTCACCGATCGCAAGAAGGACCTGATCAAGACTTCGGGCGGAAAATTTATCGCTCCGCAACCGATCGAGAACTCGATCAAGCACCACGTACTGGTCGCGGAAGCGGTGGTGGTGGGTGACAAAAAGAAATTCCCCGCAGTTTTGATTTCGCCGAACTTTCGGGCACTGGAGATCTGGGCCCAGGAAAACAAGATCGGGTTTTCCTCGCGGCAGGAGCTGGTTGCGCGTCCCGAGGTGCAGGTGCTGTTCGAAAAGATTGTGGAAGACATTAATGAGAACCTGGCACGATTTGAGAAGCTGAAGCGAGTGCTGCTGGTAGCCGACGAATTCACTGCCGAGGATGGCAGCCTGACCGCGAGTCTAAAAATGCGCCGCCGGGTGGTGGAGGAACGCTACCGCCAGCAAATTGATCAGATGTACGCTGAGGCGGAAGAAGCGTTTGCGCGAGTGGAGTAGGCGGGAACCCGCTTCGCTGTCACCCAGAGCTTGCCCTGAGCGAAGTAGAAAGGTCGGCACCCGAAACCGGGGCGCGAGCCCGGGGCACCAAGCCCTCGACTTGGATGACGATCCGCGAGCGAATCGTCATCCGACGCTCGGGATGACAGTGAAATGCGGATTTGCGTTTGTTATCGCAATGCAGAGGTCCTTCGTCGGGAGCCGTTCGCGAGCGAACGGCTCCACTTCCTCAGGATGACAAGATAATTTTTCCCTTGACCTCACTTTTTGAATACGGGATAAGGGAATAAGGGCCGATTCTGTGGCCTTGCGCCGGAGTCAATCGGCTCTATTGTTTGCAATAGTTTACTGACTTTTTCATACAAGACAGGAATCATGTCTCGAGAATCCGGGGATCTGACCCCGCAACCAAGAAAAGAAGAAGAGCCTGGGAGGCCGCGTAATACGAAACGGGCCGGGGAGATTTCGGAAGCGGCCTTTCTGCACAAGGCTGTGGGGCTGGGCTTCAAGGTGACGAAGCCGTGGGGCGACAGCGAGCGTTACGACTTTATTGTGGATGCGGGCGGGCGTTTCTGGCGGGTGCAAATCAAAGGCACGGCAGCGAGGCACGCGGGCGGATATCACATTCAGCCGATGCATCTGGTGTACGGAGAACGGAAGGTGGTTTACACGGAAAAAGAAATTGATGTACTGGCGGCGCATATTGTACCGCTCGATGCGTGGTACATCGTGCCCGTGCAGGCGATTGGGGAGGGCACGAGCCTGCGGCTTTATCCGGAGGGCGGTTGCGCCCGGGCGCGGTTTGAAAAGTACCGCGAGGCGTGGGATTTGTTTCGGGGCAACGCCGCGGCGGATTCGGCCGAAGCGGAGAGCGTCGAGGTGGACGAAGAGCCGACGGTGGAGTGGACCGTGCGGCGGCCGATCTGGAAGCCCTATATTTTTCGGATGCGGTGATCGAAATGCATAGATCCTTCGTTGGGAACCGTTCGCGAGCGAACGGCTCCGCTTCCTCAGGATGACAGGGCGTCCGGGGCTGGGTTGTCCGGGGCAGCGTTCGGCGGATTACAATAGACGCATGGGCGACCCATTGATCATTGCTGGCCGCGAATTTCATTCCCGGCTCATCGTTGGCACGGGGAAATACAAATCATTCCAGGAAACGGCGCGGGCGCTCGAGGCGAGCGGCGCGGAGATGGTGACCGTCGCTGTCCGCCGCGTAAATCTTGACCGGAGTAAGGAATCGCTGCTCGACTACATCGATCCGACGAAATTTTTTCTGCTGCCCAACACCGCAGGCTGCTACACCGCGGACGAAGCCATTCGCGCGGCGCGGTTGGGGCGCGAAGTTGGATTGAGTGATTGGGTCAAGCTCGAAGTCATCGGCGATCAGGCGACTTTGTATCCAGATGTGCAAGCCACGCTCGAGGCGACTCGTACTCTGGTGAAAGAAGGGCTCACAGTTCTTCCCTATACTTCCGACGATGTGGTTTTTGCCAAACGCCTGCTGGACGCGGGCGCGAGCGCAATCATGCCGTTAGGAGCGCCGATCGGCAGCGGACTTGGCATTCAAAACGCGGCCAACATTCGCATTCTGCGCGAAGTGATCACGGGTGTGCCGCTCATCGTGGATGCGGGCGTGGGAACCGCTTCAGACGCGACGGTCGCGCTTGAACTCGGCGCGGATGCCGTGCTGATGAACACGGGCATCGCCAATGCACAGGACCCGGTGCTGATGGCGGAAGCGATGAGGCACGCCGTCATCGCCGGACGTCAGGCGTACCTCGCGGGAAGAATGCCAAAGAAACTATACGCGACCGCGAGTTCGCCGTTGGAAGGTGTAGTCCGTTGATTGTTTCGCGGGCGCCGCGAATGAAACAATCGGGAAAGAAATAAAAGTTGGGCGGACGAGGCGTCCGCCCCTACGCGCTATCACAGCATCTTGACGCTATCCACGTGGATGGAATCGCCGCTCACTTCCCCGGTGACGGCGACGTGATGGCCCTCATGTCCCTCCAGAGCGTCGGGATTGTCAACGGTCAGTACTTTCTTGTCGCCGTCGGTGACCACCACCATTTTTGCGCCGGCAGCGATGCATTTCTTGGCGCAGGCAGCATGCGCTTCGCTCATTCCTTTCGCGGCGCACTTGGAATCACTGACCCAGCCATTTACCGTGGTGGCATTGGCAGCCCAGGCAAACGTGGCCAGAGCCAGGAAGAGCGAACAGACGACCAGCAGCAGTTTTTTCATGACTGATCTCCTCGAATTTGACGGCCGCAGCCGCGAATTAAACGGTACCCGTCCCACTCGCCCATTCATCCGCTGCTGATTGACATCGGGAACAAGCCGGGTGTGGATCAGAACCCCGCGAGATGGCTTGAATTCCCCAAATATTACCACATCGGTGCAGGGACTTTGTGAACGAGGAGGCGCTATTTGCGGGCGGAGTTCGTGAGTGGTGATGTCCGAGGCGTGGGCGCCGGCGCGACGTAGACGATCTCTCCGGGACGCGCGTAATGCAGTTGTTCCCGCGCTTCTTTCTCGATCATCTTCGGGTCGGTCTGAAGAGCTTTGACCTGGCTTGTGTATTGATCGTTTTCTTTCTGCAGCGCCGCAATTTCCTTTTGCAGGCTTTTGAATTCCATGACCTTCTGGCGATAAATGACCATGCCATTGGCGCCGAACATCACATGGAGGAAAAGCCATGCGGTAAGCAGCACAACGCCGATGGTCGCGAGCCGGCGGCGCGCGATGTAGAGCCCGGCCAGAGGAGGACGAAGTTTCTCCATGACCCGGTCAGCGAACGCCTCGGCCTGTGGCGCGCGATCCACCAGCATGCGCAAACCCGCATCGGTGCCGGGCAACAAACGCTTTCGCTGAAATCGCTTCACTCGAAGATCCATTGCCTGGCGGCCGCGCTCAATTTTCCCAGCTCCTCCGGGCTTCCCGCTTCCGTATAAATTCGTACTACCGGCTCAGTCCCCGACAGGCGATAACAAACCCACGAGCCATCCGCGAAAATCAGCTTCAGCCCATCGGTTCGGACTGTCTCAGCCACTTTGCGCCCGGAGAAATCGTGTACCTCGCGTGCCAACTTTTCAGTGAACTTCTCCTTCACCTCCGGCGTCAAGCGGAAGTTCTCCCGCCGAGGGTAAAAGGAACCAACTTCGGCAAACAGCTTTTGCAACTGTTTCGCTAGAGTTTCGCCACGGCGCGCGACCATTTCGCAACCGAGCAGGCCAGCAAGAATGCCGTCTTTTTCCGGCACGTGATGGCGAATGGAAAGCCCCGCGCTCTCTTCGCCGCCGATGACGATTTTGTCCTGCTTAATCAGCTCTCCAATGTATTTGAAACCGACTGGAGTTTCGTGCAGCTCGATCTTATGGTGTTTAGCCAAGGCGTTGATGAGGTTGGTTGTAGCCACAGATTTGGCCACGCCATTCTTCCAGCCTCGGCTCTCCACGAGATAGTCGAATAGAAGCGCAATCATGTAGTTGGACTGAATGAACGTGCCGTCCTCGTCGACTATTCCAAAGCGGTCGGCATCGCCGTCAGTTGCAATGCCGATGTTCGCTTTTGTTTCGCGCATGCGCTTGCGGCAATCCTCGAGCAGGTGATCGTCAGGTTCCGGAGCATGCCCTCCAAAAAGGACGTCACGGTAGTCGTGGATGGTCGCAACATTGACGCCGGCCTCGCGCAGCAAGGCGTCGGAATATCCGCAGGCTGCACCCCAGAATGGATCGAATACAACCCGCAGCCCGGCCTTCTGGATCACTGCCAGGTCAACGATTTCTCGGAGTCGAGCAAGATATGCGCCGCGCGGATCGAGGGGCTGAACCTTAATCTTGCCCGGAGGATTGGGCAAAATTTCGGCTTCGGCGGGAATTTCGTGTTCGATCCGCCTGGTCACTTCCGGCAAGGCCGGCGCGCCATCGGGTGTGGAAAACTTGATTCCATTGTATTCCGGCGGATTGTGCGATGCCGTGAAGTTGATGGCGCCATCGGCCTTCTCGCGAATCACGGCGTAAGAGATGGCGGGAGTGGGCGCGGCCTCGGCGATCAACAGCGGAGTGATCCCGTGGGCTGCGAGAATCTCGCAAGCCAGGGAGCAGAACGTTTCGCCCAGGAACCGCGGATCACGCCCAACGATCACGCGAGCCCCTGAACTTTTCTGCGAAGCCACGTAGCGGGCGATGCCTTCAACGGCGCGGCGCACGTTGGCGAACGTGAAATCCTCCGCCACGATGGCCCGCCATCCGGAAGTACCGAATTTGATTTGTGCGCCCATGATCGTCTCTGCCACCGGGATTGGTGATACGCTCTCGGTCGGCACCGACGGCTGATTTTATATGACTGACTATAAACTCGTCCTTACCACAGTTGGGTCGCAAGACGAAGCCCGAACGATTGCCCATGCACTGGTGGAACAGCGCATCGCTGCTTGCGTCAATATTGTTTCCCAAATTGAATCGATCTACCGCTGGCGAGACAACGTCGACGAAAGCCAGGAATGGTTGCTGGTCATCAAGACAACGGGCGCGGCGTTCGAGCGTGTGCGCGATGCCATCCGGCAGCTCAGTTCCTACGAACTGCCTGAGTGCATCTGCATTTCGATTGAGGATGGCAGCACCGGTTACCTGGAGTGGATCGGGGAATCGGTACACTGAGCGTGTCTCAAGCCGGGGTTTTAGCGCTGAGATTCAACCGCCAATAATCCAAAGCGAAAGGTGGATCATCGTGGGCTGCCTGATCGGCCAAATCTGACAAGTATTGCGCTTGCAGTTCGGGATCAGGCAGGCGTCCGAGGTAAGTGCGCACAACCACGGTCTTGAGAAACTCGACGTATGCTTCTCGGCCTTCGAAAACTGTCAAGGCGGGCTCCAGGCCAGTTTCAATTTCCACGAATCCTGCACGGCGCAATGCGGTCGCCGCGTTTTCCGCGTCCTGGAACAGCCAAGGTTCGGGATAACCGCCGAGAAATGGCGCATATTTTGGCAAAGCTGCTAGTAGCTTCATTCGTTCACGCAGGCGTGCCAGGTTCCCTGCTCCACCGCACTGTGCTTCCAGCCATCCTCCCGCGCGGAGCGCCCGCCGCAGGTTTTGAAACAGATCGTCATGATCAAGCACCCAGTGAAAAGCGGCTGTGCTCACGATCCCGTCGAAGGAATTCTCGAAAGGGAGGTGCAAGAGATCGCAGGCGATAAACTCTACTCGCCCCTCGAAACGCGGCTGAAGATGCTCGCGGGCGATGTTGAGCATATTGCTGGAGAGGTCAACTCCAACCACATGCCCCTTTGGCAGCGCTTCCAGCAACTCGGCCGTCAGGCGGCCAGAGCCGCATCCCGCGTCCAGAACGGTCTCGTCGCCGCGCAACCGCAGACGCGCCAGCACCTTCTTACCCCAACTCAGCTGCGGCTGAGAAACGCGGTGGTAGTCGGCGGCATTCCATTCGCGGGAGGAGCTGGGGCCCACAGAACCATCTTAAGCTAGAGTGTTCCACGTGGAACACACTGTGGGCAGCTTTACTTCAATCACCGCGAGTTGTAACTTCCTTTGGTGCCTCACGGCTCACGGGATTTCACAGGGAATCGAATAGTCGTTCTTGATGGGGTGACCGCTATTTAGGAGCCGAGCCAATGCCAATTTCATTTTGCAGCATCGCCAACGCTCGCCGAGTTCTTGCCGCGGGAACACTCGCCACCGCCTGCCTGGCAATCATCTTGTATGGATTTGGCGTTACCGCGGCACAGGAAACAAAGCGCGCAGAACCGGCTTCAAGAACTGACGCAGAGCTCGTGGCGCGCGGAAAATATCTGGTTGAGGACGTCGCAATGTGCGGCAATTGTCATACGCCGCGCAAGGAAAACGGGCAAATCGACCGCGCACGGTGGCTGGAAGGCGGTCCATTGTTTTTCCAACCTCCACGCCCAATGCCGGATTGGCCCCTGGTGGCCCCGCGGCTCGCCGGATTGACCCCCGCCAATGATGCCGCGATGATCACCTTGCTGACGACTGGCATCTGGACCAACGGCCAGCCACTTCGCCAGCCCATGCCGGAATTTCACATGACGCGCAGTGACGCCGAGGCTGTCCTGGCGTACTTGAAGTCACTCTAGGCTTGCGTCGGGGACGACGGCTTTTTCTTTGCCCAGGTTACCGCCCAACACCAGGGCGCGAACCTGGGGGCACCGAGGTCTGCCTAGACTAGATTGCGGAGTTAAATGAGTAGAGACGCCTGTTAACGACAGTCGACTTCCAGTTTGCCAATCGGGGCAAAGGAAATTACCCTGCCTGCAACTTGCAGTCTGGGGCCGAAACATCGAGTAAACACAGGTTGGCGGCGTTGCGGCGCTTGTCGCAAAACCGCGACGAGGCCGGGGCACTCGGCTATATTCGATCCCCCGATCTCATCCTAGTTCGGCCAACCATCTCAGTGCGGACAAACTCGGCATGAAGAAGTACTCGCCGCCGCGAAGCACGTTGAAGGTTTCGATGCCGTGAACGCGGCGCCTCACCGGCTCTCGCGGAATCGTGAAAATGGCCCCTTCCTGCTGCAACCCAACGATCGGGTCGCGTTCTTCGCCGACCCCGATGAAATTTCCGTCGTTGATCCACTCTTGCTGAAGGAATTCAATCGTGGCCATCGCCTTGGCGCTAATGAACAGGAAGTAGGCCCCCCGCGGCACCTGGTCATCTGCTTCGGAAAGGGCGTTCTTGTCGTATGGTGGCCCATACGTGGTGCCGCGCCTGATGATGCGGTGCAGATTGACATCCGTCAGCCGGGCGAGTTCCGTGTCCCGCGGGTTCATGCGGCGAATGTGGCAGCCGAACGGCACCTGCCTGCCACGCGGATCGTTGGAATAATTGAAGTCGTTGTTTCGGTGTGGGTCCGCACCGAGTGCAGGGTTGTCGACTTCAGGGGCCAGCGTCAACGGGGCGCCGCTGCGCCAGCGGCCGACAAGCTTCGCGGCGAGCAGTTCCCGTTCTTCCTCCGTGCTTCCATTCGCCCGGAGGAATCGATTGAACGCGCCGACGCGCGTCTGATATTTCCGAAAACCAAGATAAGTGCCGTTGCGACCAAGAATGTCCGGCAGCGGCATGGGCAGCGGAAAACCGGCCTCGCCGGGATATCCAAGAACGAATTCCCCGGCCTTGATCAGGGGTCCCTGGCCTGGCAGCGGATCGACACCGCTGCCCTCTATTGCGGGTTGGTCGATGCCGTCTTTGTAACCCAGCGAATTGAGATCGCCGGGCTGCGCGCCGAAATCCTGCATAGCCAATACGCTGACGCCCGAGACCTTATATTGCTCGCTAGCGATCGCCAGGACGCGGCGATGTTTTTCTTCCGAATCGCTGAATATGCTTAACCCGATGTGGACTTGTCCTTTGCCAAATGACGGGTCCCAATTCTTCGGATCGTTGAGGCCTTCGTCCCTGAGCTGCAGAGCACGCGCCGCCATGCCTTCGCGGAACGCTTCGGGGAAGCTTAGAAGTGACTCCTGCGGAATGCCGAGAGCCTTAAGGCCGGCACAGCTGATCCCGACAGCAATCCAGGCATTCGCTACGTTTCGCCAGCCCTCGGCGGAATCGACGTAAGGGGTCAGCCGTCGTAGAAACTCGCGACCCGTTCGAACATCGTCGACGTGTAAAAGCACGTGCGAGCCGAAGTACGGCGCGGGCCTTTGCCTGAGGACGGTCGCCTGGATCTCATGCAGGTCGAGTGTCGGCGGCGCGTGCGTTGAAAGATTGCCGCTCATAGACTGCTGTGCGGATGACATGGGGACATCCTTTCACGGGCACGGCTCTGTGCCGGTCCGGACCCACGAGCGATGCTCTGGCTATGCAACCTTGTCGAGGAACTCGTCCGTCGCTTCGCCAATGCGTTTTAACCGCTTGATCTCAGCCAAAGCAAGGTCCGGTTCGGCAACGAACCAGCCTTCTGCCGTGATCTGATGCTTGGCGAGATAATCTTTCGCCCCCGGGCTGCGAATTCCCGGCCAGCCTTCCCAGGCAGAGTCAATGATGTCGAGATAGTCTGGAATCAACGCAACGAAGTCGTCGATATAGGTATCCCAATCGCCGTCGAAAGAAGTGGCGAAGAGCATTCTCGTGTCGTTGTCAAAGAACACGAAGCGCATGTCGTGGAGAGTGCCGACCTTGCTCGCTCCGGGAGCGAGGTTACCGCCCAGCATCCCCAGGAATGCGCGCAGCCGCTTGGCTCCGCCGGGCGCAAGCGGAACTATGATGGTCAACTCGGATCTCTTGCCGAGACGAGCGCCGACCCGGCCGGCGCTTTGGATGGGCGGCGGCGGTTCCGAAACCTGCGACGTTAGCTCTTTGAGTACGTTCTCCAGTGCGGTTTTTCCCAGTTCCGGCGCGTCGGCAAATAACTCCCGCAGCTGCTGGATCTTTTCCTGGACGTCGCGTTGCTCCGGCTTCGGTTTGCTCGCTGTCTGTGTTTGCGTTGGCATTGTCTTGTTCTCCTTCAATTTAGTGATTGATACTGCGCTTACCGATTCAGCTAGGCGGCCACCTTCTGCTCCCCGAACACTTCTGCCAGGTTCTTCGGCTCCTTACGCTCCTGGTGGTTTGTCTGGTGGCGAAGGATCGACGATTGCCGATAGACCTCTTTGCGCGAACGCATAATGCTGCCGAGTGGGCGGTGCTCCTCCGTTACGCGCCAGGGGGATATCGAAGCCTTGTCCATCCTCTCGAAATTGTCTTCCCCGCCGATATCCTGTTGCGGAAGCCGCAATTTCGCGACGGTCACGAACGGTGAAAGGCTCTCGGGCCAAACTACCGTAGTTTTTTCAACCGGCATTTGAGCCAGGTCCGCGCACAGCTGGACCTGTACGTCAAACTCGTAGGGCCGCTCGCGGAGTTCCGCCACCAGCGCCGGCCGGAAGACTTGATGAGCGGAAGCCGGATCGAGAGCTCGCCGCGCAACGCGGTCAGCAAATGATTGAACCGGGGCGACACGAAGCTTCGCGATGTAGTCGCCATGCCGCACCGCGCCCATGGTCCAATACGTCGAGAGCAACAGGTTGACGTACTTGACTTGCGCGAGCTGCAGAAAGGCCCCAAGTTCTTCCCACGCCCACTGTTCAGGAGGCAGCGTGCCCTTGCCCGTGACCCACTCGTAAAGAAAACGGTGAATTGCCGCCTGCTTCACCTCGGGCGTCGGGTTCGCCTTCGGAGCTACGCCAATATTGGCGAACAGACTCTGAATGAACACATAGTGGGCAAGGCTGTTGGCGAAGAAGACCGGATGGTCGATCATCGCGTAGTCGAAGGTCTGACTGTCCGTCTCATCTTCGAGAAGAGTTTTCCCCTCGATGCCGAAAATCTTCAGTCCAATGCCGACGATGGGTCCCAGAAACCGGTCGTCACCAACGTGATTAGTCCCGTTCGAGAAGCGAACCATGGTTTCGTGGCGCCCCGGTTTGGCGTAGATGCCCTGCGCGTATTCGTTCGGCATCCCACTGAGAATTTCAAATTCTCCCCGGGCGAGACCGTAACCCTTGGCGTGGGCGTCGCGGACCACGAGCCCAATTCCCTCGGCTTCGAGCGACCCGCGCATGTGCCGCTTCATCGCGTCGAGCACCGTTTGCAGGCTTTGCTCGAAGTCTGGCTCGATTTGTTCAACCTCTGGACTGTAATGCACAAATTTCTGTGTCATTGTTGTCCCTCCTTTCGGGCGGACGGCGATTTTTCTGCGCCCTGGTGTGTAGATCGCACTTCACTGTTTTCAGTAGACTTGGTAGCCGGCGATGGCGTTCCGTTCCCATGGGTTGGAGACCTATCACGTCGAGGTCGAAAACATCAATCGGGCAAACCCTGTAGATTTCCCACTACGCGGTAGGGAACCGATTCTGCGGTCGCAGGTGCTCAGACCGACTCTCAGCAACTCAACCCGAGTCGAACATGAGAGTTGGAAAGATTAGCCCGGCAGTGGTTCAGGACGCTTTGTTGCTTGGGAACGAAGGCCTCCAAGGAGAGGTGGAAAAAGCCTACTCTTGTGAACGAGTGGACGCAAGCACCGCGTTTACCTGCGAGCGGCCCACAGTGCCCCCATTCATTGACTCTCCCCACTGTGGGAACTAAGATGACTCGGCTTGGATTCACTCAATGATCGGGCAAATCATCTCGCACTACCGCATTGTCGAGAAGCTCGGCGGGGGCGGGATGGGCGTGGTTTATAAAGCCGAAGACACGCGGCTGCGCCGTTTCGTTGCCCTGAAGTTTCTGCCCGATGACGTCGCGCGCGATCCACAGGCCCTCAGCCGCTTTCAGCGCGAAGCACAGGCGGCTTCCGCTCTCAATCACCCGAATATCTGCACCATCTACGACATTGGCCAGGAAAACGGGCAGGCGTTCATTGCCATGGAGTTTCTGGACGGCACGACCCTGAAACACATGATCGAGGGCCGCGCGCTGAAGACCGGGCAATTGCTGGAATTGGGGATTCAAATTGCGGATGCGCTCGATGCGGCACACACCAGCGGCATCGTCCACCGCGACATTAAACCGGCAAATATTTTCGTGACCCGGCGAGGACAGGCCAAGGTCCTCGATTTTGGCTTGGCCAAACTCACGGCGCAAAGCACTCACGTGCCGGACGGGCCGACTGCCTCGCTCGGCGGGCCCACAGCGGTCGGCTCTGAGCAACTTACAACTCCGGGCACGGCGATGGGAACGATTGGCTATATGTCCCCAGAGCAGGCGCGCGGGGAAACGCTCGATCCTCGCACCGATCTCTTTTCCTTCGGCGTGGTGCTCTATGAAATGTCCACGGGAAAGCAACCGTTTTCGGGCGCCACTTCGGCAGTTGTTTTTGATGCGATCCTGAACAAGGTGCCTTTGCCGGCGGTGCAGTTGAATCCGGGCCTGCCGGGGCAAATGGAACCGATCCTGAACAAGGCGCTGGAAAAAGACCGTGAACTGCGCTGCCAGAGCGCGGCTGAACTTCGCGCCGATCTTAAACGCCTGAAGCGGGACAGCGATGCTTCGGGCGTGCGGGCCGGAGATTCTTCCTCCGCAACCCAGATCAGCACGACGACCAGCACCGCAAAAATTGCAGCCGTCACCGCAGGGCAGGCAGAGCGGAAAAGCCGGCTTTGGCCGGCGCTGGCATTTGTTGGTTTGCTGATTGGCGTCGCCGGGGGATTGCTGCTCGGTAAGCATTTCTGGGGAACTTCCGGGGCAAGCGCTCCGCTTTACCACGAGATCACATTCCGCCGCGGTGAGATCCGGTCGGCGAGATTCGCGCCGGATGGGGAAACGATTTTGTACAGCGCGGCGTGGCAGGGGAATCCAATCGAGACGTTCGCAGCGAGGCAGGGCTCGGTGGAGTCGCGTTCGCTGGGGCTCGGCCATGCCGAACTTCTTGCAGTTTCCTCAGCGGGTGAAATGGCGCTTTCGCTGGGCAGCCATCCGGTGGGGACCTGGGTGAGCATGGGCACGCTGGCCAGAGCGCCTTTGGCGGGCGGCGCGCCTCGTCCGGTGCTGGAAGATGTGGAATGGGCGGACTGGTCTCCGGACGGAAATAATCTGGCAGTGGTGCGCAACGTGGGGGGACGCGATCGGCTGGAATATCCCATCGGCAAAGTGCTCTACGAAACCAGCGGCGGTTGGATCAGCTATCCGCGCGTTTCTCCCAAGGGAGATTACGTCGCATTTATGGACCATCCCAATCAGGGAGATGACGGCGGGTCGGTTGCAGTGGTTGATCTTTCCGGCAAAAAGAAAAAACTGACGCGGGACTGGTATGGCACGCAAGGTTTGGCGTGGTCGCCGGATGGACAGGAAGTCTGGTTTACCGCAAGCACATGGGGACTCGACCACTATCTTTCCGCTGTGAATCTCTCTGGTGAAGAACGCCTGGTCACGCGCATACCTGGCTCGATCGTAATCTTCGACATCTGGCGAGACGGGCGGGTGCTGCTGGCACGCTCAGGCCGGCGGCGCGAAGTTATGGTCCGCTATCAAGATGAGCCGAAAGAAAGAGACCTCTCCTGGCTCGACTACTCCTATCCCGCCGACCTTTCCGCGGACGGCAAAACGCTGCTTTTTGATGAGGAGGGCGTGGGCGGAGGCGTGCAGTATGCGAATACAAAAGAGCTGACTTATGCCGTTTACATTCGCAACACGGACGGTTCGCCGGCGATCCGGCTCGGAGAAGGCGCCGCGAACGCGCTCTCGCCAGATCAGAAATGGGTAATTGCGCAGACGCCAAGCTCGCCCGAACAGCTTCGGCTTTTGCCCACGGGCGCGGGCGAGACCAGACAACTCACCAATGATTCGATCAACCATCAGTGGGCGCGCTGGTTTCCTGACGGCAAACGCTTTGTGTTTTCAGGAAACGAACCTGACCACGGAGTCCGGCTCTATGTAGAGAGTATCTCGGGAGGGACTCCGCAAGCGATCTCTCCGGAGGGGATCGACGCTGTTTCTTTTGCTATCGCACCCGACGGCCAAACCGTGGCGGGAATTGGGCCCGATCAAAAAGGATATCTCTATCCCGTGGCTGGGGGCGAACCTCGCGTGATCAATGGATTCGAAGCGGGCGATGAACTGATCGGCTGGAACCAGGACGGGCGCTCTCTTTATTTGTATCGAACCGGCGAAGTGCCGGCGAAGATTTACCAACTGGATTTGGCCGCTGGAAAGAAAACTTTTTGGAAGCAAATTATTCCGGTTGATCCGACCGGCCTTTCGACCCTGGGACCCATTCTCATCACTCCCGATGGCAAGACTTACGTTTACGGCTTCCACCGCACGCTCGCGGACCTTTATTTGGTGGAAGGGCTGAAGTAATTTTCTTGACCTTCAGATGGCACTGAGAGCTTGCTCCAGGTCGTCAGTGATGTCCTGCACGTGTTCGATCCCGACTGAAATGCGCACCATGCCATCGGTGATGCCGATGGCCTTTCTTCCCTTCTCGCCGAGCGCGGCGTGAGTCATGGTGGCAGGATGGGAGATGAGGGTCTCGACTCCGCCGAGCGATTCTGCCAAAGTACACACGCGCACTTTCTTCAGCAGCTTCTTCGCATTTGAAAGTGAGCCAGTTTCAAAAGTGATCATGGAACCGAAACCGGTCATCTGATTTTGCGCCAATTCGTATTGCGGATGGTCGGGCAATCCGGGGTAGAAAACTTTTTTCACTTTCTTGTGTTGGGCGAGAAATTCGGCGACAACCCGGCCATTGCGATCGTGCTGCTCCATGCGCACGGCGAGGGTTTTCACCCCGCGCAAGACCAGCCAGCATTCGAAGGGCGAGAGAATTGCTCCGGCAGCTTTTTGCAGAAATGCCAGTTTTTCTGCCTGCTCGGGTTTGGTGCAGACCACCACTCCGCCCAGACCGTCGCTGTGGCCGTTGAGAAACTTGGTGGTGGAGTGGACAATCATATCCGCGCCCAGCTTGATCGGCTGCTGAAAATAAGGAGACATGAACGTGTTGTCCACGACCAGTTCAACTTTCTTGCGGTGGCAAATCCCGGCGATCGCCGCAATGTCACTCAGCGCCATCAGAGGATTGGTGGGCGTTTCCACATACACCAGGCGCGTATTTTTCTGAATCGCGCGCTCAACATTTTTTGTTTCCGAGGTGTCGACGTAACTGAACTGTAATCCGAAGTCAGCGAGAACCTGATTGAAAAGACGTGGCACGCCTCCGTAAAGGTTATGGCCACATACCACGTGATCGCCTGACTTAAGCATGGTGCAAATAGCATGGATCGCGGCCATGCCACTGGCAAAGACCCGCGACGCGATGCCACCTTCAAGAGCGGCAAGATTTTCTTCCAGCCGGGTACGCGTGGGGTTCGAGACACGCGCGTATTCATATCCGCGGTTGCGGCCCAGCTCGTCTTGCAAGTAAGTTGAAGTCGCGTAAATGGGAACGCTCACCGCGCCGGTCTCGCGGTCAGGCTCCTGACCGACATGAATAGCGCGTGTGGCAAAGCCAGGTTGTTTAATTTTCATATTTATTGAACAGACTTTATTGGGCTCGGGAAGAAACCAACATCAGGATACTAGAAAGGCGGAGTCCCTGCGGTTACGCGACAGATACGAATGGCTCAAATTCATTTCACTGGTGCGGTAGAGAAAGGTAAAGCGTCCCGAGACCGGTCAGTTGGCCGTCGGCGGCGAGCAGGCTGGTGAAATGTGGGTCTGGGTTCCAGCGCCCAGTAAACCAGGCGTAGCGGAAGACGTCAGATCGGCTCTCGCAGGTTGCCACCATATCGGTCATTTGAGCTTCCTGCTTGGCTAGAGTGTCAATCTGCGCGCCGTCGTTCTGGCTGTGCCAGTTGGCGAATTCCGTCACCCAAAATGGCTTGTTGTATTTGGTGAGCCGGTCCAGTTGGCCTGATAGGCCATAGTCGTACCAGTGAAATGCGATGTAGTCGACCTGGGGGGCGCGGCCTCCGTTGGCAGTCTGATACGCGGCGTAAAAAGCGTCGAGCCAGGCGATTGGGTCTTCATAATTTGTCATCGTGCCCCAGGTGATGGCCGGGCCGACGATCTTCACGCCCGTCTGCGCGGCAACCGACTCATACTGCGGCCACAATTGCGCGGCAGCCTGCGGCGTCATATTTGCCTGGCTGGTTAGGTTGGGCTCATTTAAAACCAGCATGTACTTGATGTTCGGGTTCGCATTCAAAAAGGCCACGATACTGCTGGCATTGAAGTTCCCATTCCACAGCATCGGATAGAAATCCATTGAGTAGCGCGTGGCGTAGTCTGAGGGTACTGCGGAATTGGGGTTCGGACTCCAGTTGTACCACCAGCTAACTCCTGGCGCTAAGGCCGCCATGTCATTCGGTGAAGCCAGATCGTAAGCTATGCCCCGTTTTGCGCTCTTGGTGTTTTGCGTTGGAGGGAACCCGGTCGACCCGCCGTTCGAATTCGACGCCGATGTTGCGCCAGTCGTACTTCCACAGCCGCCCAGCCACAAGCACGCACATAGCAAAAGCACCACGGTGAGTCCATGGGCTTTCATCTTTATTATTACTGTTGGCGAAACGGCGGAACTTCCGCAGCCGGAAGGCGAAAGGTGTTGGAAGCTTCTGGCGGAAACATTCATATGATTGGCTGACCCGTTTACGCGCTATGGCATGGATTAGATCATGGATTATTTGGAGGGCACAGGGCGCGGCCCATTACTGAAGAGCATGAACGTGGGGACGACATCGGCGGTAACTTTGCCCGGTGACCCGGTGATCGAAGAATCTCTTGGCGGGCGATTCCCGCTCAAGCAGAGAAGGGCTAGCAGCTACTTCGCGCAGCCGGCGCTCCAGAAGCCGGCGTTCCCTTTCGATGGAAGGTTCTGGCATCATTACAGCAATCCCGAAGGAGAAAGATCACATGCCAAAAATTACGCCCTTCCTGTGGTTCGACAACAACGCCGAAGAGGCCGCGAATTTTTACACCTCTATATTCAAGAATTCCAAGATCAGCCAAGCTCGCCGTTATGGCGATGGCGGCCCGGGGCCCAAGGGAACAGTCATGACCATTTCGTTTACTCTGGACGGCCTGGAACTCACGGCCTTGAACGGTGGTCCGCTGTTCAAGTTCAATGAGTCGATCTCGTTCCTCGTGCACTGCAAGACCCAGGAGGAAGTCGACTACTTCTGGGACAAACTTGTCGCTGGCGGGCAAAAGAGTCAATGCGGCTGGCTGAAAGACAAGTTTGGCCTGTCGTGGCAGATCGTGCCCGACATCCTGATTGAGCTTTTGGGAGATAAAGACCCGGCAAAATCGCAGAGAGTGATGCAAGCCATGCTGCAAATGAACAAAATCGATATCCAGAAGTTGCAGGACGCGTCTAACCAGAAATAACGTTGCGATGTCGATTCAAGGCATTGTCGTTCGACTTGTTTGTGAAAGGCTATGTAGTTTTTCTGCAAGTCAAAGAGCACGACAAACCACGATAGGAGAAATGCCATGCAACTAAATTCTTATCTTCATTTCAGCGGACAATGCGAAGAGGCTTTCAAGTTCTACGAAAAATGCCTCGGCGGCAAGATCGACGGCCTGTTCCGTTACGATGCCGCCCCACCAGAAGCTTCGCAGGGCACCCCTGCCGGATGGGGCAACAAGATCATGCACGCCCACATGATCATCGGCGATCAGGTCTTGATGGGCATGGATGCGCCGCCCGAACGCTTTCAGAAACCTCAGGGCTTTCAGGTGAACATCGGTGTGAAGACCGTCGCCGAGGGCAAGAAAATCTTCGAGGCCCTGTCAGAGAAAGGCAATGTCATCATGCCGTTTAGGCAAACATTCTGGTCACCGGGCTTCGCCATGTTCGTCGATCGCTTTGGAATTCCCTGGATGGTCAACGTGGAGCAGCAGGCGGCTTAAGCAGCATGATGGAAATTCCGGAGAACAGACAGAACGCGATCCGAGTCGTCAGCACGGGTGTCCCTCGTCTCACCGCTTTTGCGAGACGCCGGAGGGTGTGGGCTCTGGTCTTCGTCGTTACAATTGTGTGCTCGGCTGGATGCATTGGACATAAGAGCGCAGTGACGAACTCACAGGACCTCGATCAAGCGATCGCAGCATTACGGGGCGCCTATGCTGCTTTCAATCGCGGCGATATGGATGCCGCCGTCGCTTCGCTCGATCCGCAGATCGAATGGAGCGAGCCGGTAAAGTTTCCTGGTGGCGGCATCATGTATCACGGTCGGGAACAAGTGAAGCAGTATCTCACGCAGTCCCGTGCGAATTGGGCTGAAGGCAGCAGTGAGCCGGTACAATTCATCCTCGCAGGCAACCGTATCGTTGTCTTTGTTCATGCAAGGTTTCGTCCGAAAGACAGCAGCGATTGGCACGTGGTCGATCTTGCGGATGTTTACGCTGTTCGCGACAGCAGGATTGTCGCCATGCGCGCGTTCGCCGACCGGCAGGAGGCATTGAAATGGGCGGGAGCGAATGACTCCGAAAAATGAGGAGGCAGGAGAACTCTTGACTTCGGCTGACGCGTCACTATCGGCTGAACATTTCGACCAGAACAGCCGAGGTCTGCTGCGCGGCGCTTGGCGAAATTGTTCCGAGTTTGCGGACCAGGCGCTGCCGGTCGACCGCTCGCAATTGGTCGAGCGCCGCCTGGCCGGATTTTCCCTGGAAGCGCATCGGCACCCGAGTCGGGTAAGGACGGATGGTGGTGGTCATGGGCGCGACAATGACGGTTTGCAGATATTGGTTCATCTCGTCGGGAGAAACCACCAGGCAGGGCCGCGTCTTCCGGATTTCAGCGCCGTGAGTAGGATCCAGCGACACCAGCCAGACTTCATCTCGTCGCGGAGATCGGCTCACCACCGCCATTCCTTGCGATCAAACTCGTTTCCTATTTTTTCCAGGAGGTGTTCGTCCTTCACGGAAGACCCGGCTGCACGAAACTTCTCTTCCCAGCCTCGCCGTGGCAGGCGCTCGGGCGAAATAATGAGGCGCTCGTTTTCAACCCGCAGTTCCACCTCATCGCCGAAGCCACATTGTTCAATAAGCGGCTTCGGAATGCGGATGCCGCGCGAGTTGCCGATGCGGATAAGATCAGTTTTCATCAGACCAGCCTGTAATTACATTGTAATCACAACGCTGGTTCTGTGGCAATATGTTTTAGGCAAATTAAAGGGCGCGGCTTTAAGCCCGCAGGAGCGACGCATGAGTCAAGTCCGTGTTCTCGTCGGTACCCATAAAGGCGCATTTGTCTTAACTTCAGATGGCAAGCGCGAAAAATGGGACGTTTCCGGCCCACTCTTCACCGGCTGGGAGGTCTATCACATGAAGGGATCGCCTGTTGATCCCAATCGCATTTACGCCTCGCAGACTAGTGGCTGGTTCGGCCAGGTCATTCAGCGCTCCGATGATGGCGGCAAAACCTGGCATCAGCCCGGAACACCCGCCGGACAACAAGCTGCACCGGGCCCGCCCAAAAGCGAAAGCAACAAGTTCGCCTACGACGCAGCGGTCGCCCCGCTCACGACACATCAGTGGTATGACGGCACGCAGCATCCCTGGGAATTTAAGCGGGTGTGGCATCTGGAGCCGTCGCTCAGCGACCCGAACACGGTTTACGCCGGCGTGGAAGATGCCGCGATTTTCCGTTCGACCGATGGCGGCGAAAACTGGCACGAGCTTCCCGGCCTGCGCGGACATGGCACCGGTCCGCAGTGGCAGCCGGGAGCGGGCGGCATGTGCCTGCATACCATTATTCTTGATCCGAAAAATCCGCAACGAATGTGGATCGCGATCTCGGCTGCCGGCGCATTCCGTACCGATGACGGTGGCAAGAGCTGGAAGCCAATCAACCGCGGCCTGCGCTCGAATTACATTCCCAATCCTGAAGCGGAAATCGGCCATTGCGTGCACCACATCGCAATGAACCCCAAATGCCCGGGCGTGCTCTTCATGCAAAAACATTGGGACGTGATGCGCTCTGACGATGCCGGTGACAACTGGAAAGAAGTCAGCGGCAACCTGCCGACAGATTTCGGATTTGTGATCGACGTCAACTCGAACGAGCCGGAGACGATTTATGTCGTCCCGATCAAGAGCGATAGCGAGCACTTTGTGCACGAAGGCAAGCTGCGCGTGTATCGCAGTAAGTCAGGCGGCAATGAGTGGGAAGCATTGACTCGCGGATTGCCGCAGAAAGATTGCTATGTAAATGTGCTGCGCGACGCCATGGCAGTGGATACTTTGGACAAATGCGGCATTTATTTCGGGACGACCGGAGGACAGGTGTACGCCTCCGCCGACGCCGGCGATAGCTGGAACCCGATTGTGCGCGATCTGCCGGCGGTGCTGAGTGTGGAGGTCCAGACGATTGGGTGAGGAATCACGCAGGCTCGGATGCCTTCATCCGGGCTGCGATGGAGTCTGTGTTAGGCACGACATTAACCGTGCCGATAGGCCCACCCACATTGTCATTCCGAGCCGCCCGTAGCCGCGCTGAAAGCGCGGTGAGAGCGTGTCGAGGAATCTGCTTTTATCGTGAGCGCAATGCGACGCTGGCCCCAAAAACGTTCGGATCAGGGCATGGCCTGAGCCATGCTCAATACGGAGCGAGCACGGTGCGACTGAAGCCGTGCCCCGACACGAACCCGATGCCCCAATTGAGCAGACTGGTGCCCATTCTCGTGCTTTTGCTACCTTCTCTATGGTCGCCGTCGTGGGCACAGTCAACCTCGGGTTCAGTTTGTGTCGCCCCAAATTCAGAAGAGCCCCCTACACGGGTCTCGCCGGGGCAAATGTTTAATCCCGCAACACTCTTGATCAGAATCGACAAGCGCAAAGCTCTCGCCTGGCAGCACAACGGCAGCCTCAAGATTGATGGGCTTGCACTGAACGAACGCCATTTGCTTGCTGTGATTTCTGACGGCAAACCAATACAGTCGTTGTGGTTCCGCTTCACACAATACAAGTCATCGGAATTATGCGCGTCCTTCGACGGAAATCGGGGAGTGCAACTCGACGAGAAGAACCGCTCTCCTTGGTGTAAGTGTGACTAGCAATAATCCGCGTCTTCAATTTCCACACTTTGGCATGCACGCCTGCGTAACATCATATGAATCTAAACTTGACTCGCTGCTGTCTTAGGATATACACTAGGCATGTAGATCAACGACGAGGGCAATATGCAGGTCTCCAAATGGGGTAACAGCCTGGCCGTCCGCCTGCCGGCGGAAGTTGTGGAAGCTCTCCATCTAAAAGAGGGCGATCAGATCGAAATCAAGATTGCCGACAGGCGGAAGTTCATGGTGCGCCGCGATCCTGCGCGCGCGCAGGCACTGGCCCGCCTGCGCCGCCTGCGCCGTCCCTTGCCTCCTGGATTTGTCTTCGACCGGGTAGAGGCAAATGCCCGCTAAAAATTTCTTTGATACCAACGTATTGATCTACGCGGTAGCGAAAAACGATCCGCGCGCGGGTACGGCAGAGGCGTTGCTTGCAAGTGGCGGGACCGTCAGTGTTCAATCATTGAACGAGTTCGCCTCGGTGGCGCGGCGCAAAATGGGTATGGCTTGGAAGCAAGTAAAGGAGTCCGTTACGCTCATTTGTATTCTGTGCCCCGACCCGGTTCCGGTTTCGCTCGAGACGCATCGCGCTGCGCTCGCCATCGCAGAGAAGTACGGATACAGCATTTACGATGGACTGATCGTCTCGGCTGCTCTGGAAGCTGGCTGCGCGACGCTCTATTCCGAAGATTTGCAGGATGGCCAGGTCATCAATCGCCAATTAACGATTCGGAATCCGTTTCGGTGAGGCCATGATTCGCGTCATGCTCCC
>Ga0335081_10001596_pt1 | contig 36162 bp, 37 predicted proteins | sample Lox_Sample_35_FD_206713 | JGI IMG/M metagenome (GOLD analysis project Ga0335081, IMG submission 206713) | Soil microbial communities from Loxahatchee National Wildlife Refuge, Florida, United States - Lox_Sample_3.5 | ecosystem: Environmental > Terrestrial > Soil > Wetlands | place: USA...
GCCCGACGATGATCGCCCCTGTCGGGAAGTCGGGGCCCTTGACGTGCTTCATCAGGTCCTCGACGCTCGACGTGGGCTTGTCGATGAACGTCTCGATCGCGGCGGCGACCTCGGCCAGGTTGTGCGGCGGGATGTTGGTCGCCATCCCGACTGCGATTCCCGAGCTGCCGTTGACGAGCAGATTCGGGAAACGCGCCGGCAGCACGAGCGGCTCGCGCTTCGACTCGTCGTAGTTCGGGCCGAAGTCGACGGTGTCGCTTCCGAGCTCCTCGAGCATCGACTCGGCGAGCCGAGCGAGACGCGCCTCGGTGTTGTGGCTGACGAAGCCGTTCGTGAGGAACGAATGGTCGTCAGTGTCGACCCGAAGCGAGTAGACAGACTGGACGCCGGCGTCCTCGACCGAGACGACCTCGGCGTAGTAGTAGTCGCCGGTGACGAGCGGCTCGACGACCGCCTTGACCTCGCCGGAACGGATCCGCTCGAGAATTGCGGTGCCGTGGTGCTCCCATCGCTCCGCTCGATCGACGTTGTGCCGGCGGAGCCAGTCCTTGTCGACCCAGCGCGACCCGCAGTCCGACCGGATGTAGTCCGCGACGAACGGCACGTGGTCGCGGCTCAGCGCCGAACTCGACGCCGGAACCTCCGCGAGCTCGCCATCCAGCTTCCGCTGCTTCGCGCCGAGCAACCCGACGTTACGGGCAAAGAGCCGCGCGTCGCGGCGATTCGTGATCACGACCTTCAGCTCGCCCTTCGCGTACCGGCAGAGTCGGCTGATCACGCCGAACTCGAGCAGAAGCAGCTGAACGTCCTTGGCCAGCCGCTCGCTGTACGTCGAGTACGAGACCTGGATCGACTTGCGAGGAAGGAGCGACGACGAGCCGTCGCCGGTGAAGAGCGCCTGGAGGAAGACGCGTTTGAACGCCTGGGATCCCGACCAGACCCGCTCCGGGATCTCCTTCCCGCGACTGCTCCGGCCGGCCAGTTCGGCAAGGGCGCTCGAGCGAAGCGCCTCGAGATTCTGGACGTCCAACTCGTGCAGCACGCTGCCCGACGCGATCGTGCGCTTGCTGACGTAGCGACGGCCGCCCACGATCTCGTCGAAGGCCGCGAGCGTCGCCGCGAAGAACTCCGGATCCACGTTGTTGAACCCTGCGCGGCGCGAGGAGACGAACCCCTCGGCGACGAACGCTCCGAGCAGGAGCGCCGTCTGCCGCTCGCGGTGGTCGATGCTCGTCTCAACCGGACGCGGCGTTCGCGCGATCAGGACGCGATCGCCGGGCTCGATCTCTTCGACCAGTTTCCAGAGCAGCATCGGGACGCCGGCCAGCTCGACGAGGCAGAGGAGGGGGTGGTTGCGAGTCCCGGTTACCTCGTAGCCCTCGCGCGTCGTCACGCGACGCGTCGGGTGCTCGCCCGAGTGGAAGAGTCTCGACGCGTGCACGGGCCTCCCGAGACGATCGAGAACACCGAGGTCGACCTCCCGTTCAGACTCGGGAACGAGCTCCGCGATTGCGTCCAGGCGGATCGTCCCGGCGGCGGTTGCGACACGCGTGTCGCCGGTGATGCAGTACCTCATCGCCGCCGGCGGATCGTCGTCGATTGACCCGAAGTTCCCCTGCCCGTCGACGAGCGGGTAGCGGAGCGAGAACGGCTGCGCGAGGCGAACGAGCGTGTCGTAGATCGCAAGGTCCCCGTGCGGGTGATGGTTGCCCATCACGTAGCCGACGATGTTCGCCGACTTCACGTACGGCCGGCCGGGCCGGTTGCCGTTCGTCCACATCGAGTAGAGAACGCGCCGGTGAACCGGCTTCAGCCCGTCGCGCACGTCGGGCAGCGCGCGGCCGACGATGACCGACATCGCATAGTCGAGATAGCTCGAGCGCATCTCCTGCTCGAGCTCCCGCGGCTCGATCCGGCCCGGCCCGAGGGCTCCGGTCTCGAGCTCAGACATCGAGGAACTTCACGTCCTTCGCGTTCTGCTCGATGAACTCGCGCCGCGGTTCCACGGCGTCGCCCATCAGCTTCGCGAAGAGCGTGTCGGCGGCCGGCGCGTCTTCGACCTCGACGCGGATCAGCAGCCGCTTCGAGGGGTCCATCGTCGTCTCCCACAGCTGGTCGGCGTTCATCTCGCCGAGGCCCTTGAAGCGCGAGATCTGGATGCCCTGTTTCGCCGCATCGAGCACCCGTGCGCGGAGCTCGTCGAACGTCTCCACCGACTCGGTCTCCTTGCCCACCTGGACGACGAACGGCGGCTGCCCGATCGTCTCGGCCAGCTTGACGTACGCGTCGCGCAGCCGCGAGTAGATCGGCGATGCGAGCAGCTCCACCGGGACCGCGATGTTGCGCGCTGCTGACGTCTCCGTCTCGACGACTCGCACGCGGAAGATGTCTTCGGTGCGCTCGAGCAGCGCGAGCTGGTACCCGTTCTCGCCGATCGCGTCGATCACCGCCGGGATGTCGTCGGGCCCCTCGATCGCGTGCTCGACAAGGCGATGCTGCACCATCAGCTCGGTCGGTGCCGCGCCGAAGTCGGACCTGAGCCGCGCGTAGTAGCCCTCGTACTGCGCAAGGTCCTTCGCGAAGCGGTGCCACTTCGCCTCGGTCAGCTTGACGGCAGTGCCGCCGCGCGAGGTGGCCTCGACCTGCGGGATGCGCTCGCGCGCGAGCAGATCCTCGAGCTGGGCGTCCTTCTCGAAGTAGAACTCCTGGCTGCCGAGCTTGACCCGGTACAGCGGCGGCACGGCGATGTACACGTGCCCGCGGTCGATCAGCTCCGGCATCTGCCGAAAGAGGAAGGTCAGGATCAGCGTCCGGATGTGCGATCCGTCGACGTCGGCGTCCGTCATGACGATGACGCGGTGGTACCGGAGCTTTTCGATCTCGAACTCCTCGCCGATCCCGGTCCCGATCGCCGTGATCATCGCCTGGATCTCGTTGTTCGAGAGGACCTTGTTGATGCGGTTCTTCTCGCTGTTGATGATCTTCCCGCGCAGCGGCAGGATTGCCTGGTAGGTCCGGTCCCGGCCCATCTTCGCCGACCCGCCTGCGCTGTCTCCCTCGACGATGAAGAGCTCGGCGGACTCGGGGTCCTTGATCGAGCAGTCGGCGAGCTTGCCGGGCAACGACATGCTCTCGAGGGCAGACTTGCGGCGCGTGAGCTCGCGCGCCTTCCGTGCAGCCTGGCGGGCGCGCGAGGCGGCAATAGCTTTCGTGATGATCTGGCGCGCATCGGTCGGGTTCTCCTCGAGGAACTCGGCGAGCTTCTGGTTCACCGCCTGCGACACCAGGCCGCTGACCCACGGGTTCCCGAGCTTCGTTTTCGTCTGGCCCTCGAACTGCGGCTCGGCGAGCTTCACCGAGATGACGGCCGCAAGGCCCTCGCGCACGTCCTCGCCCTCGAGGTTGTCCTCCTTCTCCTTCAGCAGCGCCTTGTCGCGCGCGTACTTGTTGATCGTCGCCGTCAGCGCGGAACGGAAACCCGACAGGTGGGACCCGCCTTCGTGGGTGTTGATGTTGTTGGCGAACGAGAAGACCGACTCCTGGTACGACGCGTTCCACTGCATCGCCACCTCGACGTCGCCCTGGTCACCCTTCGTCTCGAAGTAGACGACATGGCGATGCACGACGTCCTTCGACTCGTTGATGTAGCCGACGAAATCCCTGATTCCGCCCTCGTAGTGGAACTCGACCGGCGCAGCGGCGCCTGCGCGCTCGTCGGTCAGGGTGATGCGTAGCCCGCGCGTGAGGAACGCGACCTCGCGGAACCGCGAGAGGAGCGTCGTCGCATCGAAAACGGTCTCGTCGAAGATCTCCGCGTCCGGCAAGAACGAGATGGTGGTACCCGTCTCGGTCGAGGTGCCGACCTCGCGCATCTCCCCCTGCGGCTCTCCGCGGGCGAACTCCTGGCGGTACACCTTGCCGTCGCGTGAAACCTCGGCGACGAGCCACTCAGACAGGGCGTTGACGACAGAGACGCCCACGCCGTGCAAGCCGCCGGAGACCTTGTACCCGCTGCCTCCGAACTTGCCGCCTGCGTGCAGCTTCGTGAGCACGACCGTCAGTGCCGATAGCCCCTGTTCGGGGATCACGTCCACCGGGATCCCGGCCCCGCGGTCGATCACCGTGACCGAGTTGTCCGGGTGGATCGTCACGTCGATCGTGTCGTTGCGGCCGGCGAGAGCCTCGTCGACGGCGTTCGCGACGACCTCTTCCACGAGGTGGTGGAGGCCACGCGAGCCGGTCGAGCCGATGTACATCCCGGGGCGCAAACGGACCGGCTCGAGGCCCTCGAGCACGGTGATGTCCTTGGCCGAGTAGTCGGCCTGTGCTGTCGTCTTCGCCATACAGAAGAAAATCCCTGCAAAACCTCTGTTTTGCGGGGCGCCGTAAGTGTATCAGAACGGGTGGCTCGAGGGCCTGCGGGCAAGCGCAAAACTGAGCGCTTTTTGCACCGTTTCGCGCAGCTTTTCGTGGCTCATCGAGCAGGTCAGCCGCGCGGCCATCCGGGCGTCCTCCGCGGACGGGACGATCGCCTCGAAAGCGGCCTCCGGATCAGGCTCCGGAAGGGGCCCCGGCGCGAACCGCAACCGTGCTTCGCCGCCGAGCCGCGCGGCGATCTCCCCGGCCCGCTGGCCGAGCTCGAAGGCCCACACCGAGTCGGCCGTCGCGACGTGGATCGTCCCGTCCCGCGCGATGCGGGCCGGCCAGGCGAACCGGGCGATCTCGGAACCGACCGCGGCGGGCCAGCGTTCGACCAGCTCGGCCATTCCCGCCTGCGGGCCGAAGCGTTCGAGCTCCGAGCGGACCTCGTCAGCGAGCCGTTCCAGGTTCCACCTCCACGAGCTGTGCGGGCTCCGCCGGCAGTGCGCTCGCATGCGTTGCGGTGATCACCGTCTGACCGCGGCCCGAGAGCAGCCCCGCGAGGATCCGCCGGCGATCCGGGTCGAGTTCGGACAGGACGTCGTCGAGGAGCAGCAGGGGCGGCGTGACGAGGAGCCTCGCCTCGGCGAGCAGCAGCGCGAGGACGGCCAGGCGCTGTTCGCCCTGCGAGCCGAACTGCCGAAGGTCGCGGCCTCCGCTTGCCACCACGACGTCGTGCAGGTGTGGTCCGAGCCCCGTCGTCCCGCGTTCGACGTCGCGGTCGAGACGGGCCTCGAGCTCCTCTCGCGCCGGAGCCTCGCCCTGGTACGACAGCGTCGCCTCCACGAGGCCCAGGGCAGCGGCGGCGTCCGCGAAGCCCGGAGTCAGCTCGCCGAGCGTCGCCCGTCGATGCTCCACCAGCTGGCGGCCGAGCTCGGTTACCTGGTCGCTCCACGGCTCGAGTGCGCCGCGGTCGGACAGCCGCAGCTGGACGCGGCGCAGCGAGGCGTTTCGCTGCGCGAGCGCGGCGAGGTAGGCCTGGGGAAGGCCGGCCTGGGCCGGCTGCAGGCGCGACAGCACCCGGTCGAAGTACGCGCGGCGAACCGCCGGGCCGCCCTTCACCACGGCGAGCCGGTCGGGCGTGAACACCAGCGTCGCGACCTCCCGCCGGAGCGCCTCCGCAGACGACAGGCGCGCACCGTTCACGCGCGCCTCCTTCGCCTGACCAGCACGAAGCATCACTGTGATCTCGAGCGGCCGCGACGGGGTGCTCCCGGTGACAGCGACTCGCGCAGCCTGCTCGCCGAACCGGATCAGCTGTGCGTCGGTGCGGCTGCGCGGCGAGAACCCCTGCGTTCCGAGGTGCAGCGACTCGAGCAGGTTCGTCTTGCCGACGCCGTTTCGCCCGGTGACGAGCACCACGCCGGGACTGAGCTCGAGCTCGAGCGATGCGTACGAGCGGTAGTGGCGGAGGGAGACCTGCGTGACGACCAGGCGCGTCTCAGCCGGCGAGGCGGATCGGCATGATCAGGTACACGTAGTCGTCGCTCTCGCCCTCGAGCACCGCCGGCCTCAGCGGGCTGATCAGCTTGAAGCGCAGCGACTCCGAGTCGATCGACTCGAGCCCGCTCCGGAGGAACTCGGCGTTGAAGCCGATCTCGAGCGCCTCGGCGCTGAACGGTGCGGGCAGCGACTCCCGCGCCTCGCCGACGTCCTGCGTCACCGCCGACACCGTCAGCTCGCCGTCCGCGAACCTGAGGCGGAGCGGCGAGTTGCGCTGTGCCATCAGCGAGACGCGGCGGACGACGTCGAGCAGCTCCTCGCGCGGAAGCGCGAGCTCGTGCTCGAACTGCTCCGGAAGCAGCTGGCGGTAATTCGGGAACTGCCCGTCGATCCGGCGAGTCGTCAGCCAGATGCCGTCGGCGCCGAACACGACGTGGTTCTCGTGCAGGCCGAGTTGGACGTCCTCGGCGCCCGCGACGATGCGTGCGAGCTCCTGCAGCGCCCGCGCCGGGATGATCGCCTCGAGATCGGGGAGCGGCCCGGCAACGGCGGTCTCCTTGACCGCAAGCCGGTACGAGTCGGTCGCCGCCATCACGATCTTCCCCGGTTCGAACCGGACGAGGATGCCCGTCAGCACCGGCCGGCTCTCGTCGCGCGATGCACTCCGCCCGACCCTCGCCACGGTCTCGACGAGCGCATCTCCTTCGACCGTATGCAGCGTGAGCGAGTCGACCTCGGGGAGACGAGGGAAATCCTCCGCCGAGTACGTGTGCAGGCGATACGTCGCAGACCCCGACGTCACTACGACCACCGCCTCCTCCGGGCGATGCTCGAGCGTGACCTGGTTCTCCGGCAGCGAGCGTGCGATGTCGAGCAGCAGGCGGCCGGGAACGACAACCGTCCCCTCGTCCGCAACCCGCGCCTCGATCGTCGCCCGCAGCGAGAGCTCCATGTCGGTGGCTGCGAGCTGCAACTGCCCGTCCGCCGCCTGGAGCTGCACGCCGCCCAGAACGAGGACGGTCGTGCGCGTCGAGACGGCCCGGGAGACGATCGTCAGCTTCGCGGCCAACTCGTCACGGGAGACGCCGATCTGGAGACCTGTGCCCACTACGGTTTCTGAGTCAATCATTTAAGAAAGAACCTCGTTGTAGTCGTAGGCCCTGTGAGCGCCGGGGAAAGGTGCGGTGCAGGGCAGTAGGGCGCCATTCTCCCTGTGGGAGCGGACGGGGGAGAAGTCGGCCTCGCCCACAGGTGACTCTCGTCAGCGCGCCTGGCGGACGCGTGCTGTGAGCTCCTGGACGAGGTTGTACACACCTCTGTCCTCACGGATGAGACGGGCGATCTTGGACGTGGCGTGGATCACCGTGGTGTGATCGCGGCCGCCGAACTCGCGCCCGATCTTCGGCAGCGAGGAGTCGGTCAGCTCGCGGGAGAGGTACATCGCCACCTGTCTCGGGTACACGATGTTCTGGGAGCGCCGGTCCCCGGTCAGCTCCGCCATCGTGACGCCGAAGCGCTCGCAGACGAGCTCCTGGATCAGGCCGATCGAGATCTGCGCGGCCTCACCCTGCGGGAAGACGTCCTTCAGCACGTCCTGCGCGAGCTCGACGGACAGCGGCCGGCCGGTCAGCGAGGAGAATGCGACGACCCGTGTCAGGGCACCTTCGAGCTCGCGGATGTTCGTCGACACGCGTGACGCGATGAACGTCAGCAGCTCGGGGTCGCCGATCTCGATCTGGTCGCCTTTCACGCGCTTGCGCAGGATCGCAATGCGCGTCTCGAGATCGGGGGGTTGGATGTCGGTGATCAACCCCCACTCGAACCGCGACCGAAGCCGTTCCTCCAGCGTCGCGATGTCTCTCGGCGGCCTGTCGCTCGACATGATGATCTGCCGGCCCGCCTCGTAGAGCGAGTTGAACGTGTGGAAGAACTCCTCCTGGATCCGTTCCTTGTGCTCGAAGAACTGCACGTCGTCGATCAGGAGGACGTCGTACGTGCGATACCGCTGCTTGAAGCCCTCGATGCGCTTGTCGCGGAGACTGTTGATGAAGTCGTTCATGAACGTCTCCGAGGTGACGTAGCGGCAAGTGAGGCCGCCGCCGTGCTCGGTGACGAAGTTCGAGACGGCGTGCAGGAGATGGGTCTTGCCCAGGCCGGTGTGCCCGTAGATGAAGAGGGGGTTGTACGCCTTCGCGGGCGACTCGGCCACGGCGAGGGCCGCGGCGTGCGCGAAGCGGTTCGACGACCCGATCACGAACGAGTCGAACGTGTACTTCGGATTGATCCCGGGCGTCTCCGGGCGTGGGAGCGGCTCGACCGGCAGCGGCCGCACCGAGGCGGGAACCGACTGGATCATCGGCGACGGCGCCTCCGCGATCCGTAGCGACACGCGCACGCCGTCACCGGCCACGTCCCGGACGCCCGCGCGGATGAGATCGAGGAAATGCCCTTCGATCCAGTCACGCACGAATTCGTTGGGAACCGCGAGGCCGAACTGATCGGCGTCGAGCTCGACCTCGCCGACGCCGCCGAACCACGTCTGGTACGTCGTCTGGTTGAGTGCCTCACGCAGTCGAGCCGACACGTCGTTCCAAAGGCTCTCCGCCGTCAGCTCGATTTGACCTTCCACCTGCCCTGAGGCTCCTCTCGGTCGGCTCGCCGGGGCGCGAGCATAGCAGCGTCGCCGCGGCCCCTCAATGAGGATTTCTCGCCTTGTCTACTCGGCAAATCACGGCGTTTTGCAGGGATTTTCTCGACCTCCACACTTCACTCCACAGGTGTGGAAAGCCGTTCACCGGTCCGACTTCCGGCCCGCTCTTTCCACGGCTTTTCGGCGCCTGCGGGTGTGTGGAAAACCGAGCGCGCAGCAGGTCCATGTAGACTGCCCGCTCGTCCGGCCGCCCCTCGACGAAGCGGCCGATTGTCTTCCTCGGAGCATCAGACGTGAAACGGACCTATCAGCCGAACGTGCGCAGGCGGAAGCGGAAGCACGGTTTCCGCGCGCGCATGTCGACGCGCGCCGGCCGTCAGATCCTGAAGCGCCGCCGCTCCAAGGGGCGCGCGCGCCTGTCCGCGTAGAGCGCTCGGTGCAGCGGCGGAACCGCCTCTCTCGCTCGCGCGACTTCGACGCGGTGTATCGCCACGGGCGCTCCGCCTCGACGCGCTTCCTGACGCTCTACTGGTTCGAGCGCGACGAGGCAGTCGGCGACCCCCGCCTCGGGTTCGCGGTGCCGAAGAGCGTCGGCAACGCTGTCGTCCGCAACCGGATCAAGCGGCAGCTGCGCGAGATCGTCCGCGACCGGCTGGCCGGCCTGCCGCAGTCGAACGACTACGTGCTGGTCGTGCGGCGGGGGCTGCCGGAGGCGGCGGAGACTCAGGGCCACGAGTGGCTCGAGGCGCGGGTCGACGAGATCCTCGGGAAGGCCGCGGCATGAGGACGGTCGCTGTCCTGCCGATCCGGCTCTACCAGCTGCTGATCTCGCCGCTGATCCCTGCGAATACCTGCAAGTACCACCCGAGCTGCTCGGAGTACGCGGTGCTTGCGATCCGCAAGCACGGGGTGGTCAAGGGAGCCGGCCTGGCGGTCTGGCGCCTGCTGCGCTGCAACCCGTGGTCGCACGGAGGAGTCGACTACCCGTGACCGCCTTCCTCGTGATCGCCGGCATCCTGACGCCGCTCGAGAACGTGATGAAGTCGATCCTCGACTTCTTCCACGTGTCGGTCGGCCTGCCCTGGGCGTGGTCGATCGTCGCCCTGACGGTGCTCGTGCGGATCGCGCTCGTCCCGCTCGCGGTTCGCCAGATCCACTCGATGCAGGCGATGCAGCGGCATGCGCCCGAGATGAAGGCGATCCAGCAGAAGTACAAGGGCGACCGCCAGAAGCTCAACGAGGAGTTGATGAAGTTCTACAAGGAGAACAACATCAACCCGGCCGCGTCGTGCCTGCCCCTGGTGCTGCAGGTCCCGGTCTTCATCGCGCTCTACCTGACGCTGCGCCACGAGTCGCACCACATCACCGGCTCGTGGCTGCACATCGTCCCGAGCATCTCGGCGAAGGCCACGGCGCACTGGTCGGGCTATCTGCTGCTCGCGATCTACGCCGGCTCGCAGGTCGCCTCGACGTACTTCATGGGCGCGACGATGGACAAGACGCAGCGCCGGATCATGATGGTCCTGCCGCTCGTGTTCCTGACGGTCGTCGCGCGGTTCCCGGTCGGGTTGATCATCTACTGGATGACGACGAACCTCTGGACGGTCGGCCAGGGGCTGATCACCCGGCGGCTCGTCCCCAAGACACCCGCGGCTGCCCGTTTGCCGATCGGCCCCCGCCGGAGCTCGCGCACACCGCCCGCTCGCAAGGAGGAGCCGGAGCCCGCCGCCGCGGTGGAGCCTGCCCCCGCACCCACCGCGCAGCCTTCCGGACCGCCGCCGCCCCCGCGCCGCGTGCGGCGGAAGAAGAAGGGCGGCGCCCGGCGGTGAGCGGCGAGCTGTCGGTCGAGGCGACCGGCGAGACCGTCGGTGAGGCCAAGTGGAAGGCGCTGCGCGATCTCGAACGGCTCGCGCCGGGGCTGGATCGCGCCTCGGTCAGGTTCCAGATCGTGTCGGAGGGCGAGCGAGGTCTCCTCGGTGTCGGGTACACCCCGGCCCTGGTGATCGCGTCGACCGACAGCAGCCAGGCGCCGCAGCCGGCAGAGGCGCGCGCGGGCGAGTCGGAGCAGGCGGCGCGTGTGCGCGGCCTCGTCGAACGCGTCGTCGGTGCGCTCGGCGTCGTCGCCCGGGTCGACGTCGAGGAGACGGACGACGAGATCACCGTCGTCTGCAGCGGGGGTGACCTCGGCCTGCTGATCGGGAAGCACGGGCACACGATCGACTCGCTGCAGTACCTCGCCAACGTCATCCTGCATCGCTCGAGCTCCGACAAGCACGCGACCATCGACGCTGCGGGGTACCGGGACCGCCGCCGCGCGACGCTCGAGGCGATCGCGATCCGGAGCAGCGAGCGCGCCGCGGCCGGAGAGCGGGTCGTGCTCGAGCCGATGTCGGCTGTCGAGCGCCGCATCGTCCACGAGCGGCTCGCCGACGAGCCGGGCGTCCGAACGGTCAGCGAGGGAGTGGAGCCGAATCGCTTCGTCGTCGTCGAGCCCGACGCTTGACGACTGGCTCCGGGCTCTCGTCGAGACGCCCGGGCTGACCGCGCTGCGCGAGATCGAGGCCGCGCGCCGCGCGCTCCTCGACGATTCCCTCCGGGCGGCCGAGCTCGTGCAGGACTACGACGGGCCCCTGGTCGACGTCGGCTCGGGCGGCGGAGCGCCGGGCATACCGCTCGCGCACGCGCTGCCCGGCCGCGAGGTGGTCCTACTCGAGGCCGCGCGTCGCAAGTGCGCGTTCCTGGAGCGGTTCGCGCCGGCCAACGCCCGTGTCGTGTGGGGCCGCGTCGAGGAGCAGGGCACCGACTGGGCCGGGGTCGCCGTGGCGAAGGCGCTCGCGCCGCCGCCCGTCGCGGCGGAGTGGTGCCTGCCGCTCGTGCGGGCCGGCGGAGCCGCGATCCTCTGGGTCGGCCCTTCGGTCGACGTCGATCACGTCGCGCGCGTTGCGAGGCGGCTCGCCGCCGAGCCGGCGGCCGCTCCTGCGGGGCTCATCGTTCTCCGCAAGCTCGCACCGACGCCGCCCGGGTTCCCGCGCCGCGTCGGAGTGGCCCGGAAACGGCCGCTGGGCTAGGAAACCAGCGTCCGGGCGCGTGGCTAGATTGGCCGCAGTGCGCGGCAAGGTGTACGCCTTCGCAAACCAGAAAGGCGGCGTCGGCAAGACGACGACGGCCGTCAACCTCGCTGCCTGCCTGGCCGAGGCCGGCGAGCGCGCGGTCGTGGTCGACCTCGATCCGCAGGCGAATGCGACGTCGGGCCTCGGGCTGCGTGCGAACGGCACGTCGACGTACGACCTGCTCGACGGCGCGGCGCTGCAGGATCTCGCGAAGCCCACCCGTTTCGACAACCTCTTCCTCGTCCCCTCGCGCCCCGAGCTCGCGGGCGCCGCAGTCGAGCTGGCGCGGCGCGAGGACGGCGACCGGTTCCTCGCCGAGTCGCTCGCGCAGGCGGAGGGCTTCGACTTCGTCCTGCTCGACTGCCCGCCGTCGCTCGGCCCGCTGACCGTCAACGCGCTCGCGGCCGCCCATCGCGTCGTCGTTCCGGTGCAGACCGAGTACTACGCGCTCGAGGGCCTCGCGCAGCTCGTCCAGTCGATCGAGCTCGTGAAGCGCCGGCTGAACCCCGGGCTGGCGATCGCGGGGGTCCTGCTGACGATGGCGGACAGCCGGACGCGGCTCTCGGCCGAGGTCGAGGCCGAGGTGCGCAGGCACTTCGGCGACCTCGTGTTCGACGCGGTCGTCCCGCGCTCGATCCGCGTCGCCGAGGCGCCGAGTCACGGACTGCCCGTGACGCACTACGACCGGCGCTCTCGCGGCGCCGAGGCCTACTGGAAGGTGGCGATGGAGCTTGTCCAGCGGAGCTAGCGCCGGCGGGTCGACCGCCCGCCGCGGCCTCGGCCGCGGCTTCGAGGTGCTGATCGGCGGCGCGCCCGAGCTCGCGCACGTGCCGGTCGAGCAGATCCACCCGAACAGCCGTCAGCCGCGCAAGCGCTTCGAGAGCGAGAGCGTCGGCGGGCTCGCCGACTCGATCCGCGCGCAAGGCCTGATCCAGCCGGTCGTGATCCGGCCACGGCTCGAGGGCGGGTACGAGCTGATTGCGGGAGAGCGCCGCTGGCGCGCCGCGCGCGCGGCCGGTGTCGACACCGTTCCCGCGATCGTGCGCGACGCCGACGACCGCGAGACGCTGCTGCTCGGGCTGGTCGAGAACGTCGCCCGGGAGGACCTGTCGCCGGTTGAGGAAGCGCGCGCCTACGCGCTCCTGATCGACGAGTTCTCGCTGTCGCTCGGCGAGATCGCAGAGCGGGTCGGGAAGTCCAAGCCGACCGTCTCGAATCGCATCCGGCTCCTCGAGCTGCCCGACGACGTGCTCGCGATGGTCAGCCGCCAGGAGCTGACCGAGGGCCACGCCCGCGCGGTGTTGTCGGTTCCCGACCAGGACGGCCGCCGCCGGCTCGCGCGGGCGATCGTCCGCGAGGGGATGTCGGTGCGCGCGGCCGAGCGCGCCGCCCGCTGGGCCGGTGCGCGCACGCGCGAACAGCGGGCGACGAAGGTCGACCCGGTGCTGGCAGAACGCGTGCGCTCGGCGTTCCGCGAGCTGACGGGGTTCGAGGCGTCGGTCGGGTCGACCGGGCTCCGGGTCGCGCTCGACGGCGAGGTGCAGCTCGAGGAGCTCGCCGAGGCGCTCGAGCGGCTCCGAGACGCGGTCGGCTGATCCTCTACCGACGCCAGGCGAGTCCGTCGACCCGCTGCACGAACAGGCGCGTCACGACGTGCTCCTTGCCGCCGGCGACCGTCGTCGTACGAAGTTCGAAGTAAGAGCCTCCACTGTTCGACCGCTCCACGGTGAACGCGATCCGCCGTCCGTTCGGCGACCAGGCGAGTGGGCCGGCCGAGCCGCGATGACGCTCGATCGGCCGGACCTTGCCGGTGCCCATGTCGAGCACGGCGATCGTCACGGTCCGCCCGGACTGCTCCTCGAATGCGATCCGCTCTCCGTCGGGCGACCAAGCCGGCGAGACGACCGCGCGCCGGAGCAGCAGCCGCTTGCCGGATCCGTCCGAGAGAACCTCGCTGAGGCCGCCGTCGCCGACGTAGGCGATCCACTTGCCGTCGGGTGACCACGCCGGCATGTCGGCGAAGTGGACGATCGAGAGGCCGTGGAGATCGGCGCCGTCCGGGCGCACCACCCAGAGCTCGGATGTCTCGTGGCCGTTGTCGATGCGGATGTACGCGACGTGATCGCCGTCCGGCGACCAGGTCGGGCTCGCGTAGGTGAGGTAGTCGGCGAACCGCGGGACGATGTGCCGTCGTCCGCTCCCGTCGGCGTTTGCGGTCCACACGCCGTTCAGCGTGAAGGCGAGCCGCCCGTCCTGCGAGTACGCCGGGTAATCGCCTGCGCCGATCGCGTGGCCCCCCGAGCCGTCGGAGCGGAGCGCGAACACGTAGTCGCCGGTGCCGACCGCGAGCGTCCCCGCAGCCGGCCGTGGCGGCGCGGCTCCCGTACCGGCCGCGACGCCGACCGTGGCGGCGAGGAGAGCGGCTGCGGCCGCCACGACGACGGGCAAACGGGCCAGGATGGGCGATCCTGGATTCGAACCAGGGACCTCCGCCTTATCAGAGCGGCGCTCTAACCAACTGAGCTAATCGCCCGCGCGCGGCTCAGTCTAGCCGCGCCGCCGTGACGCGTTGGCCGTGAGAGCCGGGGGTAACCTACGTGTGCCAGTGGTGGAGATGACGATCTACGGGGTCTCGTTCGACATCGTCGGCAAACAGCCGATCGTGCTGCTGAAGACCGCGGACGGGAACCGCTACCTGCCGATCTGGATCGGCCAGCCGGAGGCGGCGGCGATCCTGATGAAGCTGCAGGGCGCGACGACTCCGCGCCCGCTGACGCACGACCTGCTGGTGAACATCCTCACCGAGCTCGACGTCTCGGTGGTGCGTGTGACGGTGACCGAGCTCCGCGAGAGCACGTTCCACGCGTCGATCACCGTCGCGCAGAACGGGACCGAGCTCGACATCGACTCACGCTCGTCAGACGCGATCGCGGTGGCCGTGCGGACCGGTGCACCGATCTTCGCCGACGACGACGTGATCGAGGAATCGGCGATCGAGATGGAAGGCGACGAGGTCAACGAAGAGGAGATCGTCGACGAGTTCAGGCGCTTTCTCGACCGTGTGTCGGCCGAGGACTTCGCGGGCGCGGAGGCCGAGACCGAGGCGGCGGAGCTCGAGGACGAGCCGGAAGACGACGACGACGAGCGCTGACGGCGATTAGCTAGGTGTAGATGTAGATCGCGGTCCCGAGCGCGATCTCGTCGTACACGCGCGTCGCGACCCACATCGGGATCCGGACGCATCCGTGCGACGCCGGGTAGGGCGGGACGTCGGGGTAGCCGTGCACGGCGAACCCCCGCAGGAAGTAGTTCGGGTAGTAGAGGACCCAGTCGAACCCGGTGACCTTGCGGTAGACGTGCCAGAGGCCGAGCGGCGTGTTGCCCGTCGCCCCGGTCGAGACGGCGACGACGAGCACGACCTTGCCGTCCCGGACGACGAACAGCACTTGCCGCGTCTTGTCGACCTCGATGTGGTTGCCGGGGTAGCGCGCGCGCGGGATCCCGGCGTGGAGCAGGTCCGACCACAGGCCGGGCGTGACCGTTCCGGTGCGTGGAAGGCCTTCGACCTTCTGGAACGCGTAGACCGCCTCGACGTCGTCGTCCCCGTACACGCCGTCGACCTCGACGGCGTAGTGGAGCTCGCGGAGCCGCTGCTCGAGCTGGAGGACGCCGGGCCCGCGCGAGCCGAGCGCGAGCCGCGGGACGACGATCTCGGTCTGGACGCTCGTCCGGACGGCCGCCCAGCCTGCCGCCGGCCGGGTGGACACGGTCAGGCGTGCGGTGCGCGCCGTGCGCGTGTCGACGGGGCCGGCCCCGACGATGCGGCCTGCCCCTGCGGGGTGGAGCGTCGCCTCGACGCGCAGATGCGAGCCGACGATCGGGGTGCCGACGAGGTGGACCACCAGCTTCGGCACTGCGACGATCCGCACGGTCGAGGTCACGCTCCCGGCGTGCGCGACCCACGGCGCGGCTCCGAGCACCCGGACGTAGAGCTTGCCGTGGACGAACTGCCGGCCGCGAAGCGTGACCGGCAGCCGCGGTGTCACCGCGGCGTGCAGCGTCACCCACTGCCCGTACCGCGCCTTCGCCGGGCCCTGCAAGTGCAGGGCGATCGAGAGGACGGTTCCCGCCGGCTCCGGGTCGGGCTGGGCGTCGCTCGTCAGGGTCGGCCGGTAGACACCCGCCCGGTAGACGTGGCGGATCGTCTGGCCGGTGCCGGTCGTCCCGTCGCCGAAGCTCCACGTGTACGTGCTCGACGTGCAGGCGGCGGTGAACGTGACGGCCAGCGGCGACCTGCCCGTGATCCGGGTCGACGACACGCCGCAGCCTGCGTGCGCGATCGACGGCAGCGCGAGAGCGACGAACGCGGCGACGGCGATGCGACGCACCAATGACTCACATTAGTGCGCGACGGCGACGATGAGCGCGATCAGGTTGAACGTGCCGTGCAGGATCATCCCCGGCACGACGCTGTCCGTCCGGTCGCGAATCCAGGCGAGCGCGCAGCCGAAGGCGACGATCACCGGCAGCGTGAGGATGAGCCCGTGCGCCAGCCCGAACATCAGGCCGACGATGAAGATCGCCTGCCACCGTCCGAAGCGCCTGGTGACCGAGAACCCGAGCCCGCGGTACGTGAGCTCCTCGACGAACGGAACGAACGTGCAGATCACGATCGCGTTCGCGATGTACGCGGCCGCGTGGTTCGGCTCCCAGTGCGAGGGCGTCAGCCCCTGTTCGTTCCCCGGGTTCGTGATCACGTCGTAGACGCCCTCGAGGACGTAGATCGAGAAGAGCGCGACGGCGACGTAGCCGAGTGCCTGCCACGCAGCGGCCGGGCGGCGCAGGGCGAGCAGGCCGTACCGCGGCTTCGCGATCACGAGGACGAGAGCGAGGATGATCGCGTCCTGAACGACCGTTCCGATCGCGGTCGACCACTCGTAGAGGATCTGCGGGCTGGGCTTGCCCGCCAGGAAGCGCCCCGCGTACTGCAGCACGGCGAGGACGCCGACGAGGATGAACCAGTAGGCGAGCCGGGGCTTGTCGCTCGTACCATTCGGCACCGCCGTGCTCGATCGCACGTTCACTCCGGCCGAGGCTAACAACGCCCTCGGCGAGGTACGCCCCGCCGCAGAGCGCCTCGTGCGGACGTGCGAGCGCCTCCGCGATCTCGGCTCGGACCAGGGGCGCCTCGTGACCGCGATCGGGGGCAACGGCGAGGGGCATGCCGCCGGCGACCTCGGAGCGGCCCGGTCGGAGCTCGCCTCGGTGGCCGCGGAGGTGGCGGCCTGCATGGCAGTGCTCGAGTCGCTCGGCGTGCTCGTGAAGGACGCCGATCTCGGCCTGGTCGACTTCCCCGCGCTCCGCGCGGGGGAACCGGTCCTTCTCTGCTGGCACGTCGGCGAGGATGCGGTCACGCACTGGCACTCCTACGACGAGGGCTATGCGGGACGGAAACCGATCGACTGGGGCGAAGAAGAAGGCTCGTAGATGCCCGAGTTCTGGCAACACGCACTGATCGCAGCGGCCGTCATCGTGGGGGCCTGGCTCGTCGCGAAGATCGTCGACCACCGGATCTCCCGGCGCGACCTGCCGCCGGAGGTGATCACCCGTTACCGCGTGATCCGGCGGACGCTGTTCGTGACGATCGTCTGCGTCGGCGTCCTGTCCGCCCTCCTGGTGATCCCGCAGGTCCGCGCGGTGGCCGGCGCGATCCTCGCGTCGTCGGCGGTGCTCGCCCTCGTGATCGGCTTCGCGAGCCAGCGTGTCATCGGCAACGCGGTCGCCGGGATCATGATCGCGTTCACGCAGCCGCTGCGGATCGGCGACGAGGTCGAGGTCGAGGACGCCCGGGGCGTCGTCGAGGAGATCGGACTCAACTACACCTGGCTCCGCACGCCCGACGACAACCAGATCGCCGTCCCGAACGACAAGCTCGCCTCCCAGACCATCCGGAACTCGACGATCCGAACACCGGGCGGCTACGTCGAGGCGACCGTCAGGGTCCCGCTCGAGACCGACCTGCGCGCTGTGCTGCAATGTCTGTCGGTGGACGGAGACGTCGCCCGTGCGGTCGAGCTGGGGTCCGGCAACGCGACGATTGCCGTTCGCCGCCGCGCCCCGGAGGGCGGCAGGCTCGGCGAGGCGGCGTCCGATCTCCGGGTCGAGATCGCCGAGCGCCTCCGCGACGCCGGAGTGTTCGCGGAGCAATGAGCCGCCGCCGCCACGACGACCTCGACTTCATTCTCGCCCAGCGGGGCCGGAAGCGGAAGCGCGCCGCGCGCACCAGGCGCCGCCGCCGCGCCGGGATCATCCTGGCGGTGATCGTGGCGGCGCTCGTGATCGCCGCAGCCACGGTCGGGATCGGCACCGGCGTGGCGCTCTCGGCGAGCTGCGATCTGAGCACGCTGAAGCCGGTCGACATCGGCCAGAACTCCTTCGTCTACGCCGCCGACGGCTCGCTGCTCGGCTCGATCCCCGCCGAGCACAACCGCGAGCCGGTCGCTCTGGCGCGGATGTCGGTGTGGCTGCCGCGCGCGACGGTCGCGATCGAGGACCGTCGCTTCTGGTCGCACGGCGGCGTCGACTACGTCGGGATCGCGCGGGCGGCGTGGACGGACGTCACCGCCGGCAAAGCGGTCGAGGGCGGCTCGACGATCACCCAGCAGCTCGTCCGCGGTCTCTACACCGGCCGCGAGAAGACGTTCAGCCGGAAGATCAAGGAGGCGTGCCTCGCGATCAAGCTCGCGCGCAAGTGGCCGCGGTCGAAGATCCTCGACGAGTACCTCAACACGACCTACTACGGCGAGCACGCCTACGGCGTCGAGGCCGCATCGCAGACGTACTTCTCGCGCCATGCGAGCCAGCTGACCCTGCTGCAGTCGGCGCTCCTCGCGGGACTGCCGCAGGCGCCGTCGGTCTACGACCCGTTCAACGACCCGAAGGCGGCGCTCGCGCGGCGCAACGAAGTGCTCAAGGCGATGTTGGACAATCGTGTGATCACGCCCAGGCAGTACCGCAGCGCCGTTCGAGCGAAGTCGCTGGGGCTGAAGCCCGGCAACATCTACACCCGCATCGAACAGCCCTACTTCTTCTCGTACGTCACCGACCAGCTGATCGACGAGTACGGCGCCGGCACGGTGCGCGAGGGCGGTCTCAAGGTCTACACGACGATCGACCCGCGGCTGCAGCGGCTGGCGAACAAGGCGATCCGCGACATCCTCCCGTACCGCACCGACCCGGCGGCCGCGATCGTCTCGGTTCAACCGGCCACGGGTGCGATCCGCGCGATGACGGCGGTCGTCCGCAACTCGGGCAACCAGTTCAATCTCGCCGCCCAGTCGGCGCGGCAGGCCGGCTCGACGTTCAAGACGTTCGTCCTCGCCTCCGCGGTCGAGCAGGGGATGGACCCGAACTCGACCTACTACACGTCGGCGCCGTTCACCTGCGACGCGGCCCCGTGGTGCGATCCGGCGAAGCCGTGGCAGGTGCATACCTACGACGACACGTACAACGGCAGCGAGTCGGTGACGCGCGCGACGCTGCAGTCCGACAACACCGTGTACGCGCAGCTGACGCTCGACGTCGGGCCGCGCTACGTGTGGCAGATGGCGCACCGGCTCGGGGTGCACATGACGCCCGACAAGCCGGTCGCGTCCATCGGGCTCGGCTCGCTGGCGGTGTCGCCGCTCGACATGGCGGCGGCCTACGCGACCTTCCCGGCGATGGGCATCTACGCGAAGCCGATGGCGATCACGAAGGTCGTCCTTCCGAGCGGCAAGGTCGACACGGCGAGCGGCTGGGGCAAGCCGCAGACGAAGCGCGCGCTCTCGCAGGGGGTCGCCTGGCAGGTGACCGACGTCCTCCGGCAGAACGCCGAGTACGGGACCGGCGCCGGGTCCGGCGACGGTGTCCACCCGAACGCGGGGAAGACCGGGACGACCGAGAACCACGCGGACGCATGGTTCGATGGATTCACGCGGCAGCTCAGCACCGTCGTCTGGATGGGGTACCAGCAGGGCGAGATCCCGATGACGAACGTGCACGGGCAGGAGGTCGCAGGCGCGACCTTCCCGGTGCCGATCTGGCACGAGTACATGGCCGCGGCGCTCTGGAAGCGGCCGGCGCTCGACTTCCTGACGCCCGACGCCTATCCGACGTTCCGGCCGATCAAGCACGGCGACTACGGCTACCTGCAGTACGTGAGCCCACCCACGGCGACCACGACGACGACCACGACGGCGACGACCACCACCGAGGCGACGACGACCCCGCCGGCGCCCGCCAACTCGGGCCCGCCGCCCTCCGGCCCCCACTAACCCGAGAGCAGCCCCTCGATCAGCCCGCGCCACTGCCGTCCGCGCACGTCTCGCGCGGCACGCTCGGCGTAGACGGAGCGTCCGCCCGCGGCGATCGAGCGGCGGAGCACCTCGTCCTCTGCGAGCCGCGTGATCGCAGCGGCGACGGCCGCGGGGGTCTCCGGCGGGACGAGCAGCGCCGACTCGCCGTCGCGGAGCAGCTCGCGCGCTGCGTCGGTGTCGGCAGTGATCACGGGCGCGCCCGTTGCGAGCGCCCCGAAGACGGCCGGCGCGATCGCGCGCGACTCGGCGAACGAGCCGAGAACGATCCCGGCCCGCGCGAACGCCAGGCCCTGGTCGTCGCCCTCGAGCTCCCTCCGCCCGATGCACCGCACCGGCACGTCGGGGACGAGCTCGGCCGCCGCTGTGACGACGTCGGTCGAGCCGTCGGTCTCGTGCAGCGCCGAGAAGGGACGGGTCGGGGTCCAGCCCGCGGCGAAGACGTCCTCGTCCGCTCCGAGGAAGACGACCGCCGTGCGCTTCGCTCCGAGCGACCTGAGGTACGCCGCCTCCGCCTCCGTCCCGCAGACGACGAGATCGGGGAGGCGCAACGCGCGTGCATCGGTCACGCGCAGGACGTTCGCTGCGACCGACTGGGGCCGGAAGCGCTGGCGCACCGAGACGAGCTCGTCCTCGAGGGAGAGCACGGCGTCGAAGACGAGTGGCCGCCGGCCCGCGAGGCGCCGCGCCCGCGGCACGTCGAAGTGGCCCGGGTAGCCGACGACGAGGGCGTCGGCGCCCTTCCGGCCCGGTGTCGAGAGCCGGGTCTCGGCGAGGATCACGTCGAGCGTGCCGAGCAGGCCGCCGCGGCCGAGCTGCCTGTGCCGCTCGATCACCTCCACGCCGGCGTCGCGCAGCGCCGCGATCGCGTTGACGTTGCGCGGATGCTCGCGATCGTACGTCCCGAAGTAGAGGATCTTCACGGCAGTCCCGCCAACGCCTCGCGGATTATCGTGGTCGGTCGTGGAGTCCCTGCTCGGAATCGAGGAAGCGCGCGCCCTCGTGCTCGAGCGGGTGCAGCCGCTCGGCGCCGAGTCCGTTCGGTTGTCCGCGGCGGCCGGGCGGGTGCTCGCGCGCGCCGTCGCGGCGCCGGTCGACCTCCCGCCGTTCGACAGCTCGGCGATGGACGGCTTCGCGCTCCGCGCCGCCGACACTCCCGGAAGGCTGGCCGTGGTCGCGCAATCGGCGGCCGGGCGCCCGGCGGCCACGGGCGTCGGCGCAGGGGAGGCCGCTCCGATCTCGACCGGCGCCGTCGTGCCCGGCGGAGCGGATGCCGTGATCCCCGTCGAGCAGACCAAGAGCGACGGAGGTGCGGTCGTCGTCGAGGCTGTCGCCAAAGGAGACAACATCCGCCCTCGCGGCGGGGACATCAGAGCCGGGGACGTGGTCGCCGAGGCGGGAACGCGTCTCTCGTCGTGGCTCATCGGTGCGCTGGCGGCGGTCGGGCTCGCGGAGATCGAGTGCGCGCGCCGGCCCCGGGTCGCGCTGCTCGCGACCGGCACGGAGCTCCGCCGCCCGGGGGAGCCCCTCGGGCCCGGGGAGATCTACGAGGCGAACTCGGTTCTTCTCGGCGCGCAGCTCGGCGAGGCCGGCGCCGAGGTCGAAGGGCTCGACCAGGTGGCCGACGACGAGGAGGCGACGAGGATCGCGCTCGAGCGCGGGCTCGACCTCGACGTGCTCGTCACGTCGGGCGGCGTGTCGGTCGGGCCGCACGACCTCGTGCGCCGGGCGCTCGCCGAGCTCGGCGTCGAGGAGGTGTTCTGGCGCGTCGCCGTGCGCCCGGGTAAGCCGGTCGTCTTCGGCGTGCGCGGCCGGACGCTCGTGTTCGGCCTTCCCGGCAACCCCGTCTCCTCGCTCGTGGGCTTCGAGCTGTTCGTGCGCCCGGCGCTCCTCGCCCTCCAGGGCGACCCCGATCCCGGCCCGGGGTGGCTGCCGGGCCGGCCCGGCGCACCGGTGCGCCGGAACCGCGAGCGCGATCAGCTCGTGCGTGCACGGCGCCGGGTCGAAGACGACGCCGTCGTGCTCGATCCCGTCGCCGGGGACGAGTCGCACATGATCGCCCGCGCCGCCCGCGCCGACGCGCTCGTGCTGGTCGCGCGCGGCGGCGGCGAGCTGCCGGCGGGCTCGCCGGTCGGCTACCTCACGAGGTAGTCCGCGGGCGCCGCGAGGCGGCGATCGCGTGGACGACGCCGCGCACCGGCCCTCGCTCGGGCCGCTCGCCGGCGCGCGGGTAGGGGGCGTAGCGGCCGGCGGCGACCGTTGCGAGCTGAGCGGCGCACGCCGCGCCTGCGAGTGCGATCGCCACCGCCACCGGCGACACGTAGCCCAGCGAGACGAGCTGGAGGAGGTACCACGGTGCGTCGAATCCCAGTCCGAAGCGGAGCGCGAGCGAGAGCAGCGGGAGCAGCGGGCCGATCAGGCCGACGCCGAAGACGAGCGCCCTGCGCGCCGCGCTCCGCGTCCTGACCTGCGGGAGCCACAGCCACGCGTGCAGCGCCGGGAGCACGAACAGGAGCGCGTAGGCGTTTGTTGCCAGGACGAGCAACGCGACGACCCCGCAACCGGCCAGGGCGACCACGCTGCCGGCGAGGTCCTCCTCCAGCGAGACGGGGCGTCGCCGCACGAGCCGTTGCCGGCCGATCAGCCAGCCGGCGGCGATCACCGCCCCGAGCAGGAGCAGCGGCAGGACGGCCCAGTTGCCGGTCGCCGCGATCGCGGGGTTCGGCGGCCGCGCCGCGCCGTCGGGCCACGCTCCGGCAAGGCCGAAGACGGCGAACGCCACGCCGGCGAAGAGCCAGAACGCGAGGCGGCTCACGAGGCTGCGCACCGCGGGACCGATCGGGATGTGCCTGCGCCGCGTGTGGGCGAACAGGTCGACGACGACGGCGAAGAAGGGGACGAGCAGCGAGACGAGCAGCAGCTCGATCGCCCACCCGCGGACGGCGCGTCCGCCCGCCCAGACGAGGCCGGGCGTCCCCCGGGTCAGTTCGAGGCCCTGGTCGAGCGAGCCGACGAGCTCCTGCGCGGCGCGCCCGAGCGCGGTCAGATGCCGGAGGTCGAGATCGCGGGGACGATCGGTGAAGGCGGCCGGCGGCCGCTCGCCGCCCGTGGTGACCGTCACGGCCGGGATGCCGCGCGAGACGAACGGCCCCTGCTCGCCGAGGGTGAACGGGAAGCCCAGGTCGATCAGCTGGGCGAGCATGCTCGGCCGTCGCGGGCTCTGGCCCGTCTGCTCGGCGATGCGCCGCGAGGCCGTGGCGACCAGCAGCGCTGCGGCCGAGTGCGGCGAGTCCCCGGACAGCAGGAGCCGCGGCGCGCCGCGGCCCGCGATCGCCGTCAGGTTGACGACACCGTCGACCGGGAAGGGCAGATGCCGCGCGAACCGGGCTGCACCGAGCCCGCCCGCCGCGCCGCCGTCGGTCGAGAGGAAGACGAGCGTGTGGAGCGGCTTGACCGCCGCGCCGGTCGTCGCGCCGGTCGTTGCGTACCCGCGCGCCAGCTCGACGAGAGCCGCGGTGCCGCTCGCGTTGTCGTTCGCGCCCGGGCCGGCGCCGGTGTCGTCGCGGTGCGCCATGACGATGATCGCAGCTCGCGACTGCCCGGGCACCACGGCCCAGACGTTCTGGAGGCGTGTCACGTCGCCGCCGGGGACGCGCTCGGACCACGTGTCCGACGAGACCGGGAGCCCGAACCCGCCGAACTGCTCGCGCACCCAGTCCGCGGCGCCGAGCGCACCGGCGCTGCCCGGGAGGCGATCCGGATAGCTCATCGCGAGCTCGGTCGCGAGCGCCTGGGCGCCGGCGCCGTCGAAGTTCGGCGGCAGCGTGGGCGCGGCGAGCACCCCGGTGCGCGAGCTCGCGAACGCGACCAGCAGCAGCGGCAGGATCGCGACCAGGAACGACACGCGGTAGAGGCGGCCGTTGACAGGCCGCTCCACCGACCCACGGCGGGCCCGCCGGCGGGGCGCCGGAGTCGGAGTCGGTCTCATGTGCAGGGCTATAGTAGGAGCGAGACCGCCGGAGCCATTCCCGTGCGCGCGCCCGGCAGGCGTTGCAGCCGATGCCCGACTCGTCACCCACGATCCTGCTCGTCGACGACGAGGATGCGGTCCGCACGGTGCTCGCGTTCCCGCTCGAGCGCGACGGCTACGAGGTCGTCCAGGCGGCCGACGGCGAGGAGGCGCTCGAGAAGTTCGACGCCCAGCCGGTCGACCTGGTCGTGCTCGACATCATGCTCCCGCGGCTCGACGGGCTCGAGGTCTGCAAGCGGCTGCGGGCCCGGAGCACCGTGCCGATCATCATGCTGACGGCCCGCGACGACGAGCTCGACAAGGTGATCGGGCTCGAGCTCGGCGCCGACGACTACATCACCAAGCCGTTCTCGATTCGCGAGTTCCGTTCGCGCGTTCGCGCGCTCCTGCGCCGTGCGCGGGCACCGCATACGGCGGACGGCGCCGACAACGAGCGGATCGAGCACGACGGCCTGGTGATCGACGTGCCGCGCCGCGCGGTCGAGATGCGGGGCGAGCCGGTGCAGCTCACCTACGTGGAGTTCGAGCTCCTGCGCGCCCTCGCCGCCCAGCCGGGCCGGGTCTTCAGCCGCCGGATGCTGCTCGAGGCGCTCTGGAAGAGCGCCGACTATCGCGACCCGAGGACGATCGACGTCCACGTGCGGCACCTGCGGGAGAAGCTCGAGGCGGAGCCGCGCACGCCCGAGTACATCCTCACCGTCCGCGGCGTCGGCTACCGCTTCCGCGACCGATGAGCACTTTGCGTGGTGTCGGCGGCCGGCTTGCGCTTGCGCTGCTGGTCGTCGTCGCGGGCGTGCTCGGGATCGTCTACCTGATCGTCGTGCCGTCGTACCAGCGCTCGCTCCAGAACAGCGAGCTGCGCAGCCTCGAGACGTCGATCCGGACGGTCGCGATCCCGAATTACCCCGTCGATCAGGTGGAGTACGCCAAGCAGGCCTACGCCGACAAGTGGGCGCCGGTCGTGAACGCCCGGGTGGTCGTCTACGACCTGCAGAACGAGGTCCCGCTGAACCTGCAGCCGGTCGCCGACTCGGCGGACGAGTCGGATTCGAGCGACATGCAGAACGACCCGGTCGCAAATGCGGCGATCCTGCGCAAGACGCTCACGCACGGGACCGTCGGGCGCGGCGGGCAGAAGTACGCCGAGGTCGCCTACCCGCTGAACGGTTCGGTCGTGCTGCTCTCGGCGCCCCTCCACGACCAGCTGAAGACGGTCGCCGTCGTGCGCAGGCGAGTGCTGATCGCCGGTGGCGTCGCCTTCGGGTTCGCGCTCCTGCTCGGATATGCGGGCGCCGCACGCCTGGCGAGCCGGATCCGGCGGCTGGAGGTGGCCGCCGAGCAGATCGCCGCGGGCAACTTCGCCGAGCCGGTGGTCGATGCAGGCTCCGACGAGCTCGGCCAGCTCGCCCGCGCGTTCGAGCGCATGCGCCTGCGGCTCTCCCAGCTCGACCGCGCCCGGGGCGAGTTCATCGCGAACGCGTCGCACGAGCTCCGCACGCCGATCTTCTCGCTGAGCGCTTTCCTCGAGCTGCTCGACGACGACACGCTCGACGAGGCGACCCGCGAGGAGTTCCTCGCGCAGATGCGCGGGCAGGTCGACCGGCTCGGCCGGCTCGCAACCGACCTGCTCGACCTGTCGCGCCTCGATGCGGGCCGGCTCTCGGTCGAGCGGGAGCCCGTCGACCTGTCCGAGCTGGCTGCGGACGTGATCCGGGAGCTCGAGCCGCGGGCCGCCGCGCTCGGGCAGACGCTCGAACGGGTCGACGGCGAGCCCGTGCTCGGGCGGGGCGACGCGGCGCGCGTCGTGCAGATCGGGCGGATTCTCGTCGAGAACGCCCTGCTCCACACGCCGGCGGGCAGCACCGTGCGCGTCTCCACCGCCCGCGACGGCGGCCGGGCGTCGCTCACCGTCGCCGACGACGGGCCGGGCATCCCTCCCGAGGCGCGCGGGCAGGTGTTCGAGCGGTTCCACCGCCTCAACGGCGCCAGGGCCTCCGGCAGCGGTCTCGGGCTTGCGATCGCCCGCGAGCTCGCCGACCTGATGGGCGGCCGGCTCGAGCTCGACGGCCAGGACGGCTGGACGTTCTTCACGCTGGTGCTGCCGGCCGAGCCGCCGGATCGCGAGCCCACGCCCGTCGAGGCCCGAGGGCGGTCCGTTTCGACGTGAAAACGCTGCGGGCGTGAGTACAGTGCGAGCAGGTGCGCCCGGGCCTGCTCGCCGCCGTCTCGCTCGTCGCCGCGATCGTCGGGGCGGGGCTCGTGCTCGTCGTTGCCCGGGCGGCGGGCTGGCTGCATCGCGGGCCCGGCACGACCACCGTCGTCCAGGTGCAGGGCGGCCCTACCGGCGCGGCCACGCCGGTCGTCGTCGCGAAGCCGCTCGCCGGCAACGGCTTCGCCCCCGCCCAGATCTACCGGGCCCGGTCGGCCGGCGTCGTCACGATCTACAGCACCTTCGGGGCGCCCGGGTCGGCGGATGCGAGCTCGGGCCTCGGCTCGGGCTTCGTCGTGGGGCGGGACGGCACGATCCTGACCAGCGCCCACGTGATCACGACCGCGGGCCACGGCGACGGCACGGCCGCGGCGGCGGCGAGGACGATCTACGTCGGCTTCGCCGACGGCGACCGGGTGCCGGCGCGGATCGTCGGCTACGACCTGTACGACGACGTGGGCGTGATCCGCGTCGCTCCGAAGCTCCACCCCGTCTCGCCGGTGCCGCTCGGCGACTCGAGCCGCGTCGTCGTCGGCGAGCCGGTCGCGGCGATCGGCAGCCCGTTCGGGAACGCCGACTCCCTCTCCGTGGGCGTCGTGTCGGCGATCCATCGCTCGATCCCGTCGATCACCACCAACTACGACCTGGTCGACGCAATCCAGACGGACGCCCCGATCAACCACGGCAACTCGGGCGGCCCGCTGTTCGACGCCCGCGGCCGCGTGATCGGCATCAACGCCCAGATCCGCTCGACCGGCGACTCGTCTGGCTTCGAGGGCGTCGGCTTCGCCGTGCCGATCGACTCGGCGCGGCGGTCGCTGCGGCAGCTCGTCCGGACCGGCAAGGTGACCTACGCCTACGTCGGCATCACGACGGAGGACCTCACCCCCTCGATCGCGAAGACGTTCGGTTACGCCGCGAAGCGGGGCGCGCTGATCGACTCGTTCGCCTCACCGCAGTCCGCCGGCCGGAAGGCCGGGCTCCGCGCGGCCGCCCGGGTGGTCGCGTTCCAGGGGCAGGCCGTGCACGTCGGAGGCGACGCGATCGTCGCGATCGACGGGATTCCGGTGACGAGCGCAGAGGACGTCGTGCGCATCGTGGCCGACCGGCTTGCGCCCGGCCAGACCGCAGTGTTCACGGTGGTTCGCGGCGGGCGGCGCCTGATGGTGCCGGTGAAGCTCGATACGCGGCCCACGCCCGCCGGCTGAGCCCGCCGCAGAGGAGGCGGCCGGCACGCGTCGAACCACGTGGTGAGAAACCGGCAGAATCCCCGAGGTTTGCTCTGACCGTGCGACCGGGAAAGGTGCCGCAGGCATGCGCGCGTTCGATGACGACCGGGTTCAGACCGTCCGCTTGACGATTCCGGCCAAGCCGGAGTTCATCGGCCTCGGACGGTTGGCCCTGAGCGGGCTCGTGAGACTCCACGCCGGGCCGCTGCCGGACGAGGTGGTGGCCGATCTCAAGCTCGCCCTGACCGAGGCCTGCACGAATGCCGTCAGGCACGCCTACGACGGCGGCGAGGGGCTCGTCGACATCACCTACGAGCTCCACCCCGACCGGCTGGTCGTCGAGGTGGCCGACGACGGTGAGGGCTTCGATCTCGACCCGACGCCGTCCACGGCGGGCGACGACGAGCTCGTCGAGGGCGGGCTCGGGATCGCGATCATCCGGGCGCTCGCCGACGAGCTTCAGATCTCCGGGCGCGAGCAGGGAGGCTCGACCCTGCGCTTCGTCAAGAACCTGCCGGTCGCCGCGCACTAGTGCTCCAACTCGTGAACGTGGGGCGCAAGTCGCTCCAGGACTACGCGACGCTGGTCTCGCGCAGCCTGATGGACGAAGTGCGCCGGCTCGCCGGGTCACTCGAGGGGAGGCGCGTCCTGCACCTGTCGGCGACCCCGTTCGGGGGCGGCGTCGCAGAGATCCTCTACACGCTCGTCCCGCTGATGGCCGACGGCGGGCTCGACGTCGAGTGGCGGGTGATGCGCGGTGCGGACGAGTTCTTCCGGGTCACCAAGACGATCCACAACGCGCTCCAGGGCGATCCGCAGGGACTGACCGAGGACGATCTCGCGGTGTTCGCCCGCTACAACGCGGACACGGCGGCCGAGCTGGACGCCGACGCCTACGACTTCGTGGTCGTGCACGATCCACAGCCGGCCGCCACGATCGACTCCTATCCGCAGCGGCGCGGGAAGTGGATCTGGCGCGGGCACATCGACTTCTCGACGCCGAATGCGAGCGTGTTCCAGGCGCTCCTGCCGTCGATCCGCCGGTACGACGCCGCCGTCTTCCACCTGCGGGAGTACGCGCCAGCCGACGACGGCCTCCGGCGCGTCGCGATCTGGCCGCCTGCGATCGACCCGCTGCAGCCGAAGAACATGGCATTGGCCGCCGAGGACGCCGCGTACATCGTCGACCAGTTCGGTGTCGACGTCGAGCGGCCGCTGCTCACGCAGGTGTCGCGCTTCGATCCCTGGAAGGATCCGCTCGGGGTGATCGACGCGTACCGCCTCGTGAGGGAGCGGCATCCCGAGGTCCAGCTGGCGCTCGTCGGCTCGATGGCGCACGACGATCCCGAGGGGTGGGAGTACTACCAGCGGACGGTGGCACATGCGGACGGCGACCCGGACGTGCACATCCTCAGCAACCTGAACAACGTCGGCGCAGTCGAGATCAACGCGTTCCAGGTCCACTCCGACGTGGTGATCCAGAAGTCGACGCGCGAGGGGTTCGGATTGACGGTGACCGAGGCGCTCTGGAAGAGCAGGCCGACGGTCGCGGGCCGCGTGGGCGGGATCGTCGCGCAGATCTCGGACGGCGACACGGGCTGGCTCGTCGACTCCGCCGGCGAGTGCGCCGCCGCCTGCTCGGAGATCCTCACCGCACCCGAGTCCGCCCGCAGCCGCGCGCTCCGCGGCAAGGAGCAGGTCCGGCGCCGCTTCCTCACGCCCCGCCTCCTGCGCGACTGGCTGGTGCTCTTCAACGTGCTCGCCGGCAACGACACCGGGGGCAGCGAGATCGCGCTCGTGTGAGCCGCCGCCCGCTGATCGTCGTCTCCAACCGCGGCCCGATCTCCTTCGCGCGCGCCGAGGGCGGCGAACGGATCGCCCGCCGCGGCGCGGGCGGCCTCGCGACGGCGCTTCGTGGGCTGCTCGCCCGCGAGGAGGTGACCTGGATCGCCAGTGCGATCTCCGACGAGGACCGGGCGCTCGTCGCGGAGACGGGCGGGCTCGTCCCCGAGGACGCCGGCGCGCCGTGCCGGCTGCGGCTGCTGGCGCATGATCCCGAGGCGTACGACGGTTTCTACAACGTCATTGCGAACCCGCTCCTCTGGTTCGTGCAGCACTCGCTCTACGGGCTGGGCGCCCAGCCCGTCCTCGACGAGCGCTTCCAGCGCGCCTGGGCCGGTTATGTGGCTGTCAATAACGGATTCGCCGTCGAGGTCGTTGCCGCGCTGGACAACGCCCCGCAGGCGGCCGTCTTCTTTCACGACTACCACCTGTATCTCGCACCGCGCGTCGTGCGCGATGCGAGACCGGACGCACTGCTCGCCCACTTCGTGCACATCCCCTGGCCGCAGTCGGACGGCTGGTCCGTCCTCCCGGTCGATCAGCGGCGCGCGGTGCACGACGGCCTGCTCGCCAACGACCTGGTCGGCGTGCACACGCAGCGGTGGCGACGGAACCTCGTCGCGAGCGCGGCCGACGTGCTCGGAGCGGGCCGGGACCACGACGGGCGCGTTGTCCACCGGGGCCGAACGACCACCATCACGAGCCGGCCGATCTCGGTGGACGCCGGTGAGTTCGACGCGCTGGCGTCGAGTGCGGCGGTGCTGGACGCGGAGGAGCTCGTCGTGCGGGGCCGCCGGGAGCGTCTGGTCCTGCGCGTCGACCGAGCCGATCCGTCGAAGAACATCGTGCGCGGCTTCACCGCCTTCGGCCTCCTGCTCGACCGGCACCCCGAGTGGCACGGCCGCGTAGTGATGCTCGCGCTCCTCGATCCGTCGCGGGAGGGCGTCCCGGAGTACGACGCGTACCGGGATGCGATCGAGTGTGAGGCGGCCGCCGTGAACGCGCGTCACGCGTCCGCCGGCTACCAGCCGGTCGACCTCCGCATCGTCGACGACTTCCCGCTCTCGGTCGCCGGCTACAAGCAATACGACGTGCTGCTCGTGAACGCGGTGTTCGACGGGCTCAACCTGGTCGCGAAGGAAGGCCCGCTCGTCAACGACCGGGCGGGCGTGCTCGTGCTCTCCGAGAATGCGGGCGCCCACGAGGAGCTCGGCGAGTGGGCGCTGACCGTCAACCCGTTCGACGTGCTCGGCCAGGCCGAGGCGCTCCACGCGGCGCTGTCGATGGACGCCGGCGAGCGCGAGCGGCGGGCGGACGCGCTTGCGAACCAGGTGCGAACGCACGACGTCGGGCACTGGATCGACTCGCTGCTCGACGACCTGGCGGGTGTGTCGGCGTAACCTGTCGCAGGTGAGCGAGCTCTCCCACGTCGACGACGCCGGCGCCGTTCGCATGGTCGACGTCGGTGGGAAGCCGGAGGTCGCGCGGCGCGCCGTCGCCCGGGCATTCGTCTCGACCAGCGCGGCGCCGCAGCTGCACGCGCTTCCAAAGGGCGACGCGCTCGTCGCCGCCCAGCTCGCAGGGATCATGGCCGCCAAGCGAACTGCCGAGCTGATCCCTCTGTGTCATCCGCTGCCGCTCTCGCACATCGACGTCTCGGTCGACGTGGTCGAGGGCGGGGTCGAGATCCGCGCCGAGGTCGCGACGACCGCGCGCACCGGTGTCGAGATGGAGGCGCTGACCGCCGTCTCCGTCGCGGCGCTCACCGTCTACGACATGGCTAAGGCGGTCGACCGGGCAATGACGTTTTCGGTCGAGCTCGTCGAGAAGGTGAAGGGATGAAGGCCGCCGTGCTCACCGTCTCCGATCGCGTGTCGCGCGGCGACGCCGAGGACACGAGCGGCGACGAGCTCGTCGGCAGCCTGCGGGCCGACGGGTACGACGTCGATCGCCGCGTCGTCCCGGACGAGGCGACGCTGATTGCGGCGGCGATCGCGGAGCTGGCAGGAGCGGCCAGCGTCGTGCTCACCACCGGCGGCACCGGCGTCGCCCCGCGCGACGTGACTCCCGAGGCGACCCGCTCCGTGCTCGAGCGCGAGGTCCCCGGCATCGCCGAGGCGCTGCGTGCGACCTCGGCCGCCAAGACACCGCACGGCTTGCTCTCGCGCGGCACCGCCGGCATCGTCGGGCGCGCGCTCGTCGTCAACCTGCCCGGCTCGCCCGGCGGCTGCCGCGACGGCTATGCCCTGATTCGCCCGGCGCTGCCGCACGCGCTGGCGTTGATCGCCGGCGAGCCGACCGAGCACCAGCAGACGTAGGCTGACGCGGTCGATGCGCATTGCACGTCTCTACTACCGGCTGGTCAAGTTCGAGCACACGATCTTCGCGCTGCCGTTCGCGTACGTCGGCGCGGTGCTCGCCGTTGGCGGCATTCCGTCCGGCCACGCGCTGTTCTGGATCACGGTGGCGATGGTCGGTGCGCGGTCGCTTGCCATGGCTCTCAACCGGCTGATCGACGCGCGAATCGACGCCGCCAACCCGCGGACCGCGGGCCGCGAGCTTCCGAGCGGCGCCCTCTCGGTTGCCGCCGTTGTCGCGTTCTGCGTCGCCGCGCTGGTCGTCTACCTCGTGGCCGTCTGGCAGCTGAACCCGTTCGTGCGGCCGCTCGCTCCGGTCCCGGTCGTGATGTTCGTCGTCTACCCGTACCTCAAGCGGTTCACGTGGCTCTGCCATCTCTGGCTCGGCGCGGTCGACGGCCTCGCCCCGGTGGGCGCGTGGGCGGCCGTCCGCGGCGATCTCGCCTGGGAGGCGTGGGCGCTCGGCGGCGCCGTTGCGGCTTGGGTCGCCGGCTTCGACCTCTTCTATGCGCTGTTCGACGTCGACGTCGACCAGGAGCAGGGGCTGCATTCCTGGGCGACGCGCTTCGGGGAGTCGGGCGCGTTCCTCGGCGCCCGGGCCCTCCATCTGCTCGCCGTCGTCCTGCTCGTCGCCGTCGGCGTGGGCCTTCACGTCGGGGTCCTCTACTGGCTCGGCGTCGCGTGCGTGGGCGGGCTGCTCGCATACGAGCATTCGCTCGTCCGCCCCGGCGATCTCCGGCGCCTCGATACCGCGTTCTTCGCGATGAACGGCGTCATCTCGATCGCGTTCTTCGTCTTCGTTCTCGCCGACGTCCTGTGATCGTCGGGCTGCTGCATCCGGGCGCGATGGGGGCCGCGCTCGGCGATGCCCTGCTCGCCGGCGGCCACGAGGTGCTCTGGGCATCTGCGGCCCGAAGCGGCGAGACGCGCGGGAGGGCCGCCGGCTTCCGCGACGTCGAGACCGTCGCGGAGCTCGCCGCCGCGAGCGACGTCCTGCTCTCGGTGTGCCCGCCGCACGCTGCGGTCGAGGTGGCGGCCGAAACGGAGGGCTTCGACGGCCTGTATGTCGACGCGAACGCCGTGTCGCCCGACTCGGCCCGTGAGGTCGCCGCCCTGCACCCGCGCTTCGTCGACGGCGGCATCGTCGGCCCGCCGCCCCGCGAGGCGGGCACCACGCGCCTCTATCTCTCCGGCGCCGAAGCGCCGGCGGTGGCCGCGCTCTTCGAAGGCAGCATGGTCGGAACACGGCTCGTCGCGGATGCGTCGGCGTTGAAGATGACGTACGCGGCGTGGTCGAAGGGGACCGCGGCGCTGCTGCTCGCCATCCGCGACGTCGCGCGGGCGAACGGCGTCTGGGACGACCTTCAGGCCGAGTGGCGGGACTCGGCCCCGGACCTGCCGGCGCGCCTCGAAGCGGCCGAGCGCTCGGCGGCGGCAAAGGGCTGGCGCTGGATCGGCGAGATGGAGGAGATCGCCGACACGTTCGCAGCCGCAGGGGCGCCCGAGGGCTTCCACCGCGCCGCTGCAGAGGTCTACCGCTCGTGATCCGCGGGCACGGCCTCGCCAAGCGCTACGGCGATCGCCGCGTCTTCAGCGGCATCGACGTCGAGCTCGCGGACGACGGCTTCCTGCTCGTGACCGGGCCGAACGGGTCCGGCAAGACCACGCTCCTGCGAATGCTCGCCGGGCTCGCCGCTCCCACCACCGGCGAGCTCGAGCTGCCGCCTCGCGCCTCGATCGGGTACCTCGCCCACGACCCGCTCGTCTATCGAGAGCTCACGCCGATCGAGAACCTGAATCTGTTCGCGCGCCTCTACCGCATCCCGGAGCGCGGCGAGCGCGTCGGGATGCTGCTCGAGCGCTTCGGCCTGTGGGAGGCTCGCCACCAGCGCGTTTCGTCGTTCTCGCGCGGCATGCAGCAGCGGCTCGGCCTCTGCCGCGTGCTGCTCCACTCGCCGCCGCTCCTGCTGCTCGACGAGCCGTTCAACGCGCTCGACGCCGAAGGTGCGGGCCTGCTCGACGCGCTGCTGCGCGAGGGAAGCCGCGCGTGCGTCGTCGCCACGCACGAGCCGGGCCGCGTCGCTCACCTCGCGACCGCGAGGCTCGCGTTCGCATGACGTACCTGCGCGACGTCGGCGCGCTCGCACGCAAGGACCTTCTCCTCGAGCTCCGTGCGAAGGAGACGCTGCCGGCGATGCTCCTGTTCGTCGTCGCGATGCTCACGATCTTCCACTTCGCGCTGCCGAGCGGCAGCAGCGACGCCGCGACGCTCGGGCTGCTCTGGTCGGCGCTCGTCCTGACCGCGTTGCTCGGGCTGACGCGGGCGTTCGTCGCCGAGCGGGAGCAGGGGATGTTCGACGCGCTCGTTCTCGCGCCGTGCGACCGGAGCGCGATCTGGCTCGGCAAGTCGCTCTCGGTGCTCGCGTTCCTGGTCTGCGCCGAGGCGGTCGCGCTGCCCGCGTTCGCACTGTTCTTCTCGGGAGTCGACGCCCGGACGGTCGCGGCGGTGGCGCTCGCCGATCTCGGCATCTGCACCGTCGGGACCCTGTTCGGCGCGATGGCGGTCGCCGGCCGGGCGCGGGAGCTCCTGCTGCCGCTGCTGTTCCTCCCTGCCGCGATCCCGATCGTCGTCGGCGGCGTCGGCGGCTACCTGTGGTTCCTGGCGCTCTACGACGTGCTCTTCGCCGTCCTCGCCTGGGCGACGTTCGAGTACGTCGTCGCCGAGACCTGACCCGCCCGGCCCGGCGCGCCGCCCGGTCTACGATTGCGCCTGTGAGAGCCCTCTCCTCGCGCCTGCCCGTCGTGGCGGGCGGCTGTCTGGTCCTGTTCACGACCGCCCTGGCGCTCGTCTTCTTCTACGCGCCGACCGATGCCAACCAGGGCCTCTCGCAGCGGATCTTCTACTTCCACGTGCCCCTGGCCTTCACGGCCTACGCCTGCTTCGGCTGGGGCGCCTGGAAGGCGCTCCGCCATCTGTGGAAGCGCGATCCCGAAGCCGACCTCGAGAGCTACGTCGCGATCCACCAGGGCGTGATCTTCGGCGCGCTGACGCTGGCGACGGGCTCGATCTGGGCGAAGATCTCGTGGGGCGTATGGTGGTCCTGGGGGGAGGACCAGCTCGTCCTCTTCCTCGTCCTCTTCCTTTTCTACTGCGCTTACTTCATGCTCCGTTATTCCGTCGAGCCGGGACCGCAGCGCGCGAACATGTGCGCCGTCTACGCGCTCTTCGGCGTCGTGCTGATCCCGGTTTCGTTCCTTGCGATCCGCCTCTCCAAGAGCTTCATCCATCCCGTCGTCTTCACCTCACACGGCTACCAGATGACCAACTCGCAGTTCCTCACGTTCTGCGTCTGCCTCGTGGCCATGCTCAGCCTGTTCGTCACGCTGTATTCGATCGAGCTCGCGGGCAAGCGCCTGGACGCTTCGCTGCGCGAGCTGCGCGAGCTGCTGGCATGAGCCGTAGGCTTGACGGAGGCTCACCAGGGGCGGCGGCGCCGGCATGGCCGGCACCGGAGCGGGGATCATGAGCCCATCCGAGAAGTACACGGCGGCTGCCTACCTCGTCGTGTTCGTGGCGGTGCTCGCGTACGTCGTGATCATCGCGTCGAAGCTGCAGCGTCTGCAGCGCGAGGTCGCCCGCCTCGTCGAGCTCGCGAAGGAGCGCCAACATGGCTGAGGCGCTGTTCTGGCCGGTGCTCATCGGCTACGGCGAGGCCGCGTTCGCGTATGCGTCGCCGCGCACCTCGCGCCTTGCGACCTGGGGCGTGCGGGTTGGCTGGCTCGCGCAGACGGCGCTGCTGATCGTCCAGGCCGAGCGCACGGACGGGTTCCCGTGGGCGACCTTCGCCGGCTCGCTCAACCTGTTCGTCTGGCTCGTCGTGAGCACGTACCTGATCTGGGGTTGCCGTCCCCGTTTCCGCCTCCTCGGCCTCGCGGTCATGCCGCCGGTTGCGCTCCTTTTCCTCGTCGCCCGGATCGGCGGCGGGACGACGAGCGACGCGGCGTCGCGGTACCCGAACCTGTTCCTCGTTCTCCACGTCGGTCTCGTGCTCGCAGCGTTCGCCGGCTTCACGCTCGCCGCGGCGCTCGCGGGCCTCTACCTGTGGGAGGAGAGCAGGCTCAAGCGGCGTGCGCCCGACATCCTCCGGCTGCGGCTGCCGCCCTTGCAGTCGCTCGAGCGGCTGACGCAGCGGGCGATCGTCGTGTCGCTGCCCCTGCTGACCCTCGGCCTCGCGGCCGGCATCGTGCGGCTGCGCCAGCAAGGTGCATCGACCGATCCGCTCGAGTGGCTCACGCTTCTGACCTGGCTCGTGTACGGGGGCTTCCTCGTCACGCGGCCGGCCGGCCGGCGCGGCGCGTATCTTGCGCTCGCCGGGTTCGTCCTCGTCGTCGTCTCGCGGCTCGCGCTCGCAGGAGGGCACTTCACATGACGGCGGCCGAGCTGACGCTGGTCGGGCTCTCGCATCACGTCGCCCCCGTCGAGCTGCGCGAGCGCGTGGTGCTCGACCGCGACGAGGCC
>Ga0335081_10001597_pt1 | contig 36156 bp, 27 predicted proteins | sample Lox_Sample_35_FD_206713 | JGI IMG/M metagenome (GOLD analysis project Ga0335081, IMG submission 206713) | Soil microbial communities from Loxahatchee National Wildlife Refuge, Florida, United States - Lox_Sample_3.5 | ecosystem: Environmental > Terrestrial > Soil > Wetlands | place: USA...
CTTGCGCGCGGCGTCGTGGTCTGAGCGCTCGAGCGCGATGTCGCCGAGGCTCTTGATGCAGTTGGCCTCGCCGAGGATGTGGCCGACCTGGCGGTAGAGCGGCAGCGCCTGCTCGTAGGCCTTGCGTGCGGCGTCGTGGTCGGAGCGCTCGAGCGCGATGTTGCCGAGGCACCAGATGCAGTTGGCCTCGCCGAGGATTTGGCCGACCTGGCGGAAGAGCGGCAGCGCCTGCTCGTAGGCCTTGCGCGCGGCGTCGTGGTCGGAGCGCTCGAGCGCGATGTTGCCGAGGCTCGCGATGCAGTTGGCCTCGCCGATGATGTCGCCGACCTGGCGGTAGAGCGGCAGCGCCTGCTCGTAGGCCTTGCGCGCGGCGTCGTGGTCGGAGCGCGCGAGCGCGATGTCGCCGAGGCGCGCGATGCAGTTGGCCTCGCCGAGGATTTGGCCGACCTGGCGGAAGAGCGGCAGCGCCTGCTCGTAGGCCTTGCGCGCGGGGTCGTGGTCGGAGCGCTCGAGTGCGATGTCGCCGAGGCTCTTGATGCAGTTGGCCTCGCCCAGGATGTCGCCGACCTGGCGGAAGAGCGGCAGCGCGTGCTCGTAGGCCTTGCGCGCGGCGTCGTGGTCGGAGCGCGCGAGCGCGATGTCGCCGAGGCGCGCGATGCAGTCGGCCTCGCCGAGGATGTTGCCCGCCGCTTCGCAAGCCGCCGCGAGATCGCGGATAACGCGCGGCGTCCCGCGCCCGGTCCATGCCATTGTCCGGGTGATGCCGTGACGCGCGCGCAGGGCTTCCTCAATTTCGCCGGCGGCCAGCGTCGCGCGCAGAGCGGAGTCCAAATTCGCGAGCTCGTGCATGATCCGTCGCACGGCCACGGCACCATCCGGTCCACCGAGTTTCTCGCCTTCACGTTGCGCGAGCCCAAGGAAGTGGGCGCGCCAGGATTTGGCGTCGTCTTCGCCGGGCGCATGGTGGCGAACCGCATAGTCGCGCACGGGCGGCAGCAGGTCGAGCCGGCCATCCCGTTCGATACCGAGGCCGCAATTGAGAATGCCCTGGCGCGCCTCGAAGGCATCGGCGGCCAGCAAGGGGTCGATGTCCTCGGCACAGAGGCCCGCGGGGCTTTGACCCAGAATGGCGAACAGGCGCCGGCCGGCGTCGCCCAGTCGCGGCGAGTGGATGGATAATTCGAGCGAGCGGTCGAGCGCGGTGAGCCGCGACGGCTCGATTCCACGCCGCCGCGCCAGGCCTATTCCGACGCGCTGCCATTGCTCGTGGATGGCGGCGAGCGTGTCATGCGAGGCCGCCTGATGTGCCACCAGCTCGATGGCGAGAGGCACGCCGCCCAATTGCGTGAGCAGAGGGAGGAGGTGTGGATCATCGTGCTTGATGTCCTGGGCGATATCGAGGAACAGCTCGCGGTCGTGCGGCATCTCCAGCGGATGCATGGTGCGCTGACGGGTCCAGCGCAGGCCGCCCGGCGGCTCATTGCCGCGGATCGAGGCGAGCAGCGCAAGGCCGCGGACTCGATGCAGCGCAGCCAGGACGGCTTCGACCTGTTCCGGCTCGGCATCCCAGGGGGTTTCGAGGTTGTCGAGGATCACGAGGCACGGGTCGCGGCCGAGATAGGTCAACGCCGCCTCGAACGTCGATGTCGCGGGATCGAGCCCGATTGCCGCGACGATCGATGCCTGCAATCGCCTAGCATCGGCCGCCGTCTCGAGCTCGACGAACCAGCGCCGGTCGCCGAGCCGACCGATCAAGGCCTCATCGTTGGCGGCCTGTCGCGTCAACGTGGTCTTGCCCATGCCGGCGCCGCCGAGGATGAGGATTGCAACAGGCTCCGAACGGGCCGTCAGGGCCTCGACCACCGGTTTGAGATCGTCATCCCGACCGAGGCAGCGCAGAGGCTTGGTCGGCAACGATGCGTTCGCCGGGGGATGGGTGGAAGGCGGCTCGTCGGATTCGTGTGATCGCGTCGCGTGGTACTTGTCGGTCAACTCGGTCTTCCACTCGGCATAGTCGGTGTTGTTGCCGCCGAACAGCGCAAGGAGAATCGCGTGGAAATCGGCAGGACTCGGCGCTGTTCCGCCGCTGCGCCAATTGCGGATTGTTCGCTCGTGCTTTGCCGGCTCGCTGCTGTTGCGGCCGACGGCTTCGGCGAAATCCTTGTTTCGCCACGGCACGCCCTTCGACGCGGTCCCGCCGGACGGCCGCGTCCCCCGCTCCAGATGCCAGTCGAGCATTTGGCCGAAGGTCCAGGTCGCGCGGTCCGAATGCATTTGCATTCGGCTCTTGGACGCCATTTTTGCTGCTCTCGCCAGTAGGTTTCCGGGCCGTTTCCGCTCGCTTTCCGGTCAATTGCTGTTACCGCGGGCGGGACGCTCGGATGTATATCCGCTTCCCGCAAAATGTGAACTTTAGGCAACCGACAACCAGATTGGGAGTCGGCCATGATGCCTATCAACGAAACGGTCTATCGCCTCGCAGCGGCCCTCGCCCCGTTCGTGCCGCTCGCCGGAATGCTGGAGCCGGTCTGCGTGCTCTATGGGATGCTCGCCGCGACTTATGCCACGGCAGCCTCGGCGGCGACGCACGACAACCACCACCTGCTCGCGCGCTGCTACGTGGCCAGCGCGATGTTGCATGGCCTGATCGCCGTGTGTCACCAGCTCCACATGTGACAGGCCAAAAAGGAAACGGCGCGGCAGAGAACCTGCCGCGCCGTTCAATCGTTTCCCGAGAACTCGCGGCGTCAGGCGTCCGCCAGTCCCTGCTCCAGATCGGCGATGATGTCTTCCTTGTCCTCGATCCCGATCGACAGGCGCACCACGTCGGGGCCGGCGCCGGCCTGCACCTTCTGCGCATCGGACAGCTGCTTGTGCGTGGTCGAGGCCGGATGGATGATCAGCGAGCGGGTGTCGCCGATGTTGGCGAGGTGGGAGAAGAGCTTCACGTTCGACACGAGCTTGACGCCGGCGTCGAAGCCGCCCTTGAGGCCGAAGGTGAAGACCGCGCCGGCGCCCTTCGGCACGTATTTCTTGGCGAGGTTGTGGTAGCGGTCGCCCGGCAGGCCCGGATAGCTCACCCACGCGACCTTGCCGTGCTTCGTGAGCCATTCGGCGACCGCGAGCGCATTGTCGCAATGGCGCTGCATGCGCAGCGGCAGCGTCTCGATGCCGGTGATGAACAGGAACGCGTTGAACGGCGAGAGCGCCGGGCCGATGTCGCGCAGGCTGAGCACCCGGCAGGCGATCGCGAAGGCGAAGTTGCCGAAGGTCTCGTGCAGCACGATGCCGTTGTATTCCGGCCGCGGCTCCGACAGCATCGGATAGCGGCCCTCGCGGGACCAGTTGAAGGTGCCGCCGTCGACGATCATGCCGCCGATCGAGTTGCCGTGGCCGCCGAGGAACTTGGTGAGCGAGTGCACCACCACGTCGGCGCCGTAGTCGATCGGCTTGCACAGGTAGGGCGTCGCCAGCGTGTTGTCGACGATCAGCGGCACGCCGGCGCGGCGCGCGATGTTGGCGACCGTCTCGAGGTCGGTGATGACGCCGCCCGGATTGGCGATCGACTCGACGAAGATCGCCTTGGTCTTCGGGCTGATGGCGCGCTCGAAGGTGGCGATGTCGTCGGGATCGGCCCACACGACGTTCCAGCCGAAGTTCTTGAACGAGTGGTTGAACTGGTTGATCGAGCCGCCATAGAGCTTCTTCGAGGCGACGAACTCGTCGCCCGGCTTCATCAGCACGTGCATGACCAGCACCTGCGCGGCGTGGCCGGACGCGACCGCGAGCCCGGCGGTGCCGCCTTCGAGCGCGGCGACGCGCTCTTCCAGCACCGCGTTGGTCGGGTTGCCGATGCGGGTGTAGATGTTGCCAAAAGTCTGCAGGCCGAACAGCGAGGCGGCGTGGTCGACGTCCTCGAACACGAACGACGTCGTCTGGTAGATCGGCGTCGCGCGCGCGCCGGTGGTCGGGTCGGGCTGGGCGCCGGCGTGGACCGCCAGTGTCGAAAAGCCCGGGGTGCGTTCGGTCATGGGCCGATCCTCGCGGTCTTCAAGTCAGATGCGCATGTTCCCGAAGCCGGACCGCGCGTCAAGGCGGCAGCGGGCGATGCGTTAATGACGCGGGGGAATAGTGAATGGCGAATAGCCGCGTAGGGTGGGCAAAGGCGGCCGATACGCCGGCGGGTTTGCACCATGCTTGCGCCGCCGTGCCCACGCGTGACGCGCCGCCGAGCGCGCGTGGGCACGGCGGAGCTGACACCGTGCAATATATCGACAGCACGGGCCGCCTTTGCCCACCCTACGAGCTAATCGCTTCCTTCCCGGAACGCCCGCTCGGCGGCGGGCGTCGCGCCGCCCGCCGTGGTGGTGCGGTTGAGCGACATGCGCTGGATGCCGCGGCCGGAAATCTGCGCCTTCTTCGACGTGAGCGTGCGCGAGTTGACGCCCATCCAGGAAATCTCCGAGGACAGGCGGCCGTATTCGATCTTCGGGCAGCGGTTCATCACCACCTTGAGGCCGTTCGCCTCCGCGAGCGCGGCCGCCGTGTCGTTGCGCACGCCGAGCTGCATCCAGACGACGCGCGGCCGCGGACTGAGCCTGAGCGCCTCCTCGACGATGCCGACCGCGTAGGGCGAGGCGCGAAAGATGTCGATCATGTCGATCGGCTCGGGGATGTCGGCGAGCCCGGCGTAGACCTTCTGGCCGATGAGCTCGCCGCCGGCGAGCCCGGGATTGACCGGGATCATGCGATAGCCGCGCTCGAGCAGATACTTGAACGCGAAATAGCTCGGCCGGCTCTCCTTGTTGGAGACGCCGACCATGGCGATGGTCTTCACCGTGTTGAGGATGCCGCGGATATAGCCGTCGTCGTAGCCGTCGTGGTTCATCGCGCCGCCGGGCTGCCCAAGAAGCGCGAACATAGGCGCGCGGCGGCACGAGCGGAAGGGCAGTCCGGCCAGGCACTGGTCCCGGCCGGCGCCGTTGGTGCGCTTCAGTTGTTGCCCGCGTGCGTTTCGCAGGGCGGAAGGTGCTTGAACGGCCGGCTCATGACCCTGTGGCAGGCGACGCTGAGCAGGTTCTTCCTGTTCTTCTCCGCAAGGCAACGCGTGATTGCGTCGCGATCGGGAATGAACTCGCCGCACTTGTCGTGAACATCGGGCGTGCAGGCATCGATGTCCGCCTGGCTCGGACCCGGATCGCACTTCGGACTCGCGCTCAGCGCCGGCGCGCCGCAGAGACTGAGCAGAAAAAGCGCCGCAACCCCAGCCCGGAACTTCATTCGGTGCCTCCCCATGGTGGACCAACCTTACGCAACGCCACGACGGCCGCGGTCCACCGGCCGCAATCACCGTCGCACGCAGCATGACTGAAAGTCGCGATTCCACGCAAGCAGCTTCGCCACGTCATCCACGCCGCCGAACGTGAAAACCGGCGCGCAATACCGGGAAAAATGATCGCGTCGCGTCAGCCGCGCGCGATTTGCGATCGTTGTGTTGGGGGCGCAACACTGTTCCGCACTGCAGCGCGGCGGAACTCGATTCAGCGGTCTTCCCACTTGGGTTCGCGCTTGTCGAGAAATGCACCGATCCCTTCGGCCGCGTCGTGGCGCAGCATGTTGTCCACCATCACCTGCGACGCGAAGCGGTAGGCGTCCTGCAGATCCATGTCGATCTGCCGGTAGAACGCCTCCTTGCCGAGCCGCACCGTCATGGCGGACCTTGCCGCGATCTCGCGCGCGAGCTTGATCGCCTGCTCGCGCTCGGTGCCGGGCGCGACGACGCGGTTGACGAGGCCGATGCGCGCGGCGTGCTCGGCCGAGACGGTCTCGCTGGTGAGCAGCATGTCCATGGCGTGCTTGCGCGCGACGTTGCGACTGAGCGCGACCGCCGGTGTCGTGCAGAAGAGGCCGATGTCGACGCCCGGCGTGCAGAAGCCGGCGAGCGAGGACGCGACCGCAAGATCGCAGCTCGCGACGAGCTGGCAGCCGGCCGCGGTCGCCACCCCCTGCACGGCGGCGATCACCGGCTGCGGCAGGCGGATGATCGACTGCATCAGCGCGTTGCAGGTGTCCATGACGTGGGTGAAGAAGGCGCGGCCGCGATCGGCGTCGTTGCGGTGCGCGGTCAGCTCCTTGAGGTCGTGGCCGGCGCAGAAGACGGGGCCGTTGGCGGCGACCACCACGGCGCGCACGCGCGCATCCTGCGCGATCGCGACGAAGGCCTCGCCGAGCGCCGCGAGCATCGCCTCCGACAGGCTGTTGCGCTGGTCCGGCCGGTTCAGCGTCAGCAGCGTGATGCCGTTATTGTGCTCGCGCAGCACGAACGGCATCGTCTGCGGCGCGGGTGTGGGAGCTTGCATCGCGGCTCGACTCTTCCGGTGCGATGCTGAGCATTGTATCCGATCCGCGAGGGCGCGCGAGCGGCGCCAGAGGCGGGAGGCAACGGCATGCGGGCAGGGCTGACGGCGGCGGAGCTCGCGCAACGGCTCGCGCAGGAATTCCCCGAGGCGTTCCACGCCGGCAGCGGCCTCACCATCGAGGCGGCGCGGCCGCGCGCGGCGCGCGTGCGCCTGCTGCCGGCGGAAAAGTCGACCCGGCCGGGCGGCACGATCTCGGGCCCGACCCTGATGATGCTGGCCGATGTCGCCATGTATATCGCGGTGCTCGCCTCGATCGGCTGGGTGCCGCTCGCGGTCACCACCAATCTCAACATCAACTTCCTCAAGAAGCCGGCCCCCGGCGGGCTCCTGGCCGATTGCGAAATCCTCAAGCTCGGCAAGCGCTTGGCGGTGGGTTCTGTGACCATTTATGCGGAAGGCGACGACGAGCCGGTGGCGCACGCCACGTCGACCTATTCGATTCCGCCGCACGGCAAGTGATTAGCTGATGGTATTATTAAACCAAAAACATAAAGCACTGATTTTATTACAAATTACCTCTCCGAAAGGCGTTGACCCGGTGGCGGCCGCAGGCTAGAAGCGCCGTCCGATGGCGCCCCGGATGCGCCGCCCGACAAGGCCCCGATTTGGCCCGACAAGGGATGCGACGCTCATGAAGACCTATGCGGCCAAGCCCGCCGAAGTCGAGAAGAAGTGGGTGATGATCGACGGCAACGGCCTCGTCGTCGGCCGCCTCGCCTCGATCATCGCGCTGCGGCTGCGCGGCAAGCACAAGCCGACCTACACGCCGCACGTCGACTGCGGCGACAACGTCATCGTCGTCAATGCCGAGAAGGTGGTGCTGACCGGCCGCAAGCTGCAGCAGAAGGTCTACCGCCACCACACCGGGTTCATCGGCGGCATCAAGGAACGCAGCGCCAAGTCCATCATGGAAGGGCGCGTCCCGGAACGGATCGTCGAGAAGGCGGTGGAGCGCATGCTGCCGCGCGGGCCGCTCGGCCGCGTCCAGCTCGGCAACCTGCGCGTCTACAAGGGCCCCGATCATCCGCACGCGGCGCAGAACCCGGAAAAGCTCGACGTCGGCGCCATGAATCGCAAGAACCTGAGGAGCGCGTGACCATGGCCGAGACGATGCAATCGCTCGATCAACTGGCGACGCTCAAGCCGGCGGCGCCCGAGGCGCCGAAATACGTGCAGAAGCTCGACAAGCAGGGGCGCGCCTATGCGACCGGCAAGCGCAAGGACGCGGTCGCGCGCGTGTGGATCAAGCCGGGCCCCGGCAAGATCCAGGTCAACGAGCGCACCATCGAGGTCTATTTCGCGCGGCCGGTGCTGCGCATGCTGATCCAGCAGCCGCTCGTCGCGTCGAACCGGCACGGCCAGTACGACATCACCTGCACGGTGTCGGGCGGCGGCCTGTCCGGCCAGGCGGGCGCGGTGCGCCACGCGATCTCCAAGGCGCTCACCGCCTACGAGCCGGACCTGCGCGGCGTCCTGAAGCGCGGCGGCTTCCTCACCCGCGACCCGCGCGTGGTCGAGCGCAAGAAGTACGGCCGCGCCAAGGCGCGCCGGTCGTTCCAGTTCTCCAAGCGCTGAGCACGCCGGCGAGATACTCGGAAAAACCCAAGGAAAAAGGGGCGCGCGGCGCCCCTTTTTTGTTGGCCGCGGCAGCCGAAGGAACGATTGCCGCGCATTCGCGGGCGTTTCGCCGGCGTTTTGTCGTGGTTTTCGCCCGGCATTCGTCCAGTATTCGCGATGTATTCGTTACAAAAATCAGCCTGCTGTTAAAGTCGAATGAAAGTCTGTTCGCAGACTCCATTCGAACTTCTACCTAGTCGCTGTTATGGGAGAGGGGTCTGCAACACGAGGGGAGCTCCCCATGATCGACCATGGCTCTGCCACTCCGTTTACGCTCGACGTGACGACTCTCTTCATCGTCGCGACCTGCGTGACGGCGCTGCTCGGCGTCTTCATGCTGTTCGCCTGGACGCAGGATCGCATCCGCGCGCTCGCCTGGTGGGGCGCGGCCTACCTGATCGGCGGCTTCTCGGTCGCGCTGTGGCTTGCGGGCGCGCACGCCGTTCCGTTCATGCCGCAGACCCTGCCGAGCGCGCTGCTCTTCCTCGCCTGCGGCATGATCTGGAACGCGGCGCGGCTCTTCCACAACCGCAACATGCTGTGGACCGCGATGGTCGCCGGCGCCGCGGTGTGGCTGCTCGCCTGCACCACCGTGCTGTTTCCGCCGATGGGCGCGAACCGCATCGTGCTCGCCTCGCTGATCGTGTCGACCTACACGTTCCTCACCGCGGCCGAGCTGTGGCGCGAGCGGCGCAAGGCGCTGATGCGGCGCTGGCCCGCCCTGTTCGTGCCGGCCCTGCACGGCGCCGTCTTCCTCTTCCCGATCCCGATCGCGAGCCTCATGCCGCATCAGTCCGGGCTGGTGACGCTCGCGGCCGGCTGGCTCGGCATCTTCGTGCTCGAAATGCTGCTCTACGCGGTCGGCGCGGCCTTCATCGTGCTCGTGCTCACCAAGGAGCGCACGCTGCGCACGCACAAGACCGCGGCGCTCACCGATCCGCTCACCGGCCTGTTCAACCGCCGCGGGCTGATCGAGGCGACGCGCGAGCTCACCGCGAACCACGTCCGTCGCACCCGTCCCTTCACGGTGCTCGCCTTCGACCTCGACCACTTCAAGTCGATCAACGACCGGTTCGGCCATGCGGTGGGCGACGAGGTGCTGCGCCTGTTCGCCTCGGTCGCGAGCACCAATCTGCGGGTCACCGACTTCGTCGCGCGGCTCGGCGGCGAGGAATTCGCCGCGATCATCGCCGGCACGCTCGATGAGGGCATCATGATCGCGGAGCGCGTGCGCGTCGCCTTCGAAAGCGCCGGCCGCACCGTCGCGGGGCGCTATCTCGGCGCGACCGTCAGCGTGGGCGTCGCGGCGCACGCGGCCGCGACCAATTTCGACGCGCTCCTCGCCCGCGCCGACGAAGCGCTGTATGTCGCCAAGCGCGCGGGTCGCAACCGGGTGGAAGCGGAGCTTCCGCACGTGGACGCGCCGCGCATCGTGCCGGCGCCGGCCCCGGCGGCCGCCGCCGCCCTGCTGCAGGCGGCAAGCACCATCGAGTGGAGCAGCTACCGCCGTCCGCGCGGGACGGCGCCCGCGCGCGAGGCCGCCTAGCCGCGGCCCGGTCCGGGGAAAAAATAAAGGGCGGGCGAAAGGCCCGCCCTTCTTTTTGGCGAAGGGACGCAGACGCAACTTGACGCGTGCCACCACGCACGAGGACCGACGCCAAAACACTACAAAAGAACGCAACGCGTAGATCTTGCGGCCGCCAGGCGTGACGCCGGCGGAGGAGGGCCTTCCGCCGGGATCGCCATCGCTTGCCGGCCGAACCGGTCCGCGTGCGCATCGGCCTGCAAATAGTCGGTTACCTGGTTGCCGCCGCCGTCGGCGGATTCCCGGTCATTTGGTTGACTCCACCACATCTAGCCGCGGTCAATGACGCCCCAGTGACACCAGGCGCGGAGGTATGCGCCGCGCCGGGCAACCTGTTGTTTACCCTCCCGCCGCTATCTTTTCCCCATGTGGCGTCGGTGGAGCGTTGCCCGCATGCGGGCCGAACTTGGCGCGCTCGAGGCGAGCGCCGAGCGCGCCGGAATGGCGCTCGCCTGCGTCTACTCGTCATCCGACGAATTCGAGGCGGCGCAGATCGCCGCCCGCCGCGCCGCCCTGCGGTGGCGGCCGCACACGATCGATGCCCTGCAGTTCGTGCTGGTCGCGACGGCGATCGCCGCGTTCGCGGCCCTGGTGGCGCTCGCCGGCCTCGCGCTGATCGAGCTTTAGCCAAATCGGTCTGGCAAAAAAAACGGGCGCCCGAAGGCGCCCGCAAGGTGAGATCGCTTCCGCGATCCTGGGAGGAAGTCGTACGCGCTACTATTGGCGCCTGTCCAGGTCGGCGAACCGGTACCCGTGCCGGATCAAGTCCGGGACAGGCTTTCGCCGGGACATGCGGCTCAAGCCGAATAGTACATGTCGAACTCGACCGGATGCGGCGTGTGCTCGAAGCGGATCACTTCCGACATCTTGAGGTCGATGTAGCTGTCGATGAAGTCGTCGTCGAACACGCCGCCGGCCTTGAGGAAGGCGCGGTCGGCGTCGAGCTCGCCGAGCGCCTGACGCAGCGACCCGCACACGGTCGGGATCTGCTTGAGCTCGGCGGGCGGCAGGTCATAGAGGTCCTTGTCCATGGCCGGGCCCGGATCGAGCTTGTTCTTGATGCCGTCGAGACCCGCCATCAGCATCGCGGCGAAGCCGAGATAGGGGTTGGCGAGCGGATCGGGGAAGCGCACCTCGACGCGCTTCGCCTTCGGATTGCTGGTCCACGGGATGCGGCAGGAGGCCGAACGATTGCGCGCCGAATAGGCGAGCAGAACCGGCGCCTCGAAGCCGGGGACGAGACGCTTGTAGGAGTTGGTGGTCGGATTGGTGAAGGCGTTGATCGCCTTGGCGTGCTTGATGATGCCCGCGATGTAGGAAAGGCAGGTCTCCGACAGATCGGAATACTTGTTGCCGGCAAAGACCGGCTTGCCGTCCTTCCAGATCGACTGGTGGCAGTGCATGCCCGAGCCGTTGTCGCCGTAGACCGGCTTCGGCATGAAGGTCGCGGTCTTGCCGTAGATGTGGGCGACCTGCTGGATGCAATACTTGTAGATCTGCATCCGGTCGGCCATCACGACGAGGGGCGAGAACTTCAGGCCGAGTTCGTGCTGGGCGGAGGCCACCTCGTGGTGATGCTTCTCGACGACGCACCCCATCTTCGCCATGGCGGCGAGCATCTCGGAGCGCATGTCCTGCACCGAGTCCTGCGGCGGCACCGGGAAATAGCCCTTCTTGGTGCCGATGCGGTGGCCGAGGTTGCCGCCCTCGTATTCGGTATCGGAATTCTTCGGCAGCTCGACCATGTCGAGCTTGAAGCCGGTGTTGTAGGGCTCGGACGCGTAGCGCACGTCGTCGAACACGAAGAATTCGGCCTCGGGGCCGAAGAAGACGGTGTCGCCGACGCCCATCGACTTCACCATCGCCTCGGCCTTCTTGGCCATGCCGCGCGGGTCGCGGTTGTAGGGCTCGCCGGTGGTCGGCTCGAGCACGTCGCACACGAGCACCAGCGTGGTCTCGGCGAAGAACGGGTCGATGGCGGCGGACGCCGGATCGGGCATCAGGCACATGTCGGATTCATTGATCGCCTTCCAGCCGGCGATCGAGGAGCCGTCGAACATCTGGCCTTCCGCAAAGGTCTCTTCCTCGATCATGCCGATGTCGAAGGTGACGTGCTGCCACTTGCCGCGCGGATCCGTGAAGCGGAAATCCGCGTATTTGACGTCGTTGTCCTTGATCAGTTTCATGACATCTTTGGCCGTCGTCATGGAGTGCATTCCCTTTCTCAGCAACGGGCGTGAATGTTGAACAAGGCCGGCCAGGACCTGCGGTCAAATGGCGTCGACTCCGGATTCCCCCGTTCGGATCCGGATGGCTTCCTCGATGTTGGAGAGGAAGATCTTGCCGTCGCCGATCCGCCCGGTCTGGGCGGCGCGGCGGATCGCGTCGATGGCTTTCTCGACCATCTCGTCAGTGAGCACAATCTCGATTTTCACCTTGGGGAGAAAATCGACCACGTATTCGGCCCCACGGTAGAGTTCGGTATGGCCCTTCTGCCGGCCGAAGCCCTTGGCTTCGGTCACAGTGATGCCTTGCAGCCCCACCTCCTGCAGTGCCTCCTTCACTTCATCGAGCTTGAAGGGCTTGATGATCGCCTCGATTTTTTTCATTGCGTCTCCGTCTCCAGCCCGACCCGTGGGGGCGCCGCGAGTCGAACCGGGAACTGGTTAGCAGGGTCCATGCCAAGCGCACAGGGGCGGGGAAATCCGCGCTCTGTCAGGGAGTTGCATGACCCTACGCATCGCCTTCCCGGGCCGCCCGGGAACGCGGCTGATTAAAGATTAGGCGACCTGCACGAAAAAACGTCAAGAGCCGTAAGCGCCGATCCGCCCGGGGTGCAGGATTATTTCGCATCGCGCTCAGCCGAGAGGCGAAAGGCTTCGCGCCGGCAATGTGTTGTCAGGGCGGACGGGACATGCGCCAACCGGCGAGATCGGAGCGTGTTTCGTTTCCGTGCGAAGGGAACACGCTTTAGTGTCGGCGCTGATGATCGAATTGTTGACCACCGCCGAAATGGCCGAAGCGGATCGGCGCACGATCGCGTCCGGCACCCGCGGCATTGACCTGATGGAAGCCGCCGGCCGGGCGGTGGCCGACGCCGTGTCGGCGCGCCACCCGCCGGGCAGCCGGGTCGCGGTCGTGGCCGGTCCCGGCAACAATGGCGGCGACGGCTTCGTCGCCGCGCGGGTGCTGGCGGAGCGCCGCTATCGCGTACGGATGCTGCTGCTGGGCGAGCGCAGCCGGCTCAAGGGCGATGCCGCGCAGGCCGCGCAACGCTGGCAAGGCTCGGTCGAGGCGGCGCAGCCGCACGCGCTCGATCAGACGGACGTGATCGTCGACGCCCTGTTCGGCGCCGGCCTCGATCGCCCGGTCGAGGGCGCGCCGGCCGTCATGATCGAGGCGATGAACGCGAGCGGCGCGCCGATCGTCGCCGTCGATCTCGCCAGCGGCATCAACGGGACGAGCGGCGCCGTGATGGGCTGCGCCGTGCGGGCGAGCCGGACCGTGACGTTCTTTCGCCGCAAGCCCGGTCACCTGCTGCTGCCCGGCCGCCTTCATTGCGGCCCGGTCGACGTCGCCGATATCGGCATCAAGCCGGACGTGCTGGAACACATCCGGCCGCGCGCCTTCGGCAACGATCCGCCGCTGTGGCGCGCCGAGTTTCCGCTGCCGCGCCTCGACGGGCACAAATATTCGCGTGGCCATGCCGTGGTCGTGTCGGGCGGCGCGGTCACGACCGGCGCGGCGCGGCTCGCGGCGCGCGCGGCGTTGCGCGCCGGCGCCGGGCTCGTGACCATCGCGTCGCCGCGCGAGGCCTTTGCGATCCACGCCGCCGCCAATACGGCCGTGATGGTGCGTCCGGTCGATGGGGCGGCGGAACTCGCCGCCTTTCTTGCCGATGCGCGGCTCAACGCGGTGGTGCTGGGGCCGGGCGGCGGCGTCGGGGCGGCGCTGCGCGATCGGGTGCAGGCGGCGCTCGCGGGTCGGCGCGCCGTCGTGCTCGACGCCGATGCGCTGACGAGCTTTGCGGGCGAGGCCGCGGCGCTGTTTGGCGCCATCGCGGGGCGGGGCGATCGGCCCACCGTTCTGACGCCGCATGAAGGTGAGTTCGCGCGGCTGTTCAGCTCGATCCACGAAACGGCTGAAAAACAATCGAAATTGGACCGCGCCCGGGCGGCTGCCGCGGCTTCCGGCGCCATCGTCATCCTCAAGGGCGCCGACACCGTCGTTGCCGAGCCGCAGGGGCGGGCGGCGATCAATGCCAATGCGCCGCCGTGGCTCGCGAGCGCCGGGACCGGCGATGTCCTCGCGGGGTTCGTTGCGGGTCTCTTGGCGCAGGGAATGCCGGGGTTCGAAGCGGCGTGCGCCGCCGTCTGGCTGCACGGCGAAGCCGCGGCCGAAGCCGGGATCGGGATGATTTCCGAGGATCTGGCGGACCGCCTGCCGGGCGTGCTTCGGCGGGTATTCAGCGCCGCCATAGGCCCACCGGATCAGCCGGAGACCGCGCGGCCTCCGGCTGTCTAGCGCCGGCGTCCTATTGCTGGACGAGCGTGCCGTTGTTGTTGGCGATATTGTTGAGCGACAGGCTGGTGTCGACCGAGCTGCCGTTCGTCATGCGGCAGATCGCGCTCAGCGTCACGATCGGGCCGTTGTCGACCAGGATCTGGATGTTGCCGCAGCTCTGCTGAAACGTGCTCGCGCCACTGCCCTGCACGAGCTTGCCGTTCTGGTTGCTGATGCCTTGCAGCGTCAGCGAGGTCGCGTTCGGCGTGCCATTGGCGCGCAGGCAGACGGCCTGCAAGGTCGCGTTGTTGCCCGAATAGGCAAAATGGATTTCCGAGCAGGTATTCTGAAACGTATTCGCCGCGAAAGCCGGGGTGATCGCGAGGCCGGCGAGCACGCCGGCGGTGAGCAGGTAACGGTTGGTCATGGCTTCCTCCACGGTTGATGCCCCCAGGGGAGCGGGGCGCGACTAGTATTACGCCACTTGCGACCACCGTACTACCGGTCGTACTTGTCAACACAACCACTATTGGACGACGGGCGGGCGACATCCGTTTGCGGCGCCGGCCGCCGTTCGGGAGGAGGCATTTTTATGGTGTGCGGCGCAAGCGGCGTGCTATAAGCCGCGCCGCGCGGCGGCAAGCCCTTGGCGGGCGTGGCGGAATTGGTAGACGCGCTGGATTTAGGTTCCAGTGACGCAAGTCGTGGGGGTTCAAATCCCTCCGCCCGCACCACCCGTGACTCGCGGCCGGCGCACCTTCCTCTCACGCGCGTCCTCGGCCGCCCGTCGTGGAGCGAAAGCGCGGAGCGAAAGCGCGGAGCGAATAAGAGCAACGACTTCAACATGAAGCGACGAGCATTTGAACCATGCAGGTAACCGAAACCAACACCGAAGGCCTCAAGCGCGAATTCAAGGTGGTCGTGCCGGCCGCCGATCTCGACGCGCGGCTCAATGACCGCCTCGTCGCGCTCAAGGACCGTGTCCAGATACGCGGCTTTCGGCCCGGCAAGGTGCCGGTGACGCACCTCAAGAAGGTCTATGGCCGCGCCGTCATGGCCGAGACCATCGACGAGGTGGTGCGCGAGACCAATGCCAAGATCGTGACCGATCGCGGTCTCAAGCTCGCCATGGACCCCAAGATCACCATGCCGGAGAGCGAAAGCGAGATCGAAGGGATCATCTCCGGCAAGTCCGACCTCGCCTATACGGTCGCGGTCGAGGTGGTGCCGCCGATCACGCTTGCCGATTTCAAGCAGATCGCGCTGACGCGGCTGACCGCGGAGGTCACCGACGCCGAGGTCGACGAGGCGGTCGGCAAGATTGCCGACCAGGCGCGGCCGTTCGGGCCGAAGCCCGAGGGCGGCACGGTCGCGACCGGCGACCGCGTCAACGTCAAGTTCACCGGTACGATGGACGGGGCGCCGTTCGAGGGCGGCAGCGGCGACGACATCAACGTGCATGTCGGCTCGCACACCTTCATTCCGGGCTTCGAGGACCAGCTCATCGGCATGGCGGCGGGCGAGACGCGCACCGTCAAGGTCACGTTCCCGAAGAACTACCTGGCGCCGAATCTTGCCGGCAAGGATGCGGTGTTCGAGGTGACGGCGAAATCGATCGAGACGCCCGGGACCGTCACGATCGACGACGCGTTCGCAAAATCCCTCGGCATGGAATCGCTCGACAAGCTCAAGGCCGCGGTGCGCGAGCGGCTGAGCCGCGAGCACGCGGCGGCGAGCCGGCAGAAGCTCAAGCGGCAGCTGCTCGACGAGCTCGACAAGCTGCACAAGTTCGCGCCCCCGCCGACGCTGGTGGAGCAGGAGTTCAACAACGTCTGGGGCACGATCAACTCGGACCTGCAGTCGCAGAACAAGACCTTTGCGGACGAGGGCACGACCGAGGAGAAGGCGCGCGAGGAATACCGCGGCATCGCCGATCGCCGCGTCCGCCTCGGCCTGGTGCTGGCGGAGATCGGCGACAAGAACAACATCAAGGTGACCGACGACGAGATCACCCGCGCGATCGTCGAGCAGGCGCGCCAGTATCCCGGCCGCGAGCAGGAGGTCTGGGACCACTATCGCAAGAGCCCGAGCGCGGTCGCGACGCTGCGGGCGCCGATCTTCGAGGAGAAGGTGGTCGACTTCGTGGTCGAGCTCGCCAAGGTCACCGACAAGCAGGTCGCGCGCGAGGAGCTGTTCCGGGACGACGACGCGCCGGCCTGAGCGTGCCGGTACGGCATTGGCGCGTGGCGAATCGTGGCATAAGCGCCGGGACTGCCGGCGCGGCCGCGAGCCTGGCCAAGCGGCCAGTTCAGGCGGCTTGTTCGATAGGCTTGTTTCCGGGGCGTGCGCCTATATCTGTGACGCCTGCGGTGGCGAACGCGTCGGCGTCCCGGAGCGACGCGGCGGCTTTGCATCCTTGCGGCGAGAGCCCTAGAAGGCGCCTGGGATTTTGAGAGGATTTGACGATGCGTGATCCGGCCGAGCACTACATGCAAAACCTCGTCCCCATGGTGGTCGAGCAGACCAACCGGGGCGAGCGTGCCTACGACATCTTTTCGCGTCTGCTCAAGGAGCGCATCATCTTCGTCACCGGGGCGGTCGAGGACGGGATGTCGACGCTGGTCGTCGCCCAGCTCCTCTTCCTCGAAGCGGATAACCCGAAGAAGGAGATCGCGCTGTACATCAACTCGCCGGGCGGCGTCGTCACGGCGGGGTTGGCGATCTACGACACCATGCAGTTCATCCGCCCGCCGGTATCGACGCTGTGCACCGGCCAGGCCGCCTCGATGGGCTCGCTGCTGCTCGCCGCCGGCGCGAAGGACCTGCGCTTTGCCTTGCCCAACGCGCGCATCATGCTGCACCAGCCGTCCGGCGGCTTTCAGGGCCAGGCGACCGACATCATGCTGCACGCCCAGGAAATCCTGAACCTGAAGAAGCGGCTCAATGAAATCTACGTGAAGCACACCGGCCAGTCGCTCAAGGCGATCGAGGACGCGCTCGAGCGCGACAAGTTCTTGACCGCCGAGGGCGCGATGGAGTTCGGCATCGTCGACAAGGTGATCGCCAAGCGCCCCGAGGAAGCGAGCAAGGCCTGACCCTACGTCAGGCCCGGCCGGATGGGCAGGTAACCCGCGCCGGTGTCGATTTTCGCCACAAAGTTCGGCGAATCGGCGGGGCCGGATCGGGGAAAACCAGCCGGAACAAGGGCGGCTGCCGGGATTTTCACCATTAATGAAATCTTGATTATGCGTGCACTACCGTGTTTCGTTATGGGTCAGGCGGCCGTGGGTCGTGAAAAGGCGGCCGGTGTGGCTTCGGCGCTACGGATTCTTAGGGCCGGGGCGAGTAGCATCACGGGTCGTGGAAGAAGTCCGGTGCCGGCGGACGCACTGGCGGAGATGATGGAATGAGCAGCAAGGTCGGCGACTCGAAGAACACGCTCTACTGCTCGTTCTGCGGCAAGAGCCAGCACGAGGTGCGCAAGCTCATCGCCGGGCCGACCGTCTTCATCTGCGACGAATGCGTCGAGCTGTGCATGGACATCATCCGCGAGGAGAACAAGTCCTCGCTGGTGAAGTCGCGCGACGGCATCCCGACGCCGAAGGAGATCCGCAAGGTCCTCGACGACTACGTGATCGGCCAGGATCACGCCAAGAAGGTGCTCTCGGTCGCGGTGCACAATCACTACAAGCGGCTCAACCACCAGACCAAGCACCAGGACGTCGAGCTTGCCAAGTCGAACATCCTGCTGATCGGCCCGACCGGCTCGGGCAAGACGCTGCTCGCGCAGACGCTCGCGCGCATCCTCGACGTGCCGTTCACGATGGCGGATGCGACGACGCTCACCGAAGCGGGCTACGTCGGCGAGGACGTCGAGAACATCATCCTCAAGCTGCTGCAGTCGGCCGACTACAACGTCGAGCGCGCGCAGCGCGGCATCGTCTACATCGACGAGATCGACAAGATCAGCCGCAAGTCGGACAACCCCTCGATCACCCGCGACGTGTCGGGCGAGGGCGTGCAGCAGGCGCTGCTCAAGATCATGGAAGGCACCATCGCGTCGGTGCCGCCGCAGGGCGGCCGCAAGCATCCGCAGCAGGAGTTCCTCCAGGTCGACACGACCAACATCCTGTTCGTGTGCGGCGGCGCGTTCGCCGGGCTGGAAAAGATCATCTCGGCGCGCGGCCGCTCGACCACGATCGGCTTCTCGGCCAGGGTGCTGGCGCCGGAGGACCGCAAGCAGGGCGAAATCTTCCGCGAGGTCGAGCCCGAGGATCTGCTCAAGTACGGCCTCATTCCCGAGTTCGTCGGCCGCCTGCCGGTGGTCGCGACGCTGGAAGACCTCGACGAGCCGGCGCTCAAGCGGATTCTCACCGAGCCGAAGAACGCGCTGGTCAAGCAGTACCAGCGGCTGTTCGAGATGGAGAGCGTCGATCTCACGCTCGCCGAGGAGGCGCTCGGCGCGATCTCGCGCAAGGCGATCGAGCGCAAGACCGGCGCGCGCGGCCTGCGCTCGATCATGGAGAGCATCCTGCTCGACACCATGTTCGACCTGCCGAGCCTCGAAGGTGTCGAAAAGGTCGTGATCTCCAAGGAAGTGGTCGAGGGCACGGCTCGGCCGCTCTACATCTACGCGGACCGGGTGGGCGACGCGGGCGCGACCGCCTGAACGGCGTCCGTGACGCGCAATGCCCTGATGTTGCGGTGCGAACGCGCACGGGCGATTCGCGTATTTACTTGATTTCCCGGGGCAACTTGACTCACCCCGGGTGCATCGCCACCTAATATCGGCGGAGCCGCGACGATCGAATCGATGCGCTCCGAGCACGTCTCCGGGCAGGGTCTTGCCCCGCACAATCGAACGCTTCGTGTGATGCGTTCCTGCCCGGTAGCCATGCACTCCGCTGCGGCGGCGCCATGACGGCGAGCCGCTTGAGGAGGGGCACAACACAGGACTGGAATGACAGCCATGACGACACCGTCGAAGCCTCGCGCCCTGCCGCAACCCGGTGAAAAGCGGACCTATCCGGTCCTCCCGTTGCGCGACATCGTCGTCTTTCCCCACATGATCGTGCCGCTGTTCGTCGGGCGCGAGAAGTCGATCCGCGCGCTCGAAGAGGTGATGCGCAGCGACACCTTCATCCTGCTGGCGACGCAGAAGAACGCCTCCGACGACGATCCGACCACCGACGCGATCTTCGAGGTCGGCACGCTCGCGAGCGTGCTGCAGCTCTTGAAATTGCCCGACGGCACCGTGAAGGTGCTGGTCGAGGGCGCCGAGCGGGCGCGCGTGCTGCGCTACGGCGCGCGCACCGACTACTACGAGGCCGAGGCGGTCGCGCTCGCCGACGATTCCGGCGAGCGGGTCGAGGCCGAGGCGCTGGCGCGCTCGGTCGTGACCGAGTTCGAGAGCTACGTGAAGCTCAACAAGAAGGTCTCGCCCGAGGTCGTCAACGTGGTCCAGCAGATCGAGGACTACGCCAAGCTCGCCGACACCGTGGCGTCGCACCTCGCCGTCAAGATCCCCGACAAGCAGGCGATCCTCGAGACGCCGACCGTCACCGAGCGCCTCGAGAAGGTGCTCGGGCTGATGGAGAGCGAGATCTCGGTGCTGCAGGTCGAGAAGCGCATCCGCACCCGCGTCAAGCGGCAGATGGAGAAGACCCAGCGCGAGTATTACCTCAACGAGCAGATGAAGGCGATCCAGAAGGAGCTGGGCGACGAGGAGGGCAAGGACGAGCTTGCCGAGCTCGAGGAGAAGATCAAGAAGACCCGGCTGTCGAAGGAAGCGCGCGACAAGGCGACCCACGAGCTCAAGAAGCTGCGCCAGATGTCGCCGATGTCGGCGGAAGCGACCGTCGTGCGCAACTACCTCGACTGGCTCTTGTCGATCCCGTGGAACAAGAAGTCGAAGATCAAGAAGGACCTCAACAACGCCCAGTCGATCCTCGACAACGACCACTACGGCCTGGAGAAGGTCAAGGAGCGCATCGTCGAGTATCTCGCGGTGCAGACCCGCGCCAACAAGCTGACCGGCCCGATCCTGTGCCTCGTCGGCCCGCCCGGCGTCGGCAAGACCTCGCTCGGCAAGTCGATCGCCAAGGCGACCGGCCGCGAGTTCGTGCGCGTGTCGCTCGGCGGCGTGCGCGACGAGGCGGAGATCCGCGGCCACCGGCGCACTTACATCGGCTCGATGCCCGGCAAGATCATCCAGTCGATGCGCAAGGCCAAGACCTCGAACCCGCTGTTCCTGCTCGACGAGGTCGACAAGATGGGCTCGGACTTCCGCGGCGATCCGTCCTCGGCGCTGCTCGAGGTGCTCGACCCCGAGCAGAACCACACCTTCAACGACCACTACCTCGAGGTCGACTATGACCTCTCGCACGTCATGTTCATCACCACGGCGAACACGCTCAACATCCCGCCGCCGCTGATGGATCGCATGGAGATCATCCGCATCGCGGGCTACACCGAGGACGAGAAGGTCGAGATCGCGCGCAAGCACCTGATCCCGAACGCGGTCGCCAAGCATGGCCTCGCGTCGGGCGAATGGGCGATCGAGGACGACGCGCTGATGACGCTGATCCGCCGCTATACGCGGGAAGCGGGCGTGCGCAACCTCGAGCGCGAGATCTCCAATCTCGCCCGCAAGGCCGTCAAGGAGCTGATGACCTCGAAGAAGAAGAGCGTGAAGGTGACGGCCGAGAACCTCGCCGACTACCTGAGCGTTCCGAAGTACCGCTACGGCGAGGTCGAGGACGAGGACCAGATCGGCGTGGTGACCGGGCTCGCCTGGACCGACGTCGGCGGCGAGCTTCTCACCATCGAGGCCGCCATGATGCCCGGCAAGGGCCGCATGACGGTCACGGGCAACCTGCGCGACGTGATGAAGGAGTCGATCTCGGCGGCCGCGTCCTACGTGCGCTCGCGCGCGATCGCCTTCGGCATCCAGCCGCCGCTGTTCGACAAGCGCGACATCCACGTGCACGTGCCCGAGGGCGCGACCCCGAAGGACGGCCCGTCGGCGGGCGTCGCCATGGTGTCGGCGATCGTCTCGGTGATGACCGGCATCCCGGTGCGCCGCGACGTGGCGATGACCGGCGAGATCACGCTGCGCGGCCGGGTGCTGCCGATCGGCGGCCTCAAGGAGAAGCTGCTCGCCGCGCTGCGCGGCGGCATCAAGACGGTGCTGATCCCGGAGGAGAACGCCAAGGACCTGGTGGAAATCTCCGACAGCGTGAAGAAGGGCCTGGAGATCATCCCGGTCTCGCGCATGGACGAGGTGCTGGCGCGGGCGCTCACGCGCAAGCCCGAGCCGATCGAGTGGGACGAGACGGCCGCGAAGCCGATCGAGACGCCGGTCGAGGCGGCGGTCGACGAGGAGCCCGGGCTCACGGCGCACTGAGCCGCCGACGCAACCGCGAGAGCAAAGGCGGCGGCGCGCGCGGGCGCGCCGCCGTTTCGCTTGCCGCGACCTTGCAAACCCCTTGATACGGCGCCGTGCCGCGGCGTATTCGAGATGCCGGGGCGTCATCTCGCGGACGGGCTGGAACCAGTAGGGTGGGAAGATGTCAGAGCAGCCGACGGTGAAACCGGGTCCCTCGCGCGCCAGGCGCGTTTTCGACGAGCTCAAGGGCCTCGTGCTCACCGGCGCGATCATGCTGTTCGCCGGCACCGCGATCGGCCAGCCCTTCATCGTTCCGTCCGGCTCGATGGAGCCGACCCTGATGATCGGCGACGAGATCGCGGCGGCGAAATACGTCTACGGCTACGGCCGCTACTCGGCGCCGATCGGCGTCATCCCGATCCGCGGCCGCGTGCTCGATCATCCCCCCGAGCGCGGCGACATCGTCGTGTTCGCGCTGCCGCGCGATCCGCGCCAGACCTATGTCAAGCGCGTAATCGGCCTGCCCGGCGATCGCATCCAGATGAGCGGCGGCCGGCTGTTCATCAACGGCAGCGAAGTGCCGCGCCGGCCGGTCGGCCCGGTGACGGTCGCGCTCGGCGGCGCCATGGTGCCGGCGATGAAATACGTCGAGACGCTGCCCAACGGCGTTTCGCACGACATCATCAAGGTGGCGGAAGGCCCGCTCGACGATACGGCCGTGTTCACGGTGCCGGCCGGCAACTACTTCATGATGGGCGACAACCGCGACAACTCGCTCGACAGCCGGGTGAGCCCGGACGACGGCGGCGTCGGCTACGTCCCGGCCGAGAACCTGATCGGCCGCGTCAACCGCGTCCTGTTCTCGATCACGCCCTTCGCCAACTGGCTCGACGTGATCACCGATCCGGCCGACCTGCGCGTCTCGCGCCTGCTCCACCCCGTGCATTGACTTTGCTTGGGGCTTTGGCGGCGTCGCCCGTCCGCCGGCCGCTTGCGCCGCGCCGGCCCCGGCGCGATACAGGGGGCAGGGCGGTTAGCTCAGCTGGTAGAGCATCTCGTTTACACCGAGAGGGTCGGCGGTTCGAGCCCGTCACCGCCCACCAGCCTTCGCCCCCTTCGGGGGCTACGGCTCGGCAGGCCAGCCTTCGCCCCCTTCGGGGGCTACGGCTCGGCAGGCCAGCCTTCGCGCACTCCGATGGCTCAAGGGAAAAGAGGGGGCGAAGGCTGTCGCGCCGTAGCTCGAAGAGCGAAGACGGACTGTCCGCCGTCGTCGTTGCTCAGTCTCCGCCATCGGCGCGCTGGCCGCGCGTGCGTGTCAGTCGCACAAAAAATCCCGACACGGGGCCCGGCGTGAGCCGGGCGCCGCATCGGGACCAAAAAGCCAAAATCGGCGGAAGGAGCGCTTAGACCGCGTCCTTGATGGCCTTGACCGGGCGCGCGCGGACGATCTTCCGCGCCGGCTTGGCCTTGAACATCATCTTCTCGCCCGTGAAGGGATTGGTGCCTTCGCGCGCCTTGGTGGCGGCCTTCTTGATGACGACGAATTTGGCAAAGCCGGGAACGACGAAGACGCCTGCCTTCTTGAGCTCCTTATGGCCGACGCTCGCGAGCGTCTCCATGATGCCCTTGATGTCCCGCTTCGAAATCTCGGCGTGATGCTCGCTGATCTTCTCGACCAATTGCGACTTCGTGAGATAGCTCGGCATTGCTTGTGTTCCTTGATGGGTTGACGGAAGAATGGTTGGCGTAAGAGAGGACAGAAATCCGTCCGAACTTATCCATTGCGAGAGGAGTCCGTTCGCACGCTGCCCGTTGTGGCCCGAAGGTCGGAGAGGGGCGACACAGCGATCGCTAGACCGCTTCCTTCAATTCCTTGGCGGCGCGGAACGCCACCTTCTTGCTCGCCTTGATCTTGATCGGCTCGCCGGTCGCCGGGTTGCGGCCCATGCGCGCCGCGCGCTTGCGCACCACCAGGATGCCGAGCCCGCCGATGCGGATGCGGTCGCCCTTCTTCAGGTGCTTGACGATCATGCCGACGAAGTCATTGAGCAGCTCCTCGGACTTCTTCTTCGCCATCTCGTGGCCCTCGGCGATGCCGGCGGCGAGATGCTTGAGCGTAACGGTAGGCTGGGCGGCCTTGGCCATGGAGTCCCTCCTGTTCGACCGATGCAACGCGAGAACTGCCGATCACATAAGCGATTCTCGCGCCGCTTGACCATGTGCAATCGCGGAAAAGCCCGATTTTTGTGGCGATTCTGCGTGGACAAGTCAGAAAATACGCGATTTTTGGCCATTTCTCACGCCTCAGGCCACGCCGAGAGTCGATTTTTCCCCTGAAATCGGGCCTTGCGACGGTGTCGGGCGGCAGTTGTGCCCGTCGCGCCGAGGTTTCCGCGCGCCGCGGGATCGCGCCTTGACTTGCCCGGGGGGCTCCCGTATCTCCCGCGCGCGGGCGTACTCACGCGCAAAGCCGTGGGGGCGTAGCTCAGTTGGTTAGAGCGTCGGCCTGTCACGCCGAAGGTCGCGGGTTCGAGCCCCGTCGCTCCCGCCATTTCGGTCAAGCATCTTTATCGACAGTGCGGCGCAAGCCGCATCCTGTTGCGACCGGTCGCCCCGGCAAATCTCAATCGTTGCGTTCGGCGAGGTCGTGCCGCGATTTGCTGACCGTGCGCGCGGTGATCGGCGCGGCCGCATTGCCCCAGCTGTTGCGCACATAGGTGAGGACCGCCGCGATCTGGTCATCGGTCAGGAGCCACGCGAAGGTCGGCATGGCCGGCGCGGTCGGCGCCCGGTCGGTGCCGACGCTGCGTGCGCCGCGCAACATGACGTGCAAGAGCGAGGTCGCATCGTCCTGCCGCACCGCCGGCGCGCCGGCGAGCGCCGGGAAGAGGCCTGGCGTCCCTCGGCCGTTCGCGCCGTGGCAGGCCGAGCATTCGTCCGCATAGATCCTGCCGCCCATCTTCAGCGTCGCGGCGTCGGCGGTGGGCGGAGCGCCGTGCTCCTCGCCGGGCTGATCCTTGAGATAGACCGCAATCGCGTGCAGGTCGGCGTCGGTCATATGCGACGCCGAATCCGCGATCATCTCGCCCATCAGTCCGGTCGCTGCGCTCGTGCGGTTGTGGCCGGACTTGAGATATTCGGCGATGTCGTCGGCCGACCAGGTGCCGAGCCCGAGTTGGGAGTCGTTGGTGATATTCGGCGCGAACCAGCCCTGCAGCGCATAGCCGGTGAGCTTCTCGCGCGTCTTGTCGCCGCCGAGCTCGGTCTTCGGCGTGTGACACAGCCCGCAATGGGCGAGGCCCTCGGCCAGATAGGCGCCGCGGTTCCACTCCTCGCTCTTGCCCGCGACCGGCCGGAACGGGCCGGGCTTGAAGTTGACCTCGTCCCACCCGGTAAGTCCGGCGCGGACATTGAACGGGAACGGCAGCTGGTTCGCCTGCACCGGATTGTGTACGGCCGGAACGGTGGCGAGATAGGCGCGGATCGCCAGCGCGTCGTCGCGCGAGATCTTGGTGTAATAGGTGTAGGGCATCGCCGGATAGAGATGGACGCCGTTGCGGCCGGTGCCCTTGGTCAGCGCATTGACGAACTCGTCGTTGCTCCAGGCGCCGATGCCGGTCGCGGTATCGGGCGTGATGTTGGGCGCGAGCAATGTGCCGAACGGCGTCTCGATCGCGCGCCCGCCCGCGAAGTCGTGACCGCTGCCCGGCAACGTGTGACAGCCGCCGCAATCGCCGGCGATCGCCAGATAGCGCCCGCGCTCGACCTGGCTGTAGTTCTGCAGGTCGACGCCTTGCGCGATCGCGGCGCCGGCCGACACGGTTGCGGCGAGCGCCGCCACGAGGGTGCGCATGCTAGGCATGAACGAGCGGCCCCGGGTTCTTGAGATACTGCGAGTGGATCGCGTCGGCCGCCCAGTAGGCGAGCGCGCCGACCGTGCCGGTCGGGTTGTAGCCGGCGTTCTGCGGGAACGCGGAGGCGCCGATCACGAACAGGTTCGGCACGTCCCAGCTCTGCAGGTAGCGGTTGACGGCGCTCGATTTCGGATCCGCGCCCATGATGGCGCCGCCGCACAGGTGCGAGGTCTGGTACTGGGTCACGTCGTAGGGGCCCTTGCGCACGTGCGGCACGACCTGCGTCGCACCCATGGCCTTGATGATCGCGGCGAACTTGTCGGTCAGGTAGGCGCTCATCTTCAATTCGTTGTCGTGGAAATCCATCGTCATCCGCACCAGTGGCCGGCCGAAGCGGTCCTTGTAGGTCGGATCGAGGTCGAGATAGTTGGTTGTGTAGCTGTACATCGAGGCGTGCACGCCCGACGTGGCGGTGACGCTGCTCAGATAGTTGTCGCGGATCGCGCGTTTCCATGCCGATCCCCAGTTGGGCGTGCCGGGCGGCACCGGGGTCGTCTCGATCGGCCGGCCATTGGTTTGCACTTGGCCCAGATAGCCGCCGCCGACGAAGCCGAGCGGGCCGTGATCGAAATTGTCGCCGTTGAACTCGTCGATGCACATGCCGATCGCGCCCGAGGCGATGAACGGGTTGAAGTTGAACTTGTCCCTGTCGAAGAAGCCGATCGCGCCCGACATGGTCTGGTGGGTGAAGTTGCGGCCGATCTGGCCGTTGCCGCCCTGCGGGTCGTACGGCGTGCCGATGCCCGACAGGAGCAGGAGCTGGACGTTGAACAGCTGGAACGCGCACAGCAGCACGAGATCGGCCGGCTGCTCCCACTCGTTGCCCGAGGTGTCCACATAGGTGACGCCGATCGCGCGCTTCTTCGTGCTGTCGAGGTTGATGCGCGTCACCTCGCAATCGGTGCGCGCCTCGAACCCAGGCTTGCGCAGCAGCGCCGGCAGGATCGTGGTCTGCGGGGTCGCCTTCGAGTAGTTGGCGCAGCCGAACCATTCGCAGAAGCCGCAATAGCTGCACTGCCCGAGCTTGACGCCGAGCGGATTGGTGTACGCCTGCGAGAGATTGCCGGACGGCTGCGGAAACGGCTTGTAGCCGAGTTCGCGCGCCGCCTTGGCGAACAGCGTGTGGCTGAACGGCTGCGTCTGCGCCGGCGTCGGGTAGGGGCGCGAGCGCGGCCCCTCGAACGGATTGCCGCCGTCCTGGATCTTGCCCTTGAGGTTGCCGGCTGTGCCCGATGTGCCGCAGACATATTCGAACCGGTCGTAGTGCGGCTCGAGCTCGTCGAAAGTCACGCCCCAATCCTGGATCGTCATGTCGTCGGGCAGGAATTTCTCGCCATAGCGCTGAATGAGATGCGTGCGCAGGACGAAATCCGACGGCAGGAACCGCCACGTCTCGGCATTCCAGTGCACGCCGGCGCCGCCGACGCCGTTACCGAGCATGAAGGCGCCCCAGTTGCGCACCGGTAGCGCGGTTTCGCGCGCCTTGTTGCGGAACGTGACCGAGACCTGCGCGGGCCGCAGGAAGAGCTCGTGCTGGATGCGGTAGCGCAGCTCGTCCTGCGCGTAGGAGACCGGAAACGAGACGGCCGGATCACGCCACGGGCCGCGCTCGATCGCCACCACGTCGAGGCCGGCGTCGGCAAGCTCGTAGGCGAGGATCGACCCGGTCCAGCCGAGGCCGATGATCGCGGCGTCCTTGTGCGGCAGCTTGGTTGCCATGGTGCGCTCGGCCTCGGCTGTCAAATCGCGCCGGTCACTGCGACCAGCTCGGGTGGCTGCTGATGCCGACCGGCGGCAGCGGGAAGCGCTCGTTGTGCCGCTCGACCCAGTCGCGATAGTCGTAGCGCGCGCCCGGGAAGCCGATCATGCGCCACGCGGCCATGTCCTTGTTGCCGCCATAGATCGGGTCGGCGAAGAAGCCGTTCTGCGTATCGGTGAGCAGCAGCTTGAAGAAGGCGGCGCTGTCGGCGCCCTGCAACTCGACCCTGCCGTGCTCGAGCCCGCCGATCACCGCGTCCTTGTCGGAGTCGGCAATCTGCGCGAACGGCCTCGTGTATTTGTCGCGGCAATATCGATCGAGCGCCGCGAGCGCCGCGCGGTAATGCTGCGCCGCCGTGAGCGGCGACTGCTCGCCCTGCTGCTTGGTGCCTGTCTGGAACGGGCCGCTCATGTAGCGGCCCTCGTAGCGGCCTTGCGGCCCGGCGAGCTGGCGGTCGATGTACACGGCGCAGCCGAGATCGCGGCCGCCAGGCGTGAGATCGTCGGCCGGGATCAGGCGATCGACAAGCGCCTCGACGGTGGCCGCCTCCTCGGCGGTGAAATACAACCATGGGCCGGGACGCACGACGGCGGGCGGATCGGCTGCGGCCGGTATCCATGGCAAGCCGCCTCTGACGATGGTCGCGCGCGCGACTTGCGGCGCGACGAGCAACGCAATGGCGGTGGTGGTCAAAAGCTCGCGGCGGGTGGGCGAGAACACGGCAAATCTCACTGCATACCGGAGAATGCGGACGGTGAACGCCCACTCGCCCGCGCGGTTCCGCGCGGGCAGCGTTTTGTCACACACATATCGCGGCTCGGTGTTGCTCGATGCTGCTCGAGATTGTTCGATCGGCGCGGCTCGGCCGAACCCTTCGGCGCGCGCCGGCGCTTGTGCGGCGCCAACCGCCGGAACCGCGCCATGCGCACCGGGGTTGGCCTCCGTGATGCCGACCAGCCTCCGTCGCACCCGCCTGCGCGGCGCCATCAGGCGCTACCGTGCGGCGCGCCGGGCGCTGCACACGCCGGCCTCGGCGCAGAGCCGCCACGGCCTCGACTGGATGAATTTCTTCCTCGCCGACGTGCAGACCGGCTTCGGTACGTTCGTCGCGTTCTACCTGGCGGCGCACGGCTGGTCGCAGGAGTGGGTGGGCATCGCGCTCTCGGCCGGCGCGATCGCGGGTGTCGTCAGTCAGGTCCCGGGCGGCGCGCTCGCCGACGCGATCCGCCAGAAGCGTGCGCTGGCGGCGGTGGGCATCGCGCTGATCGGCGCGGCCGCGCTCACTCTGGCCATCACGTCGAATTTTTTCGCCGTGCTCGCCGCGCTGCTGCTGCAGGGCGTGACGGCCGGCATCGTCACGCCATCCGTCAACGCGATCAGCCTCGGGCTGGCCGGCCGCCGCGCCATGTCGGTGCGCACCGGCCGCAACTACCGCTTTGCCGCCGCCGGCCACGTGCTCACCGCGGCCGCGATGGGATTGGCCGGCGACTACATGCCGGGCGGCGGCATCTTCATCGTCGCGGCCAGCTTGTGCATTCCGGCGTTGATCGCGCTCGCGGTCATCCGCGCCGACGAGATCGACTATGCGCGCGCCCGCAACGCCGCGACCGGCGAGCATGCCGGCGAGGTCGGCCGCGTGCTGGACCTCGCCAAGAATCGGCCATTGCTCACATTCACCGCCGTGCTGGTGCTGTTTCAGCTCGCCGACGCTTCGCTCTTGCCGCTCATCGGCGAGGCGCTCGGCACCGCCAAGGCGACGCACGCGGTTCTGTGGATGTCGGCCCTCGTCGCGCTGCCGCAGATCGTGGTCGCCGCCTTCGCGCCCTGGGTCGGCTTCCATTCCGAGCGCAAGGGCCGCCGGCCGCTGCTGCTGGTCGGCTTCGGTGTCGAGCCGGTCCGCGCCGTGCTGCTCGCGCTGTCGGCCGCCCTGCCGGTGCTGCTCGTCGTGCAGCTCCTCAACGGGGTGAGCGGCGCGGTGATCGGCGTGCTGACCGTGATCGTCGTCACCGATCTAACCGCCGGAACCGGCCGCTTCAACCTGGCGCAGGGCGTGGTCGGCGCGCTCAGCGGGCTTGCGGCCGCGGCGAGCACGCTTGCGACCGGGTACATCGCCGAGCTGTTCGGCGTGACCGCCGGTTACGTTGCCATCGCGGTGTGTGCGGTCGCGGCGACGGCGCTGCTCTGGGTTTTTCTGTCCGAGACCAGGCCGGAGCGCTATCCGGAATGATCTTGCTTCGGACAAGGCGGGCGTGCGGGCGAAGCGGACATGATCCGAGGCGCGAAAGCGGTCAGATCGGTCGAAGAAACAACCCGCAGCGGAGCTTTGCTACCCGGCTTGAGCTCAGCTCTGTTCAGGCATTGTGCTACGATCACTTTTGGTCTCGCCACGAACAGCGCAGCTTTCGATGGCCGCACTTCCTCGTCCCGCTGCGAGGCGGTGTTCATTCCAGTATTCTTCGCGGAGCCGCGTCGCACCTACCGGAACCCATCGCCTTGCTGCTGGTTTGGCGCACCGGCCCATGAGTCCGGATTCATGAAGTAAACGGATGGGCCGATCCGTTACACCATCCCCGCCATCGCCTCCGCGACATGCAGCGTGCGGCGGCCGCTGCACTGCTCGATCTGCTCGCGGCAGCTGAAGCCGTCGGCGAGCACCAGCGTGTCGTCGGGGGTCGCGCGCAGGCGCGGCAGCAGCACGCGCTCGGCGGCCGCGATCGACACGTCGTACTTGCCCGTCTCGAAGCCGAACGAGCCGGCCATGCCGCAGCACCCGGAGGGCAGGACCTCGCAGTCGAGGCCGAGCCGGCGCAGCAGGTCCTGCTCGGCCTGTGTCTTGATGATCGCGTGGTGATGGCAGTGGAACTGGACCACCGCGTGGCGCGTGATGTGCGGCCAGGCGGCCTCGTCGGTGTGTTGCGCGATGAAATCGCTGAAGAAGGTCGTCTGCCGGCTCAGCCGGCGTGCCGCGACGTCATCGGGAAACAGCCCCGGCAATTCGTCGCGAAAGGCGCTGACGCAGGCCGGCTCGAGCCCGACGATCGGCGTTCCGTCCTCGATCGCGGGATGCAGCGCCGCGATGGTCTGCCGCCACAGGCGCTTCGCTGAGTCGAGCATGCCCCAGTCGTAGAGCGGCCGCCCGCAGCAGAGCGGCCGGTCCGGGATGACGACGTCGAAGCCGAGCTCCTCGAGGACGTGCGCGGCCGCGACCGCGGTGCGCGGGCGGAAGTAGTTGTTGAACGTGTCCGGCCACAGCATCACGCGGCGCCCGCCGGTGTGGCGGCGGCCGCGGCGGCCGAACCAGCGGGTGAACGATTGACCGGCAAAGCGCGGGATCTTGCGCTGCGGCGCGATGCCGCCGATCCATTTCGCCAGCGGCGCGATGCCGCCGATCCATTTCGCCAGCGGCGCGAGGCCGGGCGCCTGCATCAGCGCGTTGGCGAGGTTCGGTGCAACGGCAGCGACGCGCGCCCAGCGATGAATCAACCCCATCGAGTAGGCGGCGCGCGGCCGCAGGCGCCGGGCATAATGATGTGCGCGGAATTCCGCCTTATAGGTCGCCATGTCGACATTGACCGGACAGTCGCTCTTGCAGCCCTTGCAGCCGAGGCAGAAGTCGAGCGCCTCCTCGACCGCGTCGCTCGCCCAGCGGTCGTCGATCGGCCCGCCGTGCAGCATCTCGAACAGCAGCCGCGCGCGCCCGCGCGTGCTGTAGCGCTCCTCGCCGGTCGCCATGTAGCTCGGGCACATCACGCCGTGGTCGCTGTTGCGCCGCCGGCACGAGCCGACGCCGACGCAGCGCTGGGTCGCGCGGGTGAAGCTGCCGTGGTCCTCCTTGTAGGCGAAATGGCCCTGCTCCTCGGGCGGCTGGTAGAGCGGGCCGACGCGCAGGTTGGAGGTGATCGGGAACGGATCGACCACCTTGCCGGGGTTCATCTTCCACTCCGGATCCCAGATGGCCTTGAACTCGCGGAAGGCCGCGAGCAGCTCCGGCCCGTACATCTTGCCGAGCAGCTCCGCCTTCGACTGGCCGTCGCCGTGCTCGCCCGAGAGCGAGCCGCCGTAGCGCACCACGAGGTCGGCCGCCTGGTCGAGGAAGCCGCGCCAGTTGTCGAGCCCGGGCTCGGTGCGCAGGTCGCAGTCGATGCGGCAATGCACGAGACCATCGCCGAAATGGCCGTATACCGACGACTCGTAGCCGTGATGGTGCAGCAGCGCCTTGAAGTCGCGCAGGTAGGCGCCGAGCTTTTCCCGCGGCACCGCCGAATCCTCCCAGCCCTCGTAGGTCTCGGGCCAGCCCTCGATCTTGGCGGTCGCCGGCAGGCCGTCCTTGCGCACGGCCCACAGCTTCGCCTGCTCGGCCGGCTCGGTGAGGAGCTTGGCGTGATGGCCCTTCTCCTCGTAGGCGCGCACGAGGCGGCCGGCAGCGTCGCTTTCGTGCTCATGGTCGGCGGCGAATTCGGCCAGCAGCCAGCTGCCGCCCTCCGGCAGCGCCTTGATCTTGTCGGTGTCGAGATGCTTGCGGCGGACGAACTTGACGAAGAGATCGTCGATCGCCTCGAGGCCGATCGGTCCGTAACCGAGCACGTCCGGCACCGCATCGGCCGCCGTGAAGATGTCGGGGAAGGCGAGCACGGCCAGCACGCGCTTGTGCGGGCTGTGGATGAGCTTGAGCGTCGCGCCGAGCACCGTGACGCAGGTGCCCTCGGTGCCGACCAGCGCGCGCGCGACGTTGAAGCCGTTCGCCGCGCTGAGCTGGTCGAGGTTCTCGTAGCCCGACACCCGGCGCGGGATGTCGGGAAAGCGCGCCTCGATCAGCGGCTCGTAGCGGTTGCGCAGGTCGATCATCGCCCGATAGATCTCGGCGCGGCGTCCGCCGGCGGCGAAGATCGTGCGCAGCTCCTCGTCGCTCGTCGGGCCGACCGTCATGCGCAGGCCGTCATAGGTGAGAATATCGAGCGCCTCGACATTGTCGGAGGTGCGGCCGGCCATCACGGAATGCACGCCGCAGGAATTGTTGCCGATCATGCCGCCGAGCGTGTTGTGGTCGTGCGTCGAGGGATCGGGGCCGAAGGTGAGATGGTGCTGCTCGGCGGCGTCGCGCAGCGCGTCGAGCACGCAGCCGGGCTCGACCTGCGCGATGCGGCGCTGCGGGTCGAGCGCGACGATGCGGTTGAGATATTTCGAGAAGTCGATGAGCACCGCGACATTGCAGCCTTGGCCGGCGAGGCTCGTACCGCCGCCGCGCGCCGCGATCGGCGCGCCGTGGCGGCGACACAGCGCGACCGTCGCGATCACGTCGTCGATCGTGCGCGGCAGCACGACGCCGATCGGCACTTGGCGATAGCTCGAGGCGTCGGTGGAATAGACCGCGCGGCTGCCGACGTCGAAGCGCACCTCGCCTTCGATCGCGGCGCGCAGCTCGCGCGCCAAGGCCTCGTGCCCGGGCGGGGAGGGCTCGTAGGCGCTGGTAATGCGGCCGGCGGCCGTGCGCTCGGTCCGATAGGGCGGGTGCTGCGGCGTGCGGCGATGATCGACGTCGATTGTGTGGGCCATGCGGCACCTCCGCCTGAGCGTCCCCGTGGGTTCCCCTGTGGGTCAAACCGCAAAGCGCGCGGCGTCGTTCCGCCGGAAGGTCAAGCCGTGGCCGGGTTGCGACAAATCGGGCCGGATGACGCCGCGGTCGGGCACCGGCGCGCCGTCGAACAGCATGGCCTCGATGCGCACGTGGTCGTGGAACCATTCGATGTGGCGCAGCCGCGGCGCCGCACAGCACACGTGCAGATGCAGCGCCGGCGCCGCGTGGGCGGAGAGCGGCACCATGTGCGCGTCGGCGAGCGCCGCGGCGCGCAGAAAGCCGGTGATGCCGCCGCAACGCGTCGCGTCGGCCTGCAGCACGTCGACGGCACCGGCCTCGAGCATGCGGCGGAAATAGGCCGGGTCGTAGCCGTACTCGCCCGCCGCGATCTCCATCGCGTCCGGCCCGCGGTCGCGCATCAGCCGCAAGCCCTCGAGGTCGTCGCTCGACACCGGCTCCTCGAACCAGGAGACGCCGAGCTCGGCATATTGCGCCGCAAAGCCGAGCGCCTGCTTGCGCGCATAGGCGCCATTGGCGTCGACGAACAGCTCGGCACCGTCGATCGCGGCCCGCGCGATTTTCGCGCGCTCCAGGTCGTGTGCGGGGTCGCTGCCGATCTTCATCTTCACCCACCGACAGCCGTCGCGCGCGACCCAGCCGCCGAGCTGCTCGGTCAACTGCTTCGCCGTGTAGGACGTGAACCCGCCGCTGCCGTAGATCGGCACCTCGGTGCGGGCCGCCCCCAGCAACTGCACCAGCGGCTGCTCGAGCAGGCGCGCCTTGAGGTCCCACAGGGCGGTATCGACCGCGGAGATCGCGGTCGCGCAAATGCCGCGCCAGCCGAGGTTGCGCACGGCGCCGACCATGCGCTCCCATAATCGGGGGATCGCGAACCCGTCCTCGCCGGCAATGCGCCCGGCCAACAAGCTGTTGATCAAATGCGCCGCGTCGGCGCCCGTGTAACTGTAGCCGAGGCCGGTCGTTCCCGCGGCAGAGACCTCGGCGACCACGAGCGTGGTATGGTCCCACGCGAGCGTGCCGTCGGCCTCGGGCGCGTCGGTCGGGATGCGGAACGCGGCGGCGGCGACGCGATCGATCAACGGTGCCGCGTTGCGCATGACGTTCACACCAGCTCGCGCACCGTGTCGGACGCGATCGTGAGCGCGATCGTGCCGCCCGCGGGGGTGCCGCGGGCGAGCGACTCGGCCAAGTGCGCGGCCTGCTTGAGCGTGACCTTCGGCGGCATCGGCGGTTCGTTCTGGTCGACCACGGCCTCGACCAGCACGGGACCGGGCGTCGCCAGCGCCTGGCGCAGCACCTCGCCGCAGCGCGCCGGATCTTCGACCGAGAAGCTCTGCACGCCGAAGCCGCGCGCGACGGCGGCGAAGTCGATCGGCTGCAGGTCGCAGACGTATTCGGGATTGCCGAGGAAGACCATCTGCTCCCATTTGATCTGGCCGAGCGTGTTGTTCTTGATGACGACGATCTTGACGTCGAGCTTGTACTTCATGCAGGTCGCAAGCTCGCCGATCAGCATCGTGAGTCCGCCGTCGCCCACGAAGGCGACCACCTGGCGGCCGGGGTGCGCGACCGCGGCCGCGACCGCGTACGGCAGGCCGCACGCCATGGTGGCGAGATTGCCCGAGCACGAGAACATCATGTTGCCGCGGATCGTCAGGTGCCGCGCGATCCAGGTCGTGATGGTGCCGGAATCCGTCGCCACGATCGCGTCGTCCGTGAGCAGCTTGTCGAGCTCGTAGGCGACGACCTGCGGCTTCATCGGCTTCTCCTGGCGCGTGCCGCGCTCCACCATCAGCTCGTTCCACTCCTTCATGGCGGCCTGCGCCGTGTCGAGGAACTTGCGCTCGCGCCGCGGCTGCAGCCGCGGCAGCAGCGCCTTGAGCACGCGCGCGGTGTCGCCCACGAGCCCGGCCTCGACCGGGTAGCGCAGGCCGATGCGCTTGGGATCGAGATCGATCTGCACGGCGCGTGCCTTGCCGGGCTTGGGATAGAACTCGATGTAGGGAAACGAGCTGCCGGCGATCAGCAGGGTGTCGCACTCTTCGAGCGCCTCCTGCGCCGGCTTGGTGCCGAGCAGGCCGACGCCGCCGATGCAGTAGGGGCTGTCGTCGGGGACGGACGCCTTGCCGAGCAGGGGCTTGGCGATCGGCGCGGACAGCCGCTCGGCGGTCGCGAGCAGCTCGCGGCCGGCGCCGATCGCGCCGCGCCCGGCGAGGATGACGGTCTTCTTGCCGCGGTTGAGGATGTCGACCGCGCGCGCGAGCTGCGCGTCGTCGGGCATGCGGCTCGAGTTCGCCATCAGCTCCGACACATGCTGCGCGATGTTGCGCTCCGAGCGCGGGCTCTTCGCCACCGGGGTCGACTGCATGTCGACCGGAACCGTCACGTGGGCGACGCCGCGATAGGCGAGCGCGGTGCGGCAGGCGAGCTCGACCACGTTCTCGACGTGGGTCGGCCCCATGATGCGCGCGTTGTAGACGCACACGTCCATGAACAGCTTGTCGAGCTCGACGTCCTGCTGCGTGAAGGTCTCGAGCAGATCGTGGAACTGGAGCCCCGTGATGGCGAGCACCGGCTGGCCGTCGAGCTTCGCGTCATAGAGCCCGTTGAGCAGGTGGATGCCGCCCGGCCCCGAGGTCGCGAGGCAGACGCCGAGCTTGCCGGTCCACTTGGCATAGGCGCAGGCCGCAAACGCCGCCGCTTCCTCATGCCGCACCTGGATGAAGCGAACCTGGTCCTGGCGAATGCGCAGCGCCTCGATGATACCGTTGATGCCGTCGCCCGGGATGCCGAAGACGGTATCGACGCCCCAATCGATCAGGGTTTCGATGAGGACGTCGCCGGCGGTTGGCTTGGCCATGGTTCGCTCCGTCAAAAGAAAGCCGCATGGGCCCCGCCCGCGTCGGAGTAACGGTCCAGGCGGCGGCTGCGTTCCGTCGCCGCAACCCGGTGGGCGCGATGACCGATCGGACCGAAGGGGAGGGGCCGGAACCTGGCGGAACCTTTGCCGGTCCACCGGGCTTTTTGTGAGGAGTTCGGACTATCGGAGGCGATCGATGCGCAGCGCGCTGCTGAACGAAAATGCCGGCCAGCGCACCTTCGCGGTCGTCATGGAGACCGGCGACGAGGCGATGGCGTGCCTGCGGGCCTTCATCGAGAAGGAGCACGTGTCCTCGGCCCAGCTCACGGCGATCGGCGCGCTGCGCGAGGCCAAGCTCAACTACTTCGATTGGGAGAAGAAGGCGTACCAGCCGATCCCGGTGCGCGAGCAGGTCGAGGTCGCCTCATTGATCGGCGACGTCGCGCTCGCGCCGGACGGCAAGCCGGCGCTGCACGTGCACGCCGTGCTCGGGCGGCGCGACGGCACCGCGCTCGC
>Ga0335081_10001598_pt1 | contig 36156 bp, 31 predicted proteins | sample Lox_Sample_35_FD_206713 | JGI IMG/M metagenome (GOLD analysis project Ga0335081, IMG submission 206713) | Soil microbial communities from Loxahatchee National Wildlife Refuge, Florida, United States - Lox_Sample_3.5 | ecosystem: Environmental > Terrestrial > Soil > Wetlands | place: USA...
GATCAGGGGGAGGAATCGGAACCTCCCCCTGATTATAATGTCGAGACGTTATCTCCCCCCGAACCCCGTCTATTATAGTCAGGGGGAGACGTTATCTCCCCCTGACAACCCCCATTGGTTGTTGAATGCGGGCGGTACGAAAGAGCTGTACGCCCTGAGGCAATTTACAGCCGGATCACGGTTGCTTATAATGAAGCGCCTGTGAGGGGCCGCCTTTTCAAAGGCGGCCACGCGTCAAGGAGGGATGATGACCCGCGATCGATGGGAGCGGCCGGCGCCGCACGGCCGTCGCATTTTTACCGTCTCGGAGCTGACGGCGCTGGTCAAGGCGCACCTGGAGACGACATTCAGCGATGTCTGGGTGGAGGGGGAAGTGTCCAACCTTCGATGCCCGCCCTCCGGCCACCTCTATTTTTCACTCAAGGACCGGACCGGACAGTTGCGGGCGGTCTGCTTTCGCAGCGGCGGCCGCCGGCTGAAATTTGTCCCGGTGGACGGACGGGCCGTGCTGGCCAAGGGCCATTTGACCGTCTACGAGCCGCGCGGCGACTACCAGCTCATCGTCGACTATCTGGAACCGGTCGGATTGGGGGCGTTGCAGGCCGCCTTCGAGCAGCTCAAGGAGCGGCTGGCTGCCGAGGGGTTGTTCGACGCCGCCCGCAAACGGCCACTGCCGGCGCTGCCCCGACGCGTTGGAATCGTCACCTCTCCGACCGGCGCGGTGATCCGTGACATGCTGACGGTGCTGGCCCGCCGCTTCGCCAACCTTCATGTGGTGATCAATCCGACGCCCGTGCAGGGCGAGGGCGCGGCGGCCAGGATCGCCGAGGCGATCGACGAATTGAACGCGCTGGGCCTGGCCGACGTGATCATCGTGGGACGGGGCGGCGGCTCTCTGGAGGATTTGTGGGCGTTCAACGAGGAAGCGGTGGCCCGCGCCATCGCCCGCTCCAAGGCGCCGGTTATTTCCGCGGTCGGGCACGAGACCGACGTGACCATCGCCGATTTCGTGGCCGACCTGCGCGCGCCGACGCCCTCGGCGGCCGCAGAGCTGGTGGTGAAGACCAAGACGGAGCTGATCGGGCGGGTGGATCACTTACATCAGGAACTGGTCCGGGCGTGCCGGCTGGCGATCGAACGCCGGCGTGATCATGTCCGCCACGAGCGCCGGGCGTTGATCGATCCGCAACGCGCCATCGAAGCCGCGATTCAGCGCGCCGATGAGCTGGGAGAACGGCTGCGGAACGTCCTGCCCCGCGCGCTTCAACGGAGATGGGAGCGGGCGGCGGGTTTGTTGCAGCAGTGCCGGGCCCGCTCCCCGCTGGAGCTGATCCGGTCGATGCTGCAGCGGCTCGGACAGTCGCGCGAACGGCTGGGGCGGGGCATGCGCCACCAGGATCACCTCAGGCGCGTGCGTGTGGAGCACCGTCTGGCGCAGTTGCGAACTTTGAGCCCGCTGGCGATTCTGAGCCGGGGGTACAGTGTGGCGCGGCGGCTCTCCGACGGCCGCATTCTCCGGTCCGCCGAAGGGGTGACGCCGGGCGAACGCGTCGTGGTCCTGCTCCACGAGGGCGAGCTGCGGACCAGCGTGGAGGAGGCGCGCCGGCAGCGCTCCTGGCCGCCGGTCGAGCCGGCGTGAAATCAGGCGTCGCGGGACGCGGACGGCATCGCGCCGTGCGGCGCAGTGCGATCCGCCACGAGCATCGGGTCGGGTCCTGCGCCGGATCATGTATAATGGGGGACTTATGGCCGCGGGAAAATTTGAAGAGGCGCTGAACCGGTTGGAGGAGACCGTCCGGGCGCTGGAGCAGGGCGATCTGTCCCTCGAAGAGTCGCTGAAACGGTTTGAGGAGGGGATCAAGCTATCGAAGCAATGCATGAAGATGCTCGAGGAGGCGGAACGCAAGGTCGAGATTCTGCTTGCCGACAAGGAGGGGAACAAGCGGCTGCAGCCCTTTTCGGAACGACCGGACCGGACCCGTCCCGTTGACAGCGATCAGGATGAGGAGGACGAGGAGGAGTGGGGGGAGGAGACGGAAGAGTCCGACGAAACCGACGCCGACCGGTCGGATGAGGATGACGATGAGTCCGATGAGGACCCGGGCGGCGGGAGGAAGCGGTGACGCGTCGTCTGAGCCCTGCGGGGTCGTCGGCCGCGGTCGCCCGGCCGGGGCATTCCTGCGGCGGGTCCGCCCGGCGCGCGGTTATGCGCCTCGATTACCTGCTGGTGGAACGGGGAGAGGCGGCCAGCCGGGAACAGGCCCGCCGGCTCATCATGAGCGGGGCGGTGCGTGTAGGCGATCGAGTCATCGACAAACCAGGCCACCGGATCGCGGCTGATGCGGCCGTGGGTCTGGCCGGTCCGCCGAAGTATGTCGGCCGGGGCGGGATCAAGCTGGAGGGGGCCATCGCGTCGCTTGGTTGTCCGGTCGCCGGCCGTGTGGCGATGGACGTGGGCGCGTCGACGGGCGGTTTTACCGACTGCCTGCTTCAGCACGGCGCGCTCCGGGTCTATGCCGTCGACGTCGGTTACGGCCAGCTGGCCTGGTCCCTGCGCCGGGATCCACGCGTCGTGGTCATCGAACGGACGAACATTCGCACCATGAGTTCCGCCGTCGTGCCTGAACGGGTGGAACTGGTCACGGCGGATGTGTCATTTATTTCGCTGCGGCTGGTGCTGCCCGCGCTGCGGCCGTGGCTGGTGGACGGGGCCGACCTGCTGGTGTTGGTCAAGCCGCAGTTTGAAGTCGGGCGGGGCCGGGTGGGGCGGGGCGGCGTCGTGCGCGATCCGGCCCTGCGCGAGGCGGCCCTGCAAGAAGTGGCCGCCGCCGCCCGCGAGGCAGGGTATCGCATCAAGGGACAGTCGCCGAGCGTGCTGCCGGGTCCGAAAGGCAATCAGGAATATTTTTTGTGGCTGCAATGGGGCGGGAATGTGTCGGATGATACGGGGGGAGGACCGAACAGGTGAGAGTGTTGGTCACGGGAGGCGCGGGCTTCATCGGATCCCATCTGGTGGACCGGCTGGTGGAGGAGAATCACGAGGTCTCGGTGGTGGACGATTTGTCCACGGGCAAACGCAAACGGGTCAATCCGAAGGCGCACTTTTACAGGGCCGATATTCTCAGCACCAAACTGGAGCGGGTGTTCAAGAAGGAGCGGCCGGAGATCATCAGCCATCACGCCGCGCAGATCAATGTCCGCCGGTCGGTCAAGGATCCGCTCTTTGACGCCCAGGTCAACATCCTGGGCCTGCTCAACGTGCTGCAACTGTCGGTCAAATACGGCGTCCGGCGCGTGCTGTTCGCTTCCTCCGGCGGCGCGGTGTACGGTGAGCAGCAGACGTTTCCCGCCACCGAGGAGCACGCGGCCCACCCGTTGAACCCCTACGGCGTCAGCAAGCTGGCCGGCGAGCATTTTCTCTATTACTACCGGCAGAGTTCGGGGCTGGCGACAGCGAGCCTCCGCTACAGCAATGTCTACGGGCCGCGGCAGGACCCCTTCGGGGAGGCGGGCGTCGTCGCGATCTTCTCGCAGACCTTGCTGCGCGGAGAGCCCCCGCTGATCAACGGCACCGGCCGGCAGACGCGGGATTTCATCTTTGTCGAGGATGTGGTGGACGCCAACATGGCCGTGCTGCACAGCGGCGCGGAGGGGGTGTTCAACGTCGGCACCGGCCGCGAAACGTCGGTCAACGACCTCTGCGCCATGCTGAAACGGGTGATCGGGGTCGATGTGCGCGAACAGCACGGGCCGGAGGCGGCAGGGGAAATCGCGCGCAGCTGCCTGGATGCCTCGCGGCTGCGCAAGGCGACGGAATGGGTCCCCAAAGTGCCGTTGGAGGAAGGGCTCCGCCGCACGGCGGAGTACTTCAGGCAGGTGCTGAAGTAGGCCGGCTGACGGTTCGGCTGGGATACCCGAAGAGATGTCTTGACAGGGGTGACGGGCGTGCTATGATATCGTCGATGGCTCGACGATCGATCCTCAGGCTTGGGCGACTGGGGCGGGCGATGGCGCTGTGCGGCGTCGCAGTCCTGATGACGTCCGGGTGCCTGGCGAACCATGAAGTCCGCATGGCCGAGCAATTGGGCGCCGGCGGCAACTGGGACGGCGCCGTGCTGATGTACGAGCAGGCGGTCAAACGCTCCCCGAACGATTCCTCCCTGCGCAAACAACTCGACGAGGCCCGGCTCAAGGCGGCCGATGTCCATTACGAGCGGGGCCGGGTGCTCCTCAAGGACAACAAGATCGATGCGGCGGTGGAGGAGTTCAAGCGGGCGCTCGAGTACGATTCCTCCAAGCAGGAACACCGGACGGCCTTTGACGAGGCGATGCAGGCCAAGCAGGCCGAGGTGCGGATGGAGGCCGGCCGTCAGTTGATGAACGCCGGCCGCCTGGACGAAGCGCTCGGCGAGTTCGAAGCGGCGTTGGAGAAAAATCCGTCGCTGGTCGAAGCCCAGCAGGCGGTGATGGCGATCTCCGAAAAGAAGCGGTCGGCGAACTCGGAGGAAGGGCTGGCGCTCAGCTCGAAGGAGCCCATCACCCTTAAATTTCAGGGGGCCCGCCTGAAGGAAGTTTTCGAACTGCTCTCCAAGAGCTACGGCATCAACATCCTGTTCGACAAGGACGTCCGTGACGATCCGGTGACCATCTTCCTCAAGGACGCTTCGTTTCCCGAGGCGCTGAACCTGATCCTGGCGACCAACAACCTGTTCATGAAGCGGATCAATGACAGGACGATCCTGGTCGCGCCGAAGACCAAGGCCAAGGCCAATCAATATGAGGACCTGCAGATCCGAACCTTCTATCTGTCGGTGATTCCAGCCAAGGACATGGTGAACCTGCTCCGGACGATGCTGGACACGCGGCGCGTCTTCGTCAACAACGATTTGAACGCCATCGTGATGCGGGACACCGTCGATAAGCTCGACCTTGCCTCCAAGATCATCGCCGCGAATGACCGCCAGTCGGCCGAGGTCATGCTGGATGTGGAGGTGATCGAAGTGGACCGGACCAAGCTGCTCACGTACGGTTGGGAGCTGTCGCCCACCAGCGGTCCCACCCTGACAGGCGGCGTCGGGCCACCCGGAGCCACGGGCCCGGGCGGGACGATGACATTGAACCAGCTCACCAATTTGACCAGCAGCAATGTGTTTTTAACGCTGCCCACGGTGGTGGTGGACCTGATCAAGCAGGACTCCGACGCCCAAACCTTGCTGAATCCCCGATTGCGGGTGCTCAACGGCGGCACGGCCAAGATCAATGTCGGCGACAAGGTGCCGATTCTGCTCAGCACCTCCAGTTCGACCGGCACCACGGCGACCACGGTGGGAGGCACCACCACCGTGACGTCGACCGAGTTCAAGGACACCGGCATCAAGGTGAGCATCGAACCGACCGTCTACCTGAACAACGACGTCCGGATGAAACTCAATCTGGAGGTGACGACGCTGGGCGAGTTTGTCACGCAGGCCCAGCAGTACAAATTCGGCAACCGGACGGCCGAGACGTTGCTCAACGTGCATGACGGCGAGACGGTGGTGATCGGCGGATTGATCGGCGATCAGGACAAGAACGCGAACAACAAGATTCCGGTGCTGGGTGACATCCCGCTGCTTGGCAAGCTGTTCACCCATACCGATCAGGAGAAGGTAAAGACCGATCTGATCATGACCATCACGCCGCATGTGGTCAGACGGCTGGAGCCTCCCAGCGATGATCTGCTCGCCTTCTGGTCCGGGACGGAGGAGGCCTACTCGACCGGCCAGCTCTTTTCGGGGTTGTCGTTCGGCGGGCCCTCCGGCTCGTCGGGTGACGGCGGCGAATTTGTCGCCCCGCCCCCCACGCCGGAGCCGCCGGCCCAGCCTCAGGAGCAGCCGCGGGCCCCGCAAAGTGCGCCGATTCCCGCCCCTCCAATTCCGCCCCCGGCTGTCCGGCCCCCGCAGCCCTCCGGCTCCTATCTGCCGGTTGATCCCGCGTCGATCGGCCGGGCGGTGGTGCACGTCGCGCCGGAGCAGCTGACGGCGGGCGTGCAGGAGTCGGTTTCGGTCGTGGTCAAGGCCGATCAGGTCTCAAACCTGTCCGAGGCTGAATTCGTGGTCTCCTACAATCCCGCCGTGCTGGAATTCGATCATGCGATCGAGGGCGGATTGATGAGCCAGGGGGACTGGGCCACCACCTTCTCCGCCATCCCCAATCCGGAACTGGGCCAGGTCGATCTGCGCATCGCCCGCCTGTCCGACGTGAAGGGCGCTGAGGGGTCCGGGGCGTTCTGCACGCTGATATTCCAAAGCAAGTCGCCCGGCGCCTCCCCTGTCACGGTGGTGCCGGGCTCCTTTACCAATCCGGATCACGCTCCGGTGCCGGTCACGGCACTGCGCGGAGTGGTGGTTGTCCGGTAATCAGGGCCGTTTCACTGCGCGAATCCGTCCTGCGAGCGCCATCCCCTCCTGAGCCGATCCGCCGCGACGACGCATCACATGAGCCGCCCGTTTTCTCCCGTTTGCTGCCGCGCCGGGCGGCGGATGACGGCGGACGAGGGCGTCACCCTGCTGGAGTTGATGGTGACGCTGGCGATTCTGCTCATCCTCGCATCGGTGGCCCTGCCGATGGTCAAGATGAACGCCAAGAGGACGCGGGAACTGGAGTTGCGCCAGCAGTTGCGCACCGTCCGCCAGGCCATCGACCAGTTCCACCTGGATTGGAACCGCACCGGCAACCAGCTGGTCGGCGATCTCTGCAAGGCGAACCAACTGACCTGCACGGATGTCAGCGATGACTTCGGCTACCCGAAGGATCTGGACACGCTTCTGGAGGTCAAACTCAGCGGGGCGCTGGCGCAGGCGAGCAAGCTGGACATCAAACGGTATTTGCGCCAGATCCCCATCGATCCCATGACGCAGTCTCGGGACTGGGCCAAGCGCTGCTATCGGGACGATCCCGACGTCTCGTCATGGTGCGGGGACGACGTCTATGATATTCACACCACCAGCGAAGAGACGGGATTGGATGGCACCCCGTACAATACCTGGTAACCACACCACGGAGGGAGGAACGCGGCATGCCGACCGTTCAACAACTGGAACAGCGACTGGTACGACTCAACAAGAACATGACCGCTGCCGGATCTGGCGGAGGGAACGACGCCTCCCTGCGGCTGTTGCACAAACAACGGCGCCGGCTGCAACGGAAGCTCAGGCGCATGCGTCCCGCTCCCGCCGGCAAGGCGGCGCAGGCGGTTGCGCCGCCCGCGGCGGAATCGCCGGGCAAATCGTAGCGCCGATCCTAGGCCACGAGCCGGTGGCCGTGACGGTCCACGCCGATTCGTGAGCGAGACCGGCGCGGCGCGGAACGTCGCCGACACCCCGGCGCCGAGGCCGCCCGGGCGCTCTCCGCCGGTCTGACAACGGTCCGGCCCTGCGTGAGCCGGTCCTAGCCCGTTTCGTCACCCGGTGTGATGTCCCGTTTGATCTGTTCGATCGTTCTGATTGAAGCGGGGCCAAGCGGATTCCCCTGGCTTTTCATCCGTTCCAATTCCTGCACGACCGGCCGGAGCCGGGACAATGCGCCTTTTTCGTCCAGTTTCAGGGCGTTCTGCAACGATCGTTGGGCGTCGGCCAGCGAGCTGCGAGCCAACCCGAAATTCTGATGGTCGATCTGTGTTTCGGCGGTCGTCAGCGCGTCGCGCATCTCGAGCAGATGGCCTCGCATGCGCGCTGCTGTCACATGCCGTTCCAGGTCGAGGGTCCGCCGGGCCATTTCGTCTTTGAGCTGCTGCAGATTCTGTTGCATGCTCCGCTGCTCCCGTCCTCCGGTCACATACCCGGCCCAGAACGAGAGCATGAGTAAAAGAATGGTGAGGAGCAGTCGCGCCATGAGCGAACATACCAGAGTTTGGGGTTGTCGCCCCTTTATACCACAAAATCTATTGACAAGGGAGTTGTTCTATGACAGAGTACCGTAACCGGGCATGTATCAACAGTTTTTCCAATTTCGGCGCCTTCCCTTCCAACCCACGCCAGACCCCAACTTCTTTTTTTTCACCTCCCGCCACGAAGAGGCGTTCAATCAGGGACTCTACACCATCAGGGAGCGCAAGGGCTTCATGGTGCTGACGGGCGAAGTCGGGACCGGCAAGACCACACTCTCCCGCCTGCTGATCGAGCAACTGGGGCCGAGTGTGAAGAGCTCTCTCATCTTCAACCCGAATCTGACGACCGTCGAACTGCTGCAATCGATCAATCACGATTTCGGCATCAACGGTCAGAGTTATTCGAAGAAGATTCTCACCGATGAGCTGAACCGGTTCCTGCTCGAGCAGCTGATGCAGGACGGCAACGCGGTGCTGATCATCGACGAGGCGCAGACGCTCTCAGTGGACTGCCTGGAGGAGGTCAGGCTGCTGTCGAACCTTGAAACGCCCAGGGCGAAACTGCTGCAGATTCTGCTGATCGGCCAGCCGGAGTTGATGGACAAGCTGGCGTTGCCGCAGCTCCGCCAGCTCAATCAGCGCATCGTGGTCCGCGCGCACCTGACGCCGTTGGAACCCCAGGAAGTGGCCGATTACATCCGGTATCGATTATGGCGGGCCGGAGGCCGGGAGGCCGTGCACTTCGAGGCCGCGGCCCTGGAGCTGGTCTACCGCTATTCCGGAGGGGTCCCGCGGCTGGTCAACGCGCTGTGCGACCGGGCGCTGTTGGCGGCCTATGTGCGCGGCACCCGGCTCATTTCCGGGTATCTCATGAGCCAGGCGATCGGCGAGTTGGCCCCCATTCTCCCCGTGACCGAACCGCCTCCGATCCATCTGACGCGGGAGGCGCCGGCGGCGTCCGCCAGGGCCCGCCGCGATCCGATGCTGCACGTGGCCGCCATCGGTCTGACCCTGCTGCTGATCGGATTGGGCGCGATGTGGTGGAATGCTGATACGATTCAACAGCATTTTCCGATGGCGTTGCTGGCCCGTGACCGTTCTGAGGTCATCCTGCCCCCCCCGGTGGACTTGCCCTCCGGGCAGGAGACACCCGACCGAGAGACGCCCCTGGCCCGTTCGGAGGCGCCGGAAGCCGCCCCCGGCCTTCGTCATGACATGACCGCTGGCGGACCGGTCGTTGCGCCGCCCCTCATGACGACACCCTCTCAGCCGTCTCTGCCCACACCGTCGGGGACGGACTTGTTGACCCCGTTCTTCACACCCCCGGTCAAGGAAGAATTTCCGGATGGGGCCCCTGCGGCCACCGCCGTCCGCATCCCATTGCTTCCGATGGAGGTGGTCACGCCCTCTCGTTCGGCGCCGGACTCCGCCGTGCCGAGCTCCGCTCCGATCACCAGGCCGCCGGCTCCGCATCCCCCAGCCGCGCCCCTGGCCGTGGTCTCCGCGCCCGGGGGGCCTGCATCGAATGCTCCGTCTTCGGAGTTGAAAGTGGATCATTCCCGCACCCGCATGGCGGCGGCCGGTGACAGACTGGACGTGCCGGTCTCCACCAATGGGGTGTCGACCACGCCGCCGGTTCAAGGGCACGCGGCGTCGGTTCAGACCGATCGGGGGGGCGCGGTGCCTCCGTCAGGGCCGGATTGGTATGTGGATGCCAACGACGTCATCCGGGCTTCCACACCTGAATTAATGGAGCGGGCTGCCCTGCTGATGCTGCTGCACCAATGGGGCGCGGTGCCCGACTGGCCTCCCGTCAGGCCCAACGGCCTGGTGAACGCGGATCCCGCCGCCCTGGCCCGGGAGCGACGGCTCGAATTGCTCCAGGTCCCGCTCACCGGTCATGAGCTGTTGGAACTGGATTATCCCGCCATCGCCATGAGAAAAAGCGGCGACCCGGGCCGGCCGCCGCATCCCGTTGTCATCACCCGCGTCATCAACGGCCGGGTCATACTCCTTGATCCCGGCGCCGGGTTTCTCACCCGTCCGGCCTCCGCGATCGACCAGGAATTGACGGAAACGGTCCGTCTCTATTGGCGGCCGCTCAACGGCTGGCGGTGGCCCGGCCCGGTCGACGGCATCGACCCGGTCGTCCGGTGGCTGCAGACCCGGTTGCACGACCGGCAACTCTACCGAGGCCCGATCGACGGCCTGGCGGGACCGGACACGGAACAGGCGCTCCGGCAATGGGCAGGTCAGCGCGGCCTGATCATTCCCGCCTCCGATCCCCTGATGGATCTGTTGATCTCGCAGTTGCTTGAACCGGCCGGGTTCCCCCATTTGTCCCTCCCCGATTCCGGCACGCACGCCGGCCGGGGAGGCGCGGGCGGCGGGTCGGCCGCCCCCGGCCAAGCCGGGTAACCGGCTCGTTCCGCCACGGGTTCGTTCCTCGATCCGCCCGGCGCCGGTTCACTTGACATTCATGGGTATGCGAGGAATAATGGGTAATGGAGCAGCCCATGCCGTCGACCCGTCTGAGCATAGCATGGTGGCATTGGCGGCGGCGTGTGGTGACCGTGCTGATGCTGGCGGCCTCGTCGTATCTGGCCGCTGATCTGACCACGGTGATCATGGGGGCGACGATCGAGGCCTCCATGCCGCCGTCGAAACCTGCCGGCGGGCACGTCGCGATTCCGCCGCCGACGGCGGACACGGCCGCCATCCTGAAGGGCAACCTCTTCAATCCCAATCAACGGGGGGGCAACCCGACCGCGGCCTCAGCGGAGCAAGCCCCGTCTCCCGTGGCCATTCAATCCACCCATCTTCTGGTGGGGACGGTGACCGGAGGCGGCGATTTCGGATTTGCCGTGCTGGAGGAGAAGACCAGCCACGCCCAGAATCTCTTCCGCATCGGCGACCTGCTGCCCGGCGGCGCGCAGTTGATGGGGATCGAGCGGTACGCCGTCACGATTCGGGTGGGGACGGCGCTCCAGCGCCTGACGGTGGAGGAGGAGGTTCCAACGGCGACGACCGCGGCCAGTGGGCCGGTGGTGGCGCCGGGCGGCGTGCGTGAAGTGGCGGCCAATCACTGGCTGATCGAGCGGGGCAAGATCGATGCGGCGCTCGCCAATCTTCCGAAGCTCCTCACTCAGGCCCGGTTGATTCCGAACTTCACGGGCGGAAAGGCCGACGGCTTCCGCCTGCTCAGCATGCAACCCGGCAGCTTCTACACTGAGATCGGCCTGCAGGAGGGCGACGTCCTGCAGCGCATCAACGGGATCGAGGTCAACGATCCGCAAAACCTGCTCAAGGCGTTCCAGCAGCTCCAGAATGAATCTGCCATCAACGTCGATCTGCAACGGCGGTCCCAGCCCGTCACGCTGGCCTATGAAATTCGCTAATCTGGCGTTCGCGGTCCTGCTGGTGATGGGAGTGGGGCAGGGCCGGACGGCCTTGGCCGCTCTGCCGGCCGGCACGACGCCGGCCGCCCAATGGGTCACAATCGATTTCACCAACGTGGAACTGCCCGTCTTCATCAAATTCATCAGCGAACTGATTGGGAAAAATTTCGTCATCGATGAAAAGGTCAAGGGCAAGGTGACGATCTATTCGCCGGCGAAGATTTCCGTGCAAAAGGCGTATCGCGTCTTCGAATCGGTGCTGGAGTTGAAGGGCTATCGGGCCGTCCCCAGCGGGGAGATCATCCAGATCGTGCCGGCGAACGAGAGCGTGCCGGAGCGCAACTTGTACGTCTACACGCTCGAGAACGCCGTCGCGGAGGATGTCGCCAAATTGCTGGGCGGGCTGCAGTCTCCGCGAGCCCCGGCCGGCGTCACGCAGCGCCTGTCCACCACCGGCGCGCGGTTCGAGGGCCCCATCCAGGTGACGGCGGACAAGGCGACCAACTCCATCATCATCAACGCGTCGCAAAGCGACTACGACGCGCTGACCAAGGTGATCCAGCAGCTGGACATGAAGCGGCGGCAGGTCTATGTCGAGGCGGTGATCATGGAGGTCGGACTGGACCATCTGAAGTCCGTCGGCATGGATCTGAGCGCGCTGATCGGCTATTCCTCGTCCGCCTATAACCTGGCGGTGCTCGGCGGGGTCAATCAGCCGCCGGAAAACCTGTTCAACCTGGTGAACCTCCCGGCCGGCATCACCGCCCAGTCGTACAACATCCGGGCGGCGCTCACCGCGCTGCAGACGATGTCCGATGTGAACATTCTCTCCACGCCCCAGCTGCTGGCCAGCGACAACAAGGAGGCGGAAATCGTCGTCGGCGAGAACGTGCCGATTCCCAGCGGCCAGAATCAGACGACCGGGGGGACGATCACCACGAACATCACCCGCCAGGACGTCGGGATCACGCTGAAGCTGACGCCCCACATTATGGAGGACGACGCGGTCAAGCTCGATCTGCTCCAGGAGATCACGGCCGTGGAGCAGACGGTCAGCCAGCAGGTGGGCAACCTGGCCGTCGGGCCGACCCTGACCAAGCGGTCGGCGACGACCACCGTGATCGTCAACAACAGCCAGACGATTGTGATCGGCGGGCTGATCCGCGACAACCAGAACATCAGCAGCAGCAAGATCCCCCTGCTGGGCGACATCCCGGTCTTGGGGTGGCTGTTCAAGACCAAAACGGTCGAGCATGTGAAAACCAATCTGATGATTTTTCTGACCCCCTACGTCGTCAAGAGTCAGGAGGAGCTGACGGCGCTTCGTGAGCGCAAACAGCAGGAATCCAGCCGGTTTCTTGAACGGGAGCATGTCGTGGGGCGTGGAGAATATGATCCCATCCTGACCCCGGGCGGAACCGGCCCGGTGGTGCGGTAACCCGTGTCGGTCGGCGTGCAAAAACGGTTGGGTGACCTGCTCCGCGACATCGCCGGGCTGACGGAGGCCCGGCTGAACGAAGCGTTGGCGCAGCAGCGCGAGAGCGGCGCCCCCCTCGGCGAGATCCTGGTCAATCTGCGTTACGTGACACGCGAGCAGTTTCTGGAGGCGCTGGCCCGCCAGTTCGACCTGCCGTTTCTTCCCGCGCTGCCGCGGACGTCGGTCAACGGGCCGTTGCTCGCCAAGATTCCGTTGTCGTTTGCCAAGCGATACGGGCTGGTGCCGCTGGTCGAGGCGCATGGGCAGGTGCCCGTCGCCATCGCCGATCCCCTCAACCTGCACCTGATCGACGACGTCCGGCTGCTGACCGGCGCGCCCGTCACCCCCGTGCTGGCGTCGGCTGAAGCGATCGAGGAGGTGCTCCACGCGCAGTACGAGCAGGCCCAGGAGACGGCCGAACAGGTCATCGAGGATCTGGACAGCACGCACTTGAATCAGCTGGCCGAGTCGATCGAGGAAACGACCGACCTGCTGACCGCGACCGAGGACGCGCCGATCATCCGGCTGCTCAACTCGCTGATGTTCCGCGCGGTCAAGGAGCGCGCCAGCGACATTCACATCGAGCCCTACGAACGGGAGGTGGTGGTGCGGTATCGGATCGACGGGGTGCTGCACAACGTGCTGACGCCGCCCAAGCGGGTCCACGCCGCGCTGATCTCGAGGGTCAAGATCATGGCGGGCCTGGACATCGCCGAGCGGCGGACGCCGCAGGACGGCCGGATCGGCATCCGGATCGGGGACCGGGAGGTGGACATCCGCGTGTCGATCATCCCGGTCGCCAACGGCGAACGGGCGGTCCTGCGGCTGCTGGACAAGGAGCATCTCCTGCTGGATCTGGACCAGCTGGGGCTCTCGCCGACGATCCGGCAGCGCTTCGATCATCTCATCCGGCTGCCCCACGGCATCCTGCTGGTGACGGGGCCCACGGGCAGCGGGAAGACCACGACGCTGTACGCGGCCCTCAGCCAGATCAACTCGCCGGACAAGAACATCCTGACGATCGAGGATCCGATCGAGTACCAGCTCAAGGGCATCGGCCAGATGCAAATCAATCCCAAGATCAATCTGACCTTTGCCAGCAGCCTCCGGTCGATCCTGCGCCAGGACCCGGACGTGATCCTGGTCGGCGAAATCCGCGACGCCGAGACGGCGGAGATTTCCATCCACGCGGCGTTGACGGGCCATCTGGTCTTCTCCACGTTGCACACCAATGACGCCGCCGGGGCGGTGACGCGGCTGATCGACATGGGGATCGAGCCCTTTCTGGTCGCCTCCTCCGTGGTGGCCATCATGGCCCAACGGCTGGTGCGAACCATCTGCTCCTCCTGCAGGCAGTCCCATGCGCCGGCGCCGGAAGAGCTGGCCCGTCTGGGACTGGCCCGTTCATCGGCCGACGGGGGGCGTCCGGTCATGCTCTCCCGAGGCGCGGGCTGCCCCGCGTGCGCGGGCAGCGGCTACCGGGGCCGCGTGGCCATTTACGAGATTTTGGTGGTGGATGATCAGATCCGCCGGATGATCATGGCCAAAGCGGACGCCAAGGCCATCGGCGACGCCGCCGTGGCTGCTGGCATGCGAACGCTGCGCGAAGACGGCATGGCGAAGGTGCTCCAGGGCGCGACCACGGCCGAAGAAGTCCTGAGGGTGACGCAGCAAGCGGTGTGACGCGTCACGGCGCCGTCCCCGGGGCGCAACTCCACGGGCGCGCGATGCCGCCAGGGTCCAATTCCACGAAACCGCCGATTCAATGGGTGTGTACGAATACAGGGGTCTGACCCCCGAAGGGCGCGCGATCAGCGGCGTCATCGACGCGGACAGTCCCCGCTTGGCCCGTTCCAAGCTGCGCAAGTCCGGCATCTTCCCGACCGACGTGTTGGAGAGCGACGGAGCCGCCGCGGCGCCGGAGGGCGCGACAGCCCAGGCGGGCCGCCACGCGGCCGTCCAGGCCGCCGAACGCTGGATCCGCTGGCACCGGACCCCGCGCCTGTCGTTGCCGGAACTGTCGGTCATGACCCGGCAACTGAGCACGATGATCGGCGCCGGCCTGCCGCTCATGGACGGGTTGACCTCCCTGATTGAACAGATCGAACGGCAGCAGGCGCGAAAGATCTGGATCGCCGTGCGGGAGAGGGTCAAGGAGGGCGCGTCTCTGGCCGAGGCGCAGAACGCCTATCCCGCCGTCTTTTCCCCGCTCTATTTGAACATGGTCCGTTCGGGGGAACAGAGCGGCACGCTGGCGCTGATGCTGCTGCGGCTGGCGGAGATGCTCGAATACCAGGCCCGGTTGCGCAGCCGGGTGCTGGCGGCCGTGACCTATCCGATCGTGTTGCTGGTGACGAGCCTGTCGATTCTGTTTTTTCTGATCCTCTACGTCATGCCGCAGATCGCGCAGGTCTTCTCCGACATGGGGCAGGCCCTGCCGTTGCCGACGCGGATCCTGCTCGGGGGGAGCCAGTGGCTTCGCAGCTATTGGTGGGGGCCGGTCCTTCTGCTGATCGGGGGCGCGATCTGGGCCCAACGCGTCCTGTCCACCCCCGAGGGGCGGTTGCGGCGCGACCGGTGGATGTTGAAGCTGCCGGTCTTCGGCCGCATCGCGAGCATGGTGGCGCTCTCGCGGTTTGCCCTGACCCTGAGCACGCTGCTGGCGGCGGGCATTCCGCTGTTGAAGGCGCTGGGTATCGTCAAGGGCGTGGTGGGCAACCTCGTCCTGGAGGGGGCGATCGAGGAGGCGGCGCACAACATCCGGGAGGGCGAAAGCATCGCCGGCCCCCTGCAGCGCAGCGGCCTGTTCCCAGGGTTTGTGATCCAGATGATCGCGGTCGGCGAGCGGAGCGGCGAGTTGATGCAGATGCTCAAAAAAGTCGCCGAGGCGTACGACCATCAGGTGGAGACCACGGTCGGCGTGCTGACGTCGCTGCTCACGCCAGTGCTGATCCTCTTCATGGGCGGGATCGTCCTGATGATCGTGCTGTCGGTGCTGCTGCCGATTTTCGACATGAGCCAGGCGGTCCACTAATCATGCCTTCATCGACCAACGGGAGAGCTATGAACATCAGCCTGACATCTATCGTGCATGGATGGCGCATGCGGAGGGGCGGCCGGCGCCGGCGCCCACCATTCCGCTCCAATCTTCAAGCCGGCTTCACGCTGATCGAGCTGATGGTGGTGATCACGATTCTGGCGCTGCTGGTGGCCCTGATCGCGCCGAAGCTGGTCGGCCGGACCGACGAGGCCAGGGTCACGGCGGCCAAGGCGCAGCTGAAAAACATCGAGGACGCGCTCGAGCTGTACAAATTGGACAACGGCGTCTATCCCACGACGGAACAAGGTTTGTCGGCGCTGGTGACGGAACCGAGCACGCCCCCCCTGCCGAACAATTGGAAGAAGGGGGGCTACCTGCCCAAGGTGCCCAACGATCCCTGGAAGCGGCCCTACATCTACATCAGCCCCGGCATCCACAACCCGGACTATGATCTGCTGTCATACGGCGCCGACGGCGAACCCGGCGGCGATGGGACCAGCCGGGACCTCGATAGCCGGGATCTGGATTGAACCCGATACACCCACCGCACGACAGGCCGTCTCCCCATCGAGCCGCCGCGGTCGCCGGCTTCACGCTGATCGAACTGGTGGTGGTCATGGCCCTCATGGTACTGCTCATCGGGATCAGCTATCCGCTTCTCGAGCACTGGACGGAAGGCGCCCTGCGCAAGGCGGGCCGTCAGGTCACGGCCGAGATTGAACGCCTCTATGAGCGCGCCGTGATGACCCATCAGGTGTATCGGCTCCAGTTCGAGATCGGCAAGGAGCAGTACCGGCCGGAAGTCCTGCAAACCGTTGACGGCGCCCAGGTCTTCGTTCCCGCGGCTGATGATCTTGTGCTGCCGGACGGCGTGCGGTTTCTCGATCTCGTCACCGCTCAGGGAACGAAGGTGACCCAGGGCAAGGCCGCCATCTATTTTTATCCCATCGGCCGGCAGGACGCCGCGTTCATCCACCTGGAGCAACTCGACGGCATGCGGGGGGGTGAGGAGCTGTCGCTGCTGCCCCATCCGCTCACGGGCCGCGTGGCGGTCTCGATGGGCGATGTGGAGCCGGCCTTGGGAGACGCGATGACCGGGAGTGGAACGTGACACGCGACCATTCTGTGCGTTACGAAACCGAGTATAATAATCAGTGGGAGGCGTTGAGGGGAGATAGCGTCTCCCCCCAAATCGAAAGAACGGTACTGCCGGAGAGAGCACATCTTACCTGACTTCATTAACCACACTCGTGCAACCGTGAACGGCAGTCGCTCGGGTTTTACCCTGCTGGAAATCGTCGTCGCCCTGGCCGTCCTGGCCGTGGCGTTGACCGCCTTGCTGACGCTCCGCAACCGCGACGTCGCGCTGCAGGCCCACGCCCGTCATCTGGTGACGGCCACGTCGCTGGCCAGGGCAAAAATGGAAGAGCTGAGCCGCGGGGCCGAGACGGATCAAACGGAGAATGCGGGCAATTTCGGCGACCACTATCCCGGATATGTGTGGACGCGGGTGGAGGAGCCGACCCCGGTTCCCACGTGGGTGGAGTTGACGGTGACGGTGAGCTGGCCGGAAGGGGGCCGGCAGGAACAGGTGGCGCTGGTCACCTATGTGCAGGAGGTGAAGCGTGTCCCTTCGCTGTGAATCCAGCCGCCGGCGCGGGTTCACGTTGCTGGAGTTCCTGCTGGCCGTGACGCTGCTGGCGATCGTGGCCGCGACGGTCTACGCCAGCTTTCGGGCGACGACCTCGGCCATCAATCGTACGACGGAGCAGGGCGCGTCCGCCCAGGCGGCGCGGGTGATCCTCTCCCGTCTGGCCGATGAGCTGACCTCCACGGAGTGGAACGCGAACCGGCAGGAGACGCTTTTTCTCGGGACGCCGCCGAAGGAGGGCGAGCAGACGGTCGTGCAGTTGCAGTTCACCAGCCGGTCCCACACCTGGTATCCGACGCAGCCGCCGGCCGTCGAAACGGCGATTATCGGGTATGAAGTGGATAAGGGTCCGCTCGGCCTGCAATTGTGGCGAACGGAGATCGCCAATCCGTTCCTTACGGGCGGGGGGACGGAACGGGTGCTGATGACCGACCGGCTGGCCGACGCGACCTTTCGCTACTTTGCCAAGGGTACGTGGGAGACGGAATGGGATGCCAGCCAGCTGCATCAGTTGCCTGATCTGGTGGAAATCGTGCTGACATTTGCGAAGGCGGAGGGGCCCCCGGAGGAGTTTCGCACGGTGGTGTCGCTGCCGACCAGCGGATTCTGATGCCGCGCCGGACCGTCGGAGTGGAGATGGGGGCGGAGGCGATCCGCCTGGTCCGCGTGGTCGGCGGACTGCGCCAGTCGAAGGTGGAAGGCTGGCAGGTGCGGCCGTTGCCTCCGCCCGACCGGGTCGATCACCGGTCGGCCGTGGTGCAGGCATTGCGCGAGCTGGCGGCGGCCGGATGGTTCAATGCCGACCAGATCGTGCTGTCCCTGCCGGGCGATCAGGCGACCAGCCGGGTCGTGACCGTGCCGTTTCAAGACCCGCAAAAAGTCGGCCAGGTGCTCCCCTTCGAGATCGAGTCGATGCTGCCATTCGATCTGGACCAGGTGCTGATCAGTCCCGCGGCGCTTCAGCGCACGCCGACCGGCAGTCGCGTGCTGGCGGTCGTGCTGCCCAAGAGCCGGATGACCGAGTTGCTGGAGATGACCGCGGACGCGGGGATCGATCCCACCGTCGTGGAGATCGGGCCGGCCGCCCTGGCGCGCCTGGCCCGCGCCGTTGGCCCCTCCGCCGGCTCCCCGGTCGGCTCCCCTGTCGGCTCCCCTTTAGGCTCAATGACCGGCGACACGACCGAGGGGCTCCTGACCGTCGTCGAGCTGGGCGACGCCTCGACCACGCTGGCCGTCTGTCGGGGAGGGCGGCTGCTCTCCACCCGGACGTTGTCGGGGCGCGCCGGCGTGTCGCCGGAGGCGGACCACGCGCTGCTGGCCGAGGTGAAGCGGGCGGTCCATTTTACCGCCCTGGAGGAACGGACGGAGACGATTTCACTGCTGATCTGCGGCGCCAGGGCCGGCGAAGCGGACGACTCGGGGCTGGCCGAGCGGCTGTGCGCCGAACTGAATGCGAACCGGATCGACGAGGTCCCCGCCTGGCTGGCCCCGCCCGACGCGCAGGGCGGCTGGACGGCGGCGCGCCCGTTCGCCCAGGCGATCGGCGCGGCGCTGCGTTCGCCGGAAGAGTCGTTCAATTTCCGCCAGGCGGAATTCATCTCGCCCTCGGAGCAGAGCCGGGCCCGCACGCGGTCCGTCGGCGTCGTCGCGGCGGTGCTCGTGCTCGTGCTGCTGGCCGGGGCCGATCTGTTCGTCCGTTACCATTTGAAGGAGCGGGCCTACGAGGCCGTCAAGGCGGAGCAGCGGGCGCTCTTCACCAGGACCTTCACGGACGTGCGGGGTGTGGTCAACGAGCTGGAACAGGCCAGGGACGCGATGAAGACGCTGAACCGCCGGGCCTCCTTCCTCGGCGAAGGGGAGCCCAGCGCGCTGGTGGTGCTGGACCGCCTGACGACGGCGCTGCAGTCGCTGCCGGAACTGAGGGTGGACCGGATGACGATCGCCGGCGCCGACGTCCGGTTCGAGGGCGAAGTCAACTCGTTCGAAGCCGTCGACCGGGTCAAGGAGCTGCTGCGCGGCGTGGAATCGGCCACGCAGGCGACGATCAGCGACGCGAGAATGAGCGTGGATCAACAACACGTGCGGTTCAGGGCGGAGTTGAGTTTCGCCCCGCCCGCGGAACCGGCCGGCCGGGCGGGGTGACGGGATGACCGCGATCGGCGATCTCTGGAAGCGGCTCTCCTGGCGGGAGCAGCTGGTCCTGGGTTGGGGGGGCGTGATCGTCCTCGGCCTGGTGATCTACATGACGGCGGTCGATCCGTTGCTGCAGCGGATGGCCATGCTGGACCGGCTGATCCCCCAGAAACAGCGGGAGCTGGACCAGCTCAACCAGATGCGCGAGGATTACGGACGGCTCAAGGGCCGGGTGGACGCGGACGTAAAGGCGATGGGCGCCGATTTTTCCCTGGCGACCTTCGCGGAAAAGACGGTCCTCGACAAAGTCGGCAAGCCCCATCTGGCCGGGATCAAGCCCCAGCCGGATCTGCCCTTTGAAAATTACCAGGAGGTGTCCGTCGAGGTGCGGCTGGAGCAGGTGCAGCTGGCGCAGATCGTGTCGTTCCTCTCCGGCCTGGAGCAGGCGCCCCAGCGGCTGCGCGTCAAGCGAATAGAGATCAAGAGCCGGTTCAACGAGCCCGATCTGCTCGACGCCGCGATCACCGTGGCCGTCTATCAGTTGAAGGCAGGGCAGCTCCAGCCGGGCCCGACCGCGGGCGCGCCGGCCGCGCCGGGAGGGGCCGGGCCCGTCAAGCCGATGTGAGGGTTATTGACTGATGACCGTTGCGGTGATTTGTGGAGGGCCGATCCAGAAGTCGGCCGACCCGGGATTATCAGTGGTCACGCAGGCTGGATAGGGATGGGCGCAGGGCAGATCAATCTTCCCGTCGTTCGATAATGTCGAGAGGGAGTCGAACTGGTTGTTGCCATCGGTGTCATCGTAAAAGAACTGATTGGCGATGCCGAACGTGAGGTTGATCAGGTAGGTGGCGTTCGTGCTGGAATCGATCGTGATCGGGGAGATGGAGACAATCGGGGACGCAGCAAAGATACCGGCAAGGAAGGACGTGTTCCCCTGATAAGGATCGTTGAGATTGGCGCCGCTGCAATCGATTCGTGGCGAACAGAAGCTGCCGTCGACCTGGCTGATCCAGGCCAGATTCATTCCGCCCGAGCCGACGTCGGTGGGATTTTTTGAGGTCGGCACGATGAAATCGTCCGAGCTGAGGAGCAGATCACCGGCGGTCACCGCGAGATTGATCAACGGGTCGGTGGCAGAGCCCAAATAGTATCGCAGCCGCCTGGTATGAGAGAGATCCTGGTTGTCCCACGTCTGGATGGCCGCTTCGTAATAGACCACCTGCAGCGCCAGCTGGTTGTAGGTGCCGTTGCTGACTTTGCTTGAGGAGGCGAACGTGACCATGGTGGGGCTGTTGTAGAGCCGGGTGAACAGCGGCGTGGCGGTGCCCTGGTCGAACATGGTGAAGCTGGAGCCATCCGTGCCGGTCAATGTCGCGCTCTGGATCCCCATGGCGAACCCGGTCGGCGTGATGTTGGCGTTGGGAAATGAATCATTGGCGGGGTCGCCATTGGTGGGGAGGGCGGTTGGAGTCGTCGGATCCGCCATGGCTTGCAGCGTGACGTTGGCCCCTTTGCTGCACCCCATCAATCCAGGAAGGGCCGCCAGACTGATGATGACGGCAATACGGATAGAATGAAGACAACGCAGCAGCACTGCGTTCACAACCATGGCCACACAGTATAACACACGGCCGCACGGCGGAGTCGACATCTCCGCGAGGCCCGCGTGCCGACAGGATCGAGCGGCGGTGCGGTCCCAGCGGGGCGCGGCGCTGGTGCTCGTGCTGCTGATCATCGCGTTGCTGATGACGCTGGTGCTGGAGTTCGACCGGTCGGTCCGCCTGGAGCACCGCGCGGCCGGCAACTACCGGGACGCCACGGCGGCCTTCTATCTGGCCAAGGCGGGAGTGGCGGAAGGGCGGGCGCTGCTGATGGTGCAACAATTGTCCGGAAGCACGTCGGACAATCTGACGCAGGCGTGGGCGCTGCCGGGCGAGACCCCGCTCGGCCCGGGGATGATGCGCGTCTCGATCATCGATGAGGAGCGGTTCTTCCCGATCAACTCGCTGGTCAGCGGCAACGTCGTGAACGTCGAGCGGGTGGCCCAGTTTCAACGGCTGTTGCGGGCGCTGCAGATCGACGACCGACTGGCCGACGCGGTGATCGACTGGATCGATCAGAACGACGTCGCCCTGCCCGACGGCGCGGAGAGCGATTATTATGCCCTGCTGCCGACGCCCTATCGCGCGCACAACGCTCCGATCGACAGCCTCGAGGAGCTGCGGATGATCAAGGGGGTGACGGACGACGTCTACACCCGGCTGGCGCCCCATCTGACCGCGCAGCAATCGGGCGACAGCCTCCGGGTGAACCTGAACACGGCCGATCCGCTCGTGCTCGGGGCGCTGGATCAGGATCTGACGCCGGATCTGGCCAATCGTCTGATCGACAGCCGGCCGATCCAGTCGTTGAACGACATCGGCTCGATCCTCGGCAACGGGCCGTTGGCGTCCCGCCTGCTCTCCGTAGCCAGCGTCACCAGCAATTTTTTCACCATCCAGGCGGAGGGGGTCGTCAACGGCGTCAGCAAAACCGTGATCATCCAGACGACCCGCAACGCCCAGTCGCCGCTGTGGGTTCGTGTTCCGTCGTAGCCGAGGCCATTCCCCCCAACTTTTCCACCGTCTTTGGCCAGCTTCTTCACAGCCTCTTCACCGGGAACCAACAAGATGTAGGGAGGGACAAGCCGTGTTTCTCCCAGATGTTGTACTTTTTTCTTGACATCATTCCTATAGTGGCGTAGAACAGAACCCATGACGTTTCCCCGCCTGATGCATTCCAATGGTTGCCGGATCGCAGCGCTGATCGGCTGTGACCTGTCCCGGCGGAACGGAGCGCGGCGGGGCTGGAACGAACCGGTCGGCCGGCCGGACCGCCTCCGGCGTCGCGGCGCGGTCTAAGCGGAGCAGGACGAGTTGATCGGTCTCATCACGGCGCAGGCCATCATTCCATTACAGGATTCCGCCGCACCCCGCCTGATCGGTTCAGGATCCGGAGTCACGCGTGCGAGATCGAAGGACCGCGCGGCGCGTGCGCGCGGTGCGGTCTGATCAGTTGGCGAGAGGAGGGAGAGCCACATGAGCGCAACGCCACCCGAGGCGTTAGGCGAAACCGTGTCATCCGCCGCCGAATCGGCGGCGCCCCAGCCGTCGGCTCCAGGCCCGACGCCTGGATTGACGCCGGGATTGACAATCGACCGGCGGTGGAGCATGCCGGGACGCCACCCCTATGAAGAGGTCGTCTGGGAGGGGCGCCGCTCCGTCATCACGGATGAAAAGGGGAGGGTGATTTTTGAAGCGCCGCGCGTGGAGGTGCCCTCGGAGTGGTCGCAGCTGGCCACCGACATCGTCGCGTCGAAGTATCTGCGCAAGGCCGGCGTGCCGGGGACCGGCTCCGAGACGAGCGTCAAGCAACTGATCGCCCGCGTGGCCCGCACCATCCGGGAGGCGGGCGACGCGCTCGGCGGCTACTTCGCGACCGGCGATGACGCGGATGCCTTCGAAGCGGAGCTGACCGCGCTGCTCCTGACCCAGCGGGCCGCCTTCAACTCGCCCGTCTGGTTCAACTGCGGCCTCTATCACCGCTACGGCATTCTGGGCAGCGGCGGCAACTGGTACTGGGATCCGGCGCGGTCGCGCGTGGTGGAAAGCGACAACGCCTACCAGCACCCCCAATCCTCCGCCTGTTTCATCCAGTCGATCCACGACGATCTGATGTCGATCTACGACCTGGTCAAGCATGAAGCGCGCATCTTCAAGTACGGCTCCGGCAGCGGCACGAATTTTTCCCGCCTCCGTGGCAAGCAGGAGAAGCTCTCCGGCGGCGGGACGTCGTCGGGCCTGATGTCGTTTCTGGAGGTCTTCGACCGCGCGGCCGGCTCCACCAAGTCGGGCGGAACGACCCGCCGGGCGGCCAAGATGGTCTGCCTGGACGCCGATCATCCGGAAATCGTCGATTTCATCGAGTGGAAGATGCGCGAGGAGAAGAAGGCCAAGGCGCTGATCGCGTCGGGCTACGAGTCCGATTTCAACGGCGAGGCCTACCGGACCGTCTCCGGGCAGAACTCCAACAACTCCGTCCGGGTCACCGACGAGTTCATGCGGGCCGTGCAGAACGGCGGCGGCTGGCAGACTAGGCTGCGCACGACCGGCCAGGCGTGGGAGACGCTCCCGGCCGCGGAGCTCTACCGCAAGCTGTGCGACGCCGCGTGGCACTGCGCCGATCCCGGCCTGCAGTATGACACGACGATCAATGACTGGCACACCTGCGCGAACACCGACCGGATCTACGCGTCGAATCCCTGCAGCGAGTACATGTTCCTGGACGATTCGGCCTGCAACCTCTCATCGATCAACCTGGTCAAGTTCGTGGACGACGCCGGCCGGTTCGACATCGAGGGGTTCCGGCACGCCTGCCGGATCATGATCCTCGCGCAGGAGATCCTCGTCGATTTCTCCTCCTACCCGACCGAGCGGATCGCGCAGAACAGCCACGACTACCGGCCGCTGGGGCTCGGCTACGCCAACCTGGGCACGCTGCTGATGGTCCAGGGGCTGCCCTACGACAGCCCGGCCGGCTTTGCCACCGCGGGCGCGATCACCGCGGTCATGTGCGGCACCGCCTACCGGACATCGGCCGAGATCGCCCGATCCAAGGGGTCCTTCGCCGGCTACGCCTCGAATCGGGACCCGATGCTGCGGGTGATGAACAAGCACCGCGCGGCCGCCTACGCCATCGATCCGGCCGTCTGTCCGCCCGACCTGCTGGCGGCGGCCCGCGAGGATTGGGACGCGGCCGTGGCCTGGGGCGAGCAGCACGGCTACCGCAACGCGCAGGCCACCGTCATCGCGCCGACCGGCACGATCGGCCTCCTGATGGACTGCGACACGACCGGCATCGAGCCGGACTTTGCGCTGGTCAAATTCAAGAAGTTGGCCGGCGGCGGCTATTTCAAGATCGTCAACCAGTCGGTCCACCGCGCGCTGCGCGCGCTGGGGTATGATGATGCCCAGATCGAACGGATGATCGCCTACGCCTGCGGCACGGGTCGGCTTGCCGGCGCGCCGTGGATCACCGCCGACGCGCTCTCGGCCAAGGGGGTGACCGCGGACGATCTGGCCAGGATCGAGGCGCAACTGCCGACGGTCTTCGATCTGGATCACGCCTTCACCGTGGCCACGCTCGGCGACGCGTCGCTGGCCGCCTGCGGGGTGACCCGCGCGCAGCTCGCCACGCCGGGCTTTTCGTTCCTGAAAGTGGTCGGCTTCTCTGCCGATCAGATCCGGGAGGCCGGCGACGTGATCTGCGGCCGGATGACGCTGGAGGGCGCGCCGGAGCTGAAACCGGAGCATCTGCCGGTCTTCGATTGCGCGAACAAATGCGGCCGGTACGGCACCCGCTTCATCGCCCCGATGGGCCATCTGCGGATGATGGCGGCCGTGCAACCCTTCATCTCAGGCGCCATCTCCAAGACGGTCAATCTGCCCGCCGAGGCGACGGTGGAGGAGATTGAGCGGATCTACACTGAAGGGTGGCGGATGGGGCTCAAGGCGGTCGCGCTCTATCGCGACGGCTCCAAGTCATCCCAGCCGCTGACGGCCAGCAACGGGGCCGGCGCCAATCAGGCTGAGCCAGTCAGGCAGGTGGAGTACCGCCCCCTGCGCCGGCGGTTGCCGGACGAGCGGCGGGCGATCACGCACAAGTTCAGCATCGACGGCCACGAGGGCTACCTGACCGTCGGGCTCTATGAAGACGGCTCGCCGGGCGAGATCTTCATCGTCATGTCGAAGGAGGGGAGCACGATCTCCGGCCTGATGGACGCCTTCGCCACGGCTGTCTCGATCTCGCTGCAGTACGGCGTCCCGCTGGCCGATCTCGTCTTCAAGTTCGCCCACATGCGGTTCGAGCCGTCCGGCTTTACCAAGCATCCGCAGATCCGGATCGCCAAGTCGATCATCGACTATCTCTTCCGCTGGCTCGCGCTCAAGTTCATGCCGACCGATCAGCTGCGGGATATCGGCGTGTTGCCGGAAGGGATGTCGAACGCCGGAGGCGCTGTGAACGGTTACGGCCAGGCGGCGGTGGCCCCGGTGGCTCCGGCTGTGCCGCCGATCGCGGGCGGGAGCGATGCGGCCGAGCCGGCGTCGATGCGCGCAATATCGCGCGACCTGTTTGGGGATGCGCCGCCCTGCGACACCTGCGGGGGGCTGATGGTCCGGAACGGCACCTGCTACAAGTGCCTCAATTGCGGCGGAACGAGTGGGTGCTCGTAAAGGTTTCAACGAGAGCCAAGGAACTCGTTCGGTAGGCAGAGGAGAGCAGCGATGAAGAATGGACATTGTCGAACTGGATTGGATAATAGGTGTCGTGATCTAAATGGTGAAATCCGTCAAAAGCGTGGTGATGCCCAGGTTGGTACTCTGACAGAGATATATGGCGAAAATTTTGCGCCTGCTGTTCGGAGCGATATGCGTCTTGATACTTTGCTCGAACGTACGGGAAAGGAAACTCTCTCACAGCTTTTAAAGAACTAGCGGTCAGGGGTGGGCTTCTCGCGGCCGGGACGCTCCGGCGCACCTCTAATCCCGACACCGCTGCCTTCCGGAACTAGCTGGCCACTTTCCTGATTGGGTGGTCAGCGTCGGTCATCCTCAGGCTTTCCGTCCGCCTTTAGCGGACGGAAACCACGGTTCTTAACCCTCCGCGCCTCCTGCTCACGGCCGCTCGAACCCACGCCTGACCGCTCCGGATTGGTGAAATAATCTTGAAAAAATAGAGGAGGGGACACATGATGCGACATGTGTCCCTGTTTATTTAGGGGTTCAATTGACTTAGGACCAATCCAATCATTCCAAATCCTATAATGCCAGCAATTGCATAAACTATAAACCCCGATATTCGGTATCGAATCTGCTTTTTATACTTCCATATTTGTTGATCGCCAAAATCCTCGCGCGAATTGAAAATAAAGTGGAAATACGATTGCTCAGAATTTAGCGGCGTCAAGTAGATGTGCTGAATCAAATTTGGTATCTCCTCCCCAAGGAATTTATGCCATTGAGCATTGTGATTTTGCTTCAAATAAGAGATCAATTTGGAATTTGCTACAAATGCTTTCATTCCGCTGTAGACAGCAAGTGCGAGACACAGCGTTGTAAAGCCAAATCCTATAAGTTCTAATTGAGATGGCATAGGTCTTCTCCTTGCTTCTCTCAAATAAAGACAAAAGAAAATCACGCAAGTTCAGTACGATTGGTCGATTACCGATTGTGTTCGAATGTCTGTACGATAAAACATGGACACGTGTCGCATCGCGTGTCCCTCTCCATTTTTTTACTCTAATTTAACAAGCCGCTGGGCAGGAAGGCTCACCCGGGGGTGGTGAGGAAGCCCTCTCGGAGGTCACCACCTCCATGGTATTTACAAAAGTGGTGGCCGAGAGCGGAGGACCGGCGAGGACCGTAAACGCAGCCGAGTCCGTGCTGACGAACTACCCCCGGGTGAGCCTACTGCAACTGAGCCGTAGCGTCCGGGCCGCGGGGAGTCCGCCCCTGACCACCAGTCTCCGTTTCTTGACAGCGCCCCGTTTTGTGGTTCAATTAGTCCAGACTCGAGGCCCGGACTATGTCCCACACTCACCTGCGCAAAAAGGGCAAGGCGCGAATCCTGATCATCGATGACGACCGCGAACAGGCGGACGAGATTCGAAAGCAGCTCGACTTATTGGGATACGAGACGCTTTGGGCCCATGACGGCGTCAACGGCCTCAAGCTGGTCAACACCGAATCACCCGACATCGTTGTCCTCGAGACGGCCCTGCCCGACATCAACGCCCACGAGGTCTGCCGCTGGATCAAGATGCAGGGGCGGGGCGTGCCCGTCATCATGCTGACGGTCAAGGGGGAGGGCGGCGAGCGGGTGATGGGACTGCACACCGGCGCGGACGACTACCTGCCCAAGCCCTTTTCCTGGGAGGAGCTGAACGCCCGCCTCTACGCCTGCCTGCGGACGCGCAATATCCAGGAGGAGTTGCGGAGCAAGAACCAGCAGCTCGAAGAGCTCCTGTTTCAGGTCGAGAAGATGGCGATCACCGACGCGCTCAGCGGCCTCTTCAACCGCCGGCGGTTTCAGGAGATCCTCCAGAAGGAGTACCACCGGGCCCAGCGGTATTCCATCCCGCTGAGCTGCCTGATGATCGATCTGGATCACTTCAAAGCGCTCAACGACACCCACGGCCACGAGGCGGGGGACGCCGTGCTGAGCGAAATGGGCAAGCTGCTGCTGAAGACGTTCCGGGACATCGACACGGTTGCCCGCTTCGGCGGCGAGGAATTCACCGTGATTCTGCCGGAGACGGACCGGGGCGGAGCCGCCCAGGCCGCCGACCGGCTGCTGACTGCGGTGTCGACCCATCCCTTCACCGGCAAGCCGACGGCGCTGCACATGACGGTCAGCGTCGGCATCTCAGGCCTCCCGGACGAGGCGATCACGTCGCCGGACCAGCTGATCCAGGCCGCCGACTTCGCGCTCTACGTCGCCAAGCAGGCGGGGCGCAACCGGATCGAAATCTGCGACAGCCTCGCGCAGTACATGAAATCCGCCGCCCCGCGTGGCGCCGACCGGCCTTAAGGGGCGGGCGGGGCCCCGCGGCTCCCGATCCGTTCCCTCAGCACTCCTTCCAGATTGATCAGCGCCGCCTTGCCCGACTGCTCGACCACGCCGGCGAAGATGCTCTCATCGGCATAGAGCTGGGCCACCGACGTGCCGCGGTCCGTCGCCTCCTTCCAGGCCGCCTTATCCCACGCGGCCATGCAGGCCTTGGCGATCAGGCCGCTGAGCGGCTTCGGGTTGTAGAGCATCTTCCGAATCGCCAGCGGATTCATCGACAGTGGATTGTAGCCCTGATAGAGATAGCCCTCGTCCAGGAGCCGCTGCTCGAAGTCGGTGTGGGGCTGCACGCCGAGAAAGAAGAGCATCGGGCAGACCTGCGATTCGCCCATGATCGCGGCGATTTTTTTGTATGACGCGACGCTCTCCATCAGCCCCGCCTCCGAATCGCCCGGCGAATTGAGCGAGTAGTTCAGGATCAATTTGCCCTTGAAACCGGCCTCTTTCAGATGGCGGCAGCCGTCGTAGAGCTTGTCGAGGCTGAAGCCCATGTGGAGCGAATTGATCACCGCCTGCGAGCCGGAGGTGATCGAGACCTCCAGATCGCCCAGCCCAGACCGGACCATCAGGGCGGCCAGCTGCGGGGTGATCAGGCTGGTGCGGATGTAGCCGGACCATTCAATGTCCAGTCGCCGACTGATGATCTGTTCCATGATGTCGATGCATTGCGGAAACGACTCCTTGCCGGTGAAAAACTGCGCGTCGGTGAACCAGAAGCGGCGCGCGCCCCAGCGGCGGTAGAACTGCTCCAGGTCGCCGACGACCGCCGAGGCGGGGCGGTAGCGGACCTTCTTCCCCTCCAGATAGGGATATTCGCAGAAGCTGCAGTCGTAGGGACAGCCGCGCTTGGTCTGCACGCCGATGAATTCGCCGTGATAGGCCGCGTGCTGCGGGAAGATCGATTCAAGATAGGGCAGGTCGATCTCGAACGAGTCGAGCGGCAGGTAGGCTCCCTTGGTCCCGTGCCGGACCTCGCCCCGGTCGACGCAGACGATCCGTTCATCGACCAGCGGCTTGCCCTCGACGGTTTTGAGCACCGCCTCCTCCCCCTCGCCCAGCACGCCGACCGTCCCCGGCGGCAGCCGGCGGATCAACTGATCGGCGAAGACGCCGAAGGCGCCGCCGCCGATCATCAGCTTTGCCTCCGGCAGCCGGCGCCGGACCTGCCAGGGATAGGAGAGGCAGTCCTGAATGTTGCGGTAATAATGCCAGAGGTAGCCGAGCCCCTTGATCGAGGCGGTTAGCTTTTTGATTGGGTTGGGGGAGTAGTAGAAGTTGAACGCATATTTGAGCGACGGATCGCCCTCGTGCGGGGCGAAGATCTGGATGTCGCGCCAGGAGAAGCAGACCAGCCCCGGTTTCTGCTCCTCGAGCGCCCGCTCCAGCGCCGCGTGCCGCTCTCCGGCCGGGATCAACGACAGATCGAGCAGCCGCTGACGGATTTCGGGATGACGGGCATGGATGAATGTGGCCAGATAGGTCGGCCCGACTGGATAGATTCTTCTGGCCGGCAGCCAGACGTAGAGGATCGAGTCGATCATGACGAACGGCTTCCGATCAGCACGGAAGGTTCTTCCTTTCCTCTCTCCCTTGGCGGGGGCGAGGTTGGAGAGGGGGCGGTCGTCTCGGCCGGGCTGACGCCCATATGGATCGCCACGATTCCCCCGGTCAGGTTCGTGTAGCGCACCGGCGAGAAGCCGGCCGCTTCGATTATCGCGGCGAGCCGGGCCTGATCGGGGAATTCCCGGATCGAGGCGGGCAGATAATGGTAGACGCCGGTCCGGTCGCGCGCCACCGTCGTGCCGATCAAGGGAAGCAGCGTTGAAGAGTAAAAGTCGTAACACCGGCGCAGCCAGCCGGAGACGGGCCGGGAAAATTCGAGGCAGACCAAGCAGCCGCCGGGAATCAGCACGCGGAACATTTCGGCAAAGGCGCGTTCGGGATGATCGACGTTCCGGATGCCGAAAGCGACGGTGACGGCGTCCACGCTTCGATCGGCGAGCTGGATCGATTCGGCATGCCCCTGAATGAACCGGACGGTCCGGTCGAGTCCCAGCCGCTTGGCCCGCCGCCGGCCGACCTCGAGCATCGCGCGGTTCAAATCGGAGGCGATCACCAGACCGTTCCCGCCCACCCGGCGGGCCGCCAGAAAGGCGAGGTCGCCCGTCCCCGCGCAGAGATCGAGCAGCCGGTGGCCGGGCTTCAGCGCGGCGGCGCCGATCGCCGCCCGTTTCCAGCGGTGGTGCAAGCCGAAGGAGAGGAGCGTGTTGTTCAGATCGTAGCGCGGGGCGATGGCCGAGAACATCGCCTGCACCTGCCGCTCCCGCCCCGGCCCTCCGGCTTGAAACGTCGTCGCCATGGCCCGCTCATTCCAGCACGCGGTGAGCGGGGAAGTCAAGGTATGGGCGCCGGTGATTATCATGAGGCGAGGATCAGGCCGATCGCCGCGCCCGTGGCGATCAGCCAGGTGGGGTTGAGCTTGAAGCGGACCAGCAGGCCGAGCGAGACGAGCGCGATGACGGCCGTCAGCGGATCGGTCAACGACGCCCGCCCCAGCTGCCAGGCGACGGCGGCCATCAGTCCCAGCGACGCCGCATTGACGCCGTCGAGCGCGCCGCCGATCCAGGTCGAGGCGCGCAGCCTTGGAATCATCCGGCTGGTCAGGGCGACGAAGACGAACGAGGGGAGAAAAATGGCCGCCGTCGCCAGCCCCGCGCCAGGGAAGCCGCCCAGCAGATAGCCAATGAACGTCGCCGTGGTTAAGAGCGGCCCTGGGGTGACCTGTCCGACGGCGACGGCGTCGAGGAGCTGGTGATCGGTGAGCCAGCCCAAGCGGACGACGAAATCGGCGCGCAGAAAGGCCAGCAGGACGTAGCCGCTGCCGTAGAGGACGGCGCCGATTTTCAGCAGGGTGAGCGCGAAGAGCGGAAGACTGAACGAAACGGCCGTCGCGGCCGCGGCCGATCCGGTGGTCGTTCCAATCAACGACGGCGCAAGCCATAATCCCATGGCGGGATTTCGCCAGCGTCGAAGATTTGCGCCCGCCATCACCGCCAGCCCGCCCGCGAACAGCAGGGCGATTTCGTTGACGCCCAGGAAGGACAGGATGAGCACAGCGAGCCCGACCACGGCGACGAGCGGCCCTTTGACGGCCTTTCGCCCCAGCGTCCAGAGGGCCTGGACGATGATGGCGATGATGACGGGCTTGACGCCGTAGAGCAGCCGGCCGGCCTGGGGCGTGGAGCCGAACCGCGCGTAGACCCAGGCGAGTGCCGTGACGATCAGCGCGGCAGGCAGGATGAAGCAGAGGCCGCCGGCGAGCAGCCCCGGCCATCCCGCCCGCCGGAAACCGAGATGGATCGCCATCTCGGTGGAGTTGGGGCCGGGAATCAGATTCGTCGCGCCGACCAGATCGAGAAACTCCTGATCGTTCAGCCAGCCGCGCCGCCGGACCGTCTCATCGTGCATTATGGCGATGTGAGCGGCCGGGCCGCCGAAGCCGATCGTGCCCAGTTTCAAAAAGAGTGCCGCCATCTCGGTGAGCCGGGGAAGGAGGGGAAGGGTCATGGAGGAACGGACGGGCCGGTCGAGATCATGGACCTTGATCGGTCACCATCGTGAGGCATGCCGGAAGGCGTTGGAGGCGGCGCCTTCACAGCCCGAGCGTTCGGAGGTCGAGCCGGCCGTTGGCGACGGGCGGACACCAGTAGTAGCCCCCCGTCGCGGGACGGGAAAAGGAAAAGAGCGCGTCGGCGATCTTGTCGTCCAGGCCCGCCATCCGGCGCAGCACCCGCTCGAAGGCGTCGAGCGAGGCGCCGTAGGCGATGAACTCCAGCCCCTGCTCATGGGCCGTTGCCCACGGTATCGACCGTCTCACCATGAAGGCCGGCGGCTCGTAACTCTCCTGCGCGCTCCGTTTCACGTGGGCGGAGGGCGGTGCGTCAGCGATCTCATCGTTGGTGTCGATCCGGCGGCCGATCGTGGCGTCGCGCCGGCCGGGCGGAAAGGCCCGAAAGCGACGGAGGTCATGGACCCATCGCTGCACCGCGACGAAACTGGAGCCGGCCATCCCCTCGCCCCCCTGCACCATCGCCACCAGCGCGGCCTTGACGGCGGCCTCTCCCTTCGGATTCTCGGTGCCGTCTTCGTAGCCGGTCAGGTCGCGCCCTCCGGCGTAGAGGAAGGTGTCCAGCGCATCTTCGAGAAGAAACGCGCCGTCGAGCCAGGACTCGACGCGTTCGGTCAGATCGAAGAGCGCGCCCCGCTCCTGACCCCGAAGAAAGAGCCAGAGTGCCTCCTGGGTCGACACCACCATGCAGGCGGGGCCCGAGAAGGCGGGAAAGGTTCTCAGCCCCGTCACCGCCCGATCGAGCGCGCGGACCAGTGGCTCGCCGATGCCGATTACGCCCCAATCGAGCGAGAACCCGCCGCGGAGCCTGAGGAGGGCCGGTCGTGGATCGGCATCGGGCAGGAGCCGGAAGGTGAGTGAGCGGCCCAAGGGCGGGAGCGGGGCCAGGATGGCCGGTTGAGCACGCTCGGCGGGTTTCATGGTCATGAATGCTCCGGTTGACGGATCATCAGCTCAGTGTGACGGGCGGCCTCCCAGCCGAGCAGCGCCTTCTTGCGCGCGGCGCCTCCCCCATAGTGGCCGAAGGCCCCCGTGGTGCGGATCACCCGGTGGCAGGGGATCAGATACGAGATGGGATTCCGCCCCACGGCCGTGCCGACCGACCGCGTCGCCTTCGGCGCGCCGATCCGGCGGGCGATCTCCCGATAGGAGGCGACCGCGCCGGGCGGGATCGTCAGCAGCGCCTCCCAGACCTTGATCTGGAAGTTGGTGCCGTGGACGAACAGGTCCAAGCGGCCGCCATGATTTGGCAGCCGGAAGATCCGCTCGGCGACCGGCCGCGTGGCGTCCGGCTGTTTCTGAATCGCGGCGCCGCGCCAGTAGTCGCGCAGGTCGGCGACGGCGCTGTCGCGATCGCCCGGATCGATGAACGACAGCCAGCAGACGCCACGGTCCGTCGCGGCCAGGAGACAATCCCCGAACGGCGAGGGATGGACCCCGTACCGGATCGTCAGCCCTGCGCCGAAGCGCTTGAACTCGCCCGGTGTGACGGCGTGGATTGCGACGATCAGATCGTGTAAACGGCCCGGCCCCGACAACCCGGCCTCATCGGCCGCCTCGAGCAGGCTGGCCGACGCCCGCAGCGCCCGCTCGGCTTCGGAGGCCGTCAGATACTGGATGAACCGCTTGGGGCTGATCCCCGCCCAGCGGCGGAAGAGACGCTGAAAGTGGAACGGGCTCAGGCCCGAGCCGGCCGCGATCTCATCGAGCGAGGGCCGTCGGCGGACGTTTGCCTCGATGAAGCGGATCGCCCGCTCGATGCGCGCATAGTCCGTGTCGGGCATGGCCGCATCTTAACGTGCAGGAGGGAGGGACGCAACCCGATTGTTGCTATGGAGACTGATGGGCTTGAGCCGGGTCGAATCGTCGGCGCAGGGGGGGAGCGGTCAGGGGCGGTCTGCTCGCATCCGGGATGCTCCGGCGCACCACCGCACTCACGATCGCTGCCTTGCGGAACTTGTTGACCAGTCTCCGTGCGGACTGGTCAACTTCGGATATCCTCGGCTTGCCGTCCGCCTGAAGCGGACGGCAACCGCGACTGTTGGCGTGTCGCGCCTCTCGCTCATGGCCGCTCGAGCCCGCCCCTGACCGTGTGATGCCGGGATGGGAAATGAGACAGTCTCCAGGAGGGCGCTCTTCATCGGCCCGTCCCACGCCAACGAGGAAAATCGACGGTTGCCGGGGTGAAGAGGAGGAGAAAGAGCAGAATTACACGTGAGGGAAATCGGGATTCCAGGCCACTTCCCACAGAACCCCGTCCGGATCGGCAAAGTAACCGGTATACCCGCCCCAGTCGGCCTTCTGCCCCGGTTTGACGATTCGCCCGCCGCGTTCGGCCACTTCTTCGAGCAGCCGATCGACCTCCGCCGCCGATCGGACGTTATGGGCGAGCGTGAAGCCGGGGAAGCCGGAGCCCTTGGCCGGGACGCCGGCGTCGGCGGCCAGCAGATCGCGCGGGAAGAGGGCCAGCCACGTTTTGCCCAGCTCGAAGAAGACCACTTCTGGCGAATTGTTGACCCGTGGCAGGTGGAGGACGTCTTCGTAAAATTTCGCGGCGCGAGTGAGATCAGCGATACCGAGGGTCACGAAGCTGAGTCGGGGTTCCATAGTCTTCGGCATTCCAGCACGCGGCAGAAGGGAAGTCAAGGCGTGTGGTGTGTTGGCTTAGGGCTGGGCCGATTCCCTTCGAGCTAGGTCCTCAGGGCTAGTGTCGGCACAGTTGAAGGAGGCTCAACCGGGGGTAGTTCGTCGGCACAGGCTCGCTTCGGGTTACGGCCCGAAGCGGTCTTCTGCTCTCAGCTGCTCCGGTGATTGAAACCATCGATGGAGCGGCTTCCGAGAGGGCACTCCTCACCACCCCCGGTTGAGCCTGCCTTGGCGTTGGTTTTTTAAATGAGAGTAAGAAAAGTGGAGAGGGACACGTGATGCGACACGTGTCCCTGTTTATTTTGTTGTTACTGCTTTTTCTTCCAAGTGATTCAGGGGGGGTGCGCCTCCCCGCTCATGCCACTCGAGGGTTTGTGCGTCTTAGATCAGCCACGCCGAGGGTGATGAAACTGAGCCGGGGTTCCATAGTCTTCGGCATTCCAGCACTTCAGGGTGGTGAAGTCAAGGCGTGCGATGGGTCGGCTTTGGGTGGGCCCGATTCCTCCCTGCCTGTCGGCAGACAGGAGCGCAGATCACTCCGATATGTACCGAGAATCGATGATTTGAAGTGGACGGTGCTCCTCTCCATCGCCGCCGCCCAGCAAATGATGAAGTGAGGCTTACCCCTTACATGTCACAACCGCAGCGTTTGGCGCGGAGCAGCTGTCGCTGACGGCTGGGGGGATCGACGAACATCGTGACCTTCGCCCTACCCGTGGCCCGTCGACGGTCGAGAGGGGAACGGTGGTGATAGCGGCGCCGGCCCATTTCATCGACCAGTCGGTCATGGCGGAGTGAGAGCGCCTTCAACGCCCCCTTCCACCTGAGCGTTTCCGGGTGACGGCGGTACCCGTGTTTGTTCCCGGTGAGAATCGACCAGATCGCATGCAGCTCGCGGTGCTCGCCCAGCAAATGGTGGCGGCAGAGCCGGCGGGGCGGGAGGTCCCAGACCCTCATCGACCGGGGGACAACCTCTTCAGCAGGCCCAGAAGGTTTTTGTCTTTGACCTCTTTGGGAGAAGCCATGGAGACTTGCCCGCCCAGCCGATAGACGAAAAATTCTTCGGATCCCTTCGGATTCTGATTGCCGTGGCCGTGGATGCGGAAGAGGAGGGTGGTGGGATTCAACCAGCGGACCGCTTCGAAGGAGAGATGGTCATTGTCATCCAGAATCGAGACGTCCCCAAGCGATTCCTGTGTCACTTTCGACAGATCGAAGAGGGTGATGGAGGGTTCGGGCAGGGCGACGAGGACATCCGACTGGTCGTCGGCGGTCCAATCCGTCAGCGCCAGCGCACCGCCATCGGGCGCCCATAACAGGCTCACGTTTCGGTCGAACGTGTACAAGAGCCTGATGTTGCCGGTTCGAAGCTCCTTGAGAAGCAGGTCGTGGTTCTCATCGCTATCGGGAGTCAATGCATTGTAGAAGACGAGATAACGCCCCTGCGGGTCCCGGCTCTCCATGTCGCCGGGAAAATGGGCGGCGGCCCCGGCGAGCGCGGGCGTGCTGGTGAAGAGGAGGAGAACGATCAGGAGCCGGAGAAGATTGAACCTTGCCGCCATGTGATTGGCCCAGCCGGTTGTCGAGTGATGTGATCATTCCAGCATGCGATGGGAGGGGAAGTCAAGACGGTTGGCCTGGGGCGG
>Ga0335081_10001599_pt1 | contig 36152 bp, 27 predicted proteins | sample Lox_Sample_35_FD_206713 | JGI IMG/M metagenome (GOLD analysis project Ga0335081, IMG submission 206713) | Soil microbial communities from Loxahatchee National Wildlife Refuge, Florida, United States - Lox_Sample_3.5 | ecosystem: Environmental > Terrestrial > Soil > Wetlands | place: USA...
CCCGGATCAGGGGCTCGTCTCCCTGCACGTTAACGTAAACCTCCGCCGCCACTGAATTCGAAATCTCATGCACACGCTCTGTACCGCTGTTATGTGTTGCGGAAGTCATGCGGGCATTCCAGCCGTTCTGCTGACAGACTGCAAGGATCTCCGTCGAGTCCGTGGCGATAATCACGTCGGACAGGAGCGGTGACGAACGTACCGCCTGATACACACGTCCAATCAAAGGCACCCCTGCGAGCTCCCGCAACATCTTCCGTGGCAGACGGGCGGAGGCCAGCCGGGCGGGAATCACCACGATCGCTTTCATGTTAGCCTAGTGTCAATTTTCTGCCCTGCCGTTGCAATAGCGTTCCCTAAAGCAGTAGTCCCTCAACAGCGCGAGCGGGACTTGTGCCGGTCGTGCTGGAGGTATTGGCGCACTATCTTCCATCCCGAAAATTTACTCATTCCCGGGTTCAGATGTGACTAAATATCTTTGTTGAGGCAGCTGCACAGGCTAGAATTCGTTCGGCAGCGAGGCTAACCCGATCGCAAAATCGGTCAATCGCAAGGATACCGAGGTGATCATGCGCGCACTCAAGATCTCGTTCCACAGCCTGCTCTTCTTGGGATTTTGTTCCCTGTCGTCGTGGGGCCAGATGGGCTCAATCGCGGGGACGGTCACCGACACGAGCGGAGCGGTAGTGGAAGGGGCGGAAGTCACGGTTCGGAACCTCCAATCCAACGCCTTGCGAAATGCGACGACCGGTGCGACTGGAGCTTACAGCCTGCCCAACCTTCCGGTAGGAGCGTACGAAGTCAACGTGAGCCGAGCGAGCTTCAAGACCTTCCACGCCGCGAACGTCCAAGTGAGCGTGGCCCAGGTGCTAAGCCTGAATGTCGAGTTGGAGCCGGGGGAGGTCCAGGAGCAGGTCGAGGTCCGGGCCGATCAGGCGCCGCCCATTGATCTGGATAGCGCGCAGGTGGGTAATCTGGTGGACCAGCGGGAAATCCAAGCCCTGCCTCTGATCACGCGCGATCCTTACAGCCTTGTGTTGCTATCACCGGGGACGTCGCAGACCGACAGCAGCAACGGCGGTTTTTCTATCAATGGGGCCCGGGACCGAAATAATAACTTCCTGCTCGACGGAGTGGATAACAACGACACCTTCGTGCCCGGCGTTCCCGGTGGAGTGCTCGCCGCCAACCCGGATTCAACTGAGGAATTTCGCGTCATCACCAGCAACTTCAATGCTGAGTACGGCCGCAATACAGGGGCCATCATTGACGTGGTAACCAAAAGCGGGAGCAACGCGTTTCACGGCGATGTCTACGAGTTCGGCCGGTGGAACGGCTTTGGTGCTCCGACCGTTCCTCTTCCCGTCCCGTCAATTCCTTCTCCACTTCGCGCCGGAAGTCCTCCCTAGGCATTGAGCGGGCTTTGTGCACTCAGGGTGCACAAAAACCGCTGACCCTCCGCGCGCGCCGGCTTCGCCAACTCCCTCCCTTTCGTCCAGCCGATTTCCTTGAGATCCTTCCTTACTTCCGGCGGCAGGTGCTCGTGGATGCGCCCGCCCGCGTGCTGATTTCCTCACGCGTGAACGGGGGCTGCCTGGTGAAAACGTCGCACATGGATTTGCTTCTCACGCTTGCGGGTTTGGGCGATGTCGTAGGAGGCTTGCATCCGCATGAGCGTGTCCATCTTCACTCCAAAGGCTTTCTCAATGCGGAGCGCCATATCCCCGGAAAGGTCAGCCTTGCCGTTAAGCAGGCTGGACAGCGCGGGCCGGGAAACCTGAAGCGCGGCCGCCGCCGCCGTTACCGACAGGCCCGCGGGCTCGATAATCTCCGTCCAAATGAAATCTCCGGGATGGGGCGGGTTCTTCATAGGCATGGCATTTTGCTCCTTTTTCCTAGTGGTAGTCTTCCAAATTTAGGTCGTAGATTTCGCGTTCTGCAATGTCGATACGGAACGTCAGACGGCGGTTACGGGTGACGCTGAGGCTCCAAGTGCCCTTGCGGTCGCCCGTCAGTGTGTGCACCTTCCACGCTGGGAGCGAGCGTAATTCCTCGGGGTCTTGCATGTCACCGAGGAAGGCGAGCATCTTCCGGAGCTTGTCCACCGTATCGGGCGGAACGCCTTTTGCGCTGTCTTCCGCATAAAGCCTCTTCAGGCCCTTATGAACGAAGTTCCGTATCTTCACCCATGAGACTGTAGCCTGTAGCTTAACACTTGTCAAGTGCATGTATCCACGTCTCACTCCCTCGCAGGAGTTGGCAGCTGGAGCCACACTATTCGGAACACTTGCTGCCTGTGTCTTAAGAAGGCAGGCGGGCCACACGAATCAGCGGGGCAAAAGCAGGAGGTTCCCGTCATGCCGACTTTCGCAGGGGAACAGAAGAGCTACTCGTGAATCGATCTGTGACAGCCGGAACACAGAGTAATCAAATTATCCTTCAGATCTGGTCCCGATCGGCTTCGATATGTGAGGTGGTGTACTTCAAGGTTCTTCAATGATCCGCAGTTTTGACATCGCCAGCCATCTCGCTTCAGTACCTCCCGATGGAGTTGGCAATAAGCTTTGGGACCGAGCTTCTGACGGGGTCGCTTGGGACGGATTTTCGTCAAGACGCCTCGCGTGCGATTTCGTGTAGGAATTCCTGTTTCTGCGTACGTGGGAGCAACCCGTAGTAGCGGGAGAGCGAATGAAGCAGGATCTCCGGGTTGCCGTTGTCCAGGTTCGCGCCCGCCAGAAAGTCCGCGCAGATCATCTCCAGACAGTAACCGCGGGATTTGTCCGTCCCCAGCATCAGAGCCGCGGTCTCGATCGCCTGCCCAATCACCGGGATCTGACTCCTGTAGACCTTGAAGTAGATCAGTTCTGACGGTTCCTCTTGCCTTCCCGTCAGTTCCTTCTCCACCTCCCGCCGGAAGTCCTCCCTAGGCATGGAGCGGGCTTTGTGCACCCAGGGTGCACAATCGAACCGCTGACCCTCCGCCCGCGCCAGCTTCGCCAACTCCCTCCCTTTCGTCCAGCCGATTTCCTTGAGATCCTTCCTCACTTCCGGCGGCAGATGCTCGTGGATGGACATCAGGTAATACGCCTTCCGCCTCGATTCCGGGAACCGTCTCGCTAGAAACTCGTCGAACGAACTTAGGTTCTCCAACCTCCAGTACTGCCCCGCCCGCACCTCGCATAGATACCTGCCAAGCTCGACGAACCGGGTATCGCGTTCTGCCTCTTTCTGTTTTTCCCACGCCAAGATCTGGTCGATCTTGGTGAGCACAAACAGCGCTCGCTTGCGATTGAGCCTTGGGGGCATCGGTGGGTACCTAGTAAACAAGTTCGTCAAACAGACCAAGATCGACTCCCGGCTTGCGCACAAGTCCGGCCTCGACCAGCTCGGGCCTGTCGAGGCAAAGTCCCAGAAAGGGGCAGGTTGTGCAAGGATTCTGGGGAAAGCGGATGCCGCTATGCGGCAGGAACAGCCCGGACTCGATCCGTCCGACCGTGTCTTCGACCAGAGTTGCGAACTCCTGCCGCTGTTGGTGAGAAACGGTGGCCCGGAGGTACTGAACTTCGACTAGCCGTTTGCGGACGAAGACAACTTGGGCGACTTCGTCGATCCCCGTCATCCAGGAGTAGCAGATCAGTTGCGGATCAAGGGCGGAAATACCTGCGGGCTCTTCCGGATACCGAGCAGAGGTTGTCTTCCACTCCAGAACGCAGGGTGTACCGTCCAGTTCGCCAATAGCATCGACGTAGGAGACGAAACTGTTGCCGGAAGCCAAGGTCCGATTGAACTGAATCTGTTGGGTTGAACGAGGGCGCGGAATGCGAACGCGCCCGTCCTGAGCGAAGCGCTCGAGCAACTGGATGCCTTGTTGCAGCATGCGGTCCCAGGTGTCGTTGCCGGAGTACACCAGGCCCATGTCCTTGCACAGGTCCCACTGCTCGAACAGTACAGCCGCCGGGTCTTCCCGGCGAAAGAGGGCAGCGACAGCCTGTTCAAAGGCCCGGCCAAAGAGCATGGCGGCACGCGTGCCTTTTTCCTGCCAACCATCGAGATAGCGGTGCCGGTAACGGCGCGGGCAGCTAAGGTACTGGCTGATCTGGGTGTAGGAGTAGTTCATCGGGTGGCCTCCTCCGTGCTGGAGCCAGAAGCAGTCGAAACGGGAGCTGCGGACAGCTCCTCCCACTGGCTGGCGGGAGCGAAGCCGTCGAGGTTGATGAGCGAAATGCCGTTGATCACAGCGTGGCTGATCTTGACTACACCGCACAGTCCGGGCATGGCTTTCTCATCAACCTGTTCGTGGGCCAGGAGTTCCGGGTCATAGAGAAAATCCCGCAGGAACCAGCCCAGTTTCCAGATCGCTTTTTGGGTGCAGTAAAGACGACCCACGATGGACTGGCCAGCGAATGTTCGGGGTTCGAGAATGGAGAGGCGAAGGACGTAGAACGGCTTATGGGCATGCCAGCGGAACTGGGCGCCGTCAACCCGGACGAGGAAGATCCCGTCGGGAATCTCCGGGCGAGAATCGCGGGCAGTTTCGGCAAGTCCAGGGACTTGGCGTTTCATGCGACCACCTCCTGTTTCGGGCGGGCGTAACTGTTGAGCTGGCAGATGAGGGCATTGCGGTCTTTCACGGCCCAGTCGGCTAGCTGCTGGACGAAGTTCTCAACCTGTTCACGGGTGGCATCTCTGAGCGTCTTCGTGCCGCAGAAGTCGACGGCATAGGCCTTTACCAGTTCGGGGTCGAGCTGGTGCTGACGGATAATCTGGCAGAGGCGGTCACGGACTTTCGGGCCACCATAATTGCCATTGACTGGCTGAGCTGGGATCTTCTTCGACTCCCGGGAGGACGAACGTGGTTCAGCAAACGGACCGATCTCCTCCACTGAGCAAATGCCGATGCCGTAGGCCTTGCGTACGGCGCGATTGATGGCCCTGGTTTCCGCCACCCTCAGCTCCGCACCTTGTACTAGCGCGGACACATTCGATGGGTCCGCGTCTCCGTAGCCCGAGAAGCCTTGGCAGGTCTTCGACCTGAACACCGTCGCCTCAAAGGCGAAGCGGTGGGCTACCGGATCGGAGAGCGCTCCGATGAACTGAACCTTCATCCCGGAGCAGCGATTGCGTTTGGCGATGCGGAGCAGACCGGCGTGCGTGACGTACCAGTTGCCCTGCAGCAGAATCACGTCGCCGGCGGAGACGGAAAGCGCGAAATCTTCAGTCAGCGACTTAAGTGCAGCTAAAAGGGGATGATTCGGTTCCAGCTTCCACTTCTGCCTCGCCAGCTTCCGGTTGCGACGGCACAACAAAGAGCTTTTCGTAGTTAACATCGTGTCCTCCAATTCGACTTCAGTGGCGAACCTCTCCCTCTGGCGTTTCGGTACTGCACCCCGAGGGTCAGTGGTTGTAGCAACGATTCTTTTTGCTGTGAGCCGGCCTCACCTTGGGTAAGGGAGTTGGGGCGAAGCCCCTTTGGCGTTGCCCCAAGCCAACAGACCAGCGGGCTGCTTTCTGCGTACCTACAGGCCCGATCGGTTGAGACGATAGGCGGAGCGATGGACGTTTGAGCGGGAAAAGCAATTACTGCTACTTTAGAAGTAGCCACGTTTGCCTCTTCGTTAGGCGAACTGGTTAGGGCTGGGCGAGCGCTTGCAGCACTCGCTTGGCCCGTTCTTAATATCCTGATAATCTCACCTTACGGCTAAGGTGTCAAGTGTCCTCGTGACGCCTGTCCTTCCTTGCGGCCAAGATGGTGTAATATTTACAGCATGGGCGATGAAGACATCGTTGCCAAGGTTTTGGCGGAGATCGGCAGGCGTGGTGGCCGGGCCCGTGCCAAGGCCCTGACCGCCAAGCAGCGCAAAGAGATCGCGACGAAAGCTTCCAAGGCTGCCGCGAAGGTCCGCACGCGAAAAGCCAAAGAGCGAAAGGCCAAGAATGACTGATCAATCCTGCGCTGCCCCTGTCCAGGCTGCGTTCCCACAATCAGGACGTTCACCATGTCGCCAGGTTTTTCATTGGGATCGGAAACCTGACGCGGAATTTTGGTCAACAAATCGGGAGTGATGCCTGGCACGCAGGCTTCCACAGGGCCGCCAGGATTCGTAGCATCTTTCGAACCCTCGTCCAGAACTTCGATTTTTACATGGAAGCTTCCTTTGGCGGTCGAGGCATCGCTCAAAATAAAGAGCTTGACATCAGGCGAACAAAAGACGAATATAATTACGCATGGCTAAGTCGTTAGCAATCCGCAAATGGGCACAGGGCCTGTGTGACTCTCGGGCACACAAACTCCTCCGGGGAAATCCCCCCGGGCGCATTCAGGCCCGGATTTGTGCACCCGGGGTGCACAGACAACGGATTTGTTTTTGTGGCCTAAACGCGGGGGAACCGGCAACGGAGCCAGGCAGCACTCGATGTGCAACCTTTGCACAAAGCGCGATCTGCCCAAGGGAGTGCCGCGGGTCGACGGTGAATCATGTCACCTACCCTGCTTCCCGTTGAATTCCATTGTCGCGGTGAGTTTATGTGCTATTCCACGCGGGACACGAGCGTCGCCGGAGGCTTGAGTTTTTGGGACACTCAAGGGCCAGCAGGTCGGCAAGTTCCCGCAGCGCCTGATCGGTCGGCTAAATATGAGGGCTGTGAACTGAGAGAGTGCTGATGCAGGGCAGTCGACTCCGATGCAAGCAGAATTCCCCGGCGCCAAGCTCATCAACCAAGTGCCCCATCGTGAGCGCAACGAGGGCCGCGATTTGGCTTCACCTCAGGGTGTTTGACAATCGCCACAGCCGGCGCGTAAAAATAAACGTAGTTGGACAAGTTCGAGACGCTGGTCCCATCCTAAGAGAATCGGCAGTAACGCACTTCCAGATTGGTTAGCAAAGTAATCTCCAGCAAAAATTGAAAATCCAACGAGCCCCATGAACAGGGCCAATTGCGATGCACGTCCAAAACCCTGTAACCACGCGGCTTTGGCGTGCAGAAGGAGACCGTTTATGAAAATCAGGAAGACCGTTTCTGAGAAAGTTATCGCCGCAAATCGCCGGAACGCGCAGGATTCCACCGGGCCAGAGGTCTGCACGAACACGAAACACAATGCGACCAAGCACGGGTTCCGGGGCAAGCAACTCATTTTCCAGAGCCCGGAGGAAGAGGAACAGTACAACACCTTGCTGAAGGAACTCGAGGAATACCACCAGCCCGATGGACCGATCGAGTGGATGTTGATCGAAGAAATCGCGCGATGCCGGTGGAGATTAGACGACTTGCAAGGCTGGGCAGTGCAGGAGATTATGAATCGGCGCCAGGCCACGAAAGCGATTCTGCGGAGCGTGGCCGAGAACTACGACGAAGAGCGGCTCCCCTTGTTTACAACGGCAAGGGGTTCCGATTCTGCCGCTCAGCTCGGATGGGATTGTCAGGGGCTGGTCATTCGAACCGGCAGTAGAAACTTCGAGCGGGAGGAAGAAAAAAGCGGCCTGGATGAGCTGGGCAAGACGGACAAGAGCGGCCACGTGCAGATCGAAGTGAAGCTCAACACGTCGATGGACTCCATCCTGCGGTACGAGGCAGCGCTGAAACGGGATCTATACCGCTCCATTCGAATTCTCGGCGAGATTCAGCAGCAGAGGCGGGAAAGTAAAAGGGAGGTGCTGCCATGAGCGCGGAGCCATCGCAGTTCACTTCGGGCAAAAGCAGAAAGCGAAAAGCGCGGTCGGCAACGCACGCCAGCCGCGGCAAAGCGGACCAGCCTTCAAAATTCGACGAGTTTACCGATCGGGTCTTGCGCGAAGCGATCGAAAATAAAGTTGGGGGCCTCGACGGCCTACTCGCTGCGCGCATTACGCTCGTCAAGCTTTTTGGCCGCATCGAACGAATGCAGCAGAAAATCGACGAGGCTTTCGGCGGGCAGCCTTTTCTGCGGGAATTGTCCCCCACCTGCCCTGCCAACCGCCGTCGGTTCAACACTTTTTCCCGCGAGCACGAGAAGGCTGCCCAGCTTCTGGGTTACGCCGTCGAGTTGTGGAGTCTTGCTTGCGGTTTAAAGCGAGAGGACGATTGGACTCCCGTATTAGTCGCGGACATCAACCGGAGGGCCTGGCAGGAAGCCTGGCGCCAAGATCCCAAGCAGAACGCCACCGTTAGCGCCAAATCTGTGCCTGGGGGCAGGACTCAGGCTCCGACGGGAAAAACCGACAGAGCACCGGTCACGCAGATCGATGCCGGCCGATCCGGCAATCCTTCCGCCGACAAGAAAAGAGCTGCCCGCATATGCGAGCGGGAGCGCTAGCTCCGCACCCGGTAAGATGCAAAATGTGATTTCTGCCAAACAAAGCCACTAAGTGCCACGTTTTCAATAACGCCGCGCTGGCGCGGGTGCTGGGCCTATGGTTCGTGACGAAACGGGGGCTCGTCGCCTGCACTTTGAGGTAGACTCCGCCGCCACGGAGTTCGAAATCCCCTGCACACGCTCTGTGCCACTGTGTGCTGCGAAAGTCATGCGGGCATTCCAGCCGTTCTGCTGGCAGACGGCAAGGATCTCCGTCGAGTCCGTGGCGATAATCACGTCGGATAGCAGCGGTGACTATCGCACCGCCTGATAAACACGGCCGATTAAAGGGACCCCTGCGTCTCGCAACATCTTGCGTGAGAGACGGGCGGAGGCCAGCCGGGCAGGAACCACCGCGATCGCTTTCATGTTAGCCTAGTGTCAATTTTCTGCCCGCCGTCAATAGCGGCTCGATTAAGCGTGCATTCCCATGGTGAGGGGATGGGCAGGTCATGGTTGGAGGTGTTGGCCATCTATCTTCCCGCCCGAAAATGTTCTTTTTCCCCGGGGTTCAGATGTGACTAAATATCTTTCTTGAGCCAGCTGCATGGGCTAGAATTCGTTCGGCAGCGAGAGCCGAGCTCAATAATGAAACCGGTCGATCGTAAGGGCACCGAGGTGGTCATGCGCACACTCAAGATTTTGTTCCACGGCCTGCTCTTTATCGGATTTTGTACGCTGCCGTCGTGGGGCCAGATGGGCTCGATCGCAGGGACGGTCACCGATACCAGCGGAGCGGTGGTGCAAGGAGCGGAGATTGCGGCGCGGAATCTCCAATCCAATTCCTTGCGAAACGTGACGACCAGCGCGACTGGAGCTTACAGCCTCCCCGACCTTCCGGTAGGGACGTACGAAGTCAACATCAGCAGAGAGAGCTTCAAGACCTTCCACGCGGCAAACGTACAAGTGAGCGTGGCCCAGGTACTAAGCCTGAATGTTGCGTTGGAGCCAGGGGAGATCAAAGAGCAGGTCGAAGTCCGGGCCGACGAGGCGGCAGACATTGACCTGGAGAGTGCGCAGGTGAGTAATCTGGTGGACCAGCGGAAAATCCAGGCTCTGCCTCTGATCACGCGTGATCCTTACAGCCTGGTGTTGCTGTCACCAGGGACATCCCAGACCGACAGCAGTAACGGCGGTTTTTCCATCAACGGGGCGCGGGACCGAAACAACAATTTCCTGCTCGACGGCGTGGATAACAACGACACTTCTGTGCCGGGCATTCCCGGTGGAGTGCTCTCAGCCAATCCGGATTCAACTGAGGAGTTTCGCGTAATTACCAGCAACTTCAACGCCGAGTTCGGCCGCAATACCGGGGCCATCATTGACGTGGTGACCAAAAGCGGGACCAACTCCTTTCACAGCGATGTCTACGAGTTTGGCCGGTGGAACGGTTTCGGCGGTGCTCGCGACTGGTTTAACCCCGCCAGCCAGGGCCCAATGAACCCCTACGTGCGCAACCAGTTCGGCGGCTCGATCGGCGGCCCGATCATCAAGAACAAGACGTTCTTTTTCTTCAACGAGGAGATCGATCGCTTCCGTACCACCCTGACTAACACCGCGACGGTGCCGACCAAGGGGTTCAAGACCGGAATTTTTACCTATACAGATCCGCAGGGCAACCAACATCCCATAGACCTGACCTCGGCGAACACGCAGGGCGACAACCCTGGCACCTGCGGGGGCGACCCCAACAGCGACTGTGCTCAAAGTGGCCTTCCTCTTTCCGGTCCTTTACCCCTGGATCCCACCATGCAGAAGGTGTTCGCTCTCTATCCGAATCCGACCGTCCAGAATGGCGATGGATTCACGGGAACACTGTTCTTCCCCAGTGCTTCGGCAACCAACAGCTACAACTCGACCTTCAAGCTGGATCACCACTTTACGGATCGTGAGACCTTCAGCGTGCGCTATGGGTACGATCACTTTTCGGACCCGGACCCATTACACAACGCGATCCTGCCGGGAGGGGTCGGATCTGTGCATCAAAAGGGCATCGGCGAGGGTTTGAGTGCCCAATTGACCTCGACGCTGAGCAATGCTCTGATCAACAACTTTCAATTCGGCTGGAATCATATCTATCTGAACTTTACCTGCGGCGGCTTGAACGTGCTCGATAGTCCGGGCGGGGTCGACCAGTATGGGAACGGGCGCGATTATCTGATGAGCCCGTTCACCAGCTTTGGCTGCACAACCCTGGCCGCGAACAATCAATTCCGAAAAACAGGGACGGTCAGCTACACCGAAAACATCACTTGGGTGCACGGGAGCCATACCTGGAAGTTTGGCGTCGATTTTCGCGACGTGGGGGAGAACGGAGCCGATAATTTCAACTCCCGCCGCCAGTTCACTACAGACGCGATTTTCCAGTTTGGCAGCGATTTTCTAGATCTCACTTCGGATGACAATGGGAACTCGTTCATTCCGGGAGGGGAAGAGCCGATTCAAGACGCCGCTTTGGCGCTTTGGGGTTACATCATTCAGGATCAAGCGGCAGAGTTTTACAATAAAAGCACAGTCCGCCAGCCGACTAACAATAAGTTCTTCCGGCAGCATGAGTTCGACTGGTATGGGCAGGACACGTGGAAGGTGCGCCGCAACCTGACGTTGACCCTGGGACTGCGCTACCAGTTGAACGGCGTTCCTTACGAGGAAAACGCCAACTTCTCCAATTTGCTGCAGGATCCGGGTTCGTTTGCCGCCGGACAACCCGTGGTATTCACCGTCGTAGGCCCGGGCACAGGCAAGTCCATGTACCAGCCGGATTACTCAAATATCGAACCTCGGGTTGGGTTCTCCTGGGATCCGAGGGGCAACGGGAAAACGGCAGTCCGCGCGGCTTTTGGCATATTCCACGATCGCGTATTCGGCAACGTTTTCGGTAACGCGCGGGGCCTCCCTCCCTTTGAGCAAGACTATTTTGTTTTCCCCGAGGATACGATTGGCAATTTCATCTTTGGAAATTCGCCTCCGTCAGTGCCCGAAATTCCTCCCTCCACCCAAGCCGACGTGTCCAACCAGGTTCCGGATGGGTCGTTGCTGGGGGGCACGACGATATTGGATACCCATTTTCGCAATGCTGCCAGCAACAACTGGAACGTCGGAATTCAGCAGGAAATAGCTGGCAACAATGCCCTCGATATTTCGTATGTTGGAGCGATGGGGGTCCACGTCTGGGGCCACCGCGACGGCAACCCGCCTGACCCCGTCCTGGTGCAGCAGTTGGTAGCCATCTGTAGCAACCCCAACGATCCTCTGAACAATGGTTGCACTGCGAGTGACGTGAGCGGTTCCGCTCTCTACGGATTCGACGATCTGCCCTTCAATGCGGTCAACAATAACGCGCTGTACCAGCCGTTCTACCAGCAGAGCGTGTACAACTCCATCTATCATGGCTTGCAGACCAAGTTCACTCATCGCATGACCCACGGTCTGCAAGTTCAAGGCGCCTATACTTGGTCCCATGCCATTGACAACAGCGTGGATCCTCTTGGCCCAGCCGTCGGCGATCACACCTTTCCCCGCAATTCACGTGATCTGGCTCAGAACCGAGGCAATTCCGACAACGACACCCGGCACGTAGGGGTCATCAACTACATTTGGGACGTGCCCCTGGGTCGTGGTCAGACCTATGTGAATGGCGGAGCTCTCGGGAAGGTCTTTGAAGGAATGCAGTTCTCCGGCATCACCACTTTGCAAACCGGGCACCCCTGGCAGGTTCGTGGCGCCGTAGATACCCAAAGAACAGGCGTGGCTGCTTGGGCGGCGCAGGTGGGCGATCCGTTCGCCCTGCCCGGCAGCTCCTTGTGCGGACAAGATCCGACGTTGGGTAAGGTCTACGTCACCAACCCCTGTGCCTTCCAGACCCCGCCGTTCGGATCTGCGGGCAGTGGCCGCAATTCGATTTACGGACCGGGCTTCGTGGATTTCGACCTGGCATTCGCCAAGAAGATGAAGTTGGGCGAACGCTTCCAAGTGGAGCTGCGGGTTGAAGGCTACAACATCTTCAACCACCCGCACTTCCTCAATCCGGGCACGGACAGTGCGGGCAATGGCAACCTGATTAACAACAGCCTCTTTGGAGTCATTACGAACACCTACACTGAACCGGATGGCACCACGTCCGCGCGGCAAATGCAGGCGGCGATCAGGGTAAGCTTCTAGAGCCCTCGTCCATCTCGAGGTGGCGAGAGAACTACTCACGCAAAGCCTTTGCCGCAAAGAGGCAATTTTCTATCCATTTTCCCACAAGGTGTGCCCATGGCTGCAAACCCTTGCACATCGCTGCCTTCGGCCTCAAAATAACCATTGACTATTGTTCCCCGAGCGCATTAAGATCGCCCAGTCCTGCTCGCCCCCAGGAATCGGGTTCTGGATGAAAACACTCTCCCAGACACCCGAGCCTTGTCCCAGGTTTTGGTTTCGAGTCCCCGGAAGTGAACGAACGCCGCTGATGTTTTGTGTACCGTGCGGTCTCGCGGGGATTGTGTCAGCCCCAGAATCATGCAACAACGCCCACGTCAGTCCCGAGGCTCGAGTGGTAGAACGACCTCGCGGTTCAAAGGGAGGATTCATGAAGGTAGGAATCACAAAATTCGTTATTCTTGCAGCCATCGCGGCCCTGGTAGTTGTCGGTAGCAGCACCGCCCTGTGGGCGCAATGTCCCGCGTCGCCGAACTACACGCCGGATTTCTCCTCGGCTGTTCCGCAGCCCAACCCACCTTGCCTTTCGCTGACCGGCAACACCGCGCCTAACATGACCACCAGCAACCCACCCGCGTCTGGGTACCCAGGTTTCTACCCGCCAGCTTCCAGCTTGGTACCACCAGTCGGAACGCCAAACCCGGCTTTGCCTCCGCCGGCGGGGGTGACGAATGTGCTACGGCTGACGACAAATTCTGGGGGCACATCGGGATCTGCCTGGTTCACCACTCAGCAACTGGTGGCCGGTACTTTTTCCACCACATTTACGTTTCAGCTGAGCGGGTCGACCACGGCACCCACCCCTGGAGACGGCTTTGCCTTCGTGATTCAAAATTCAAATTCGTCTGTGACCGCCCTGGACCCTGGAAACGCTAACGGTGTCTTAGACGGTTGTAGCCTCGGATTCGGCCAAAGTCCCGACTGTGACACTACGGATCCTGTCACTGGCATTCCGAACAGTGTGGCGGTAATGTTCGACACCTACCAGAACGTAGGTAGCGGTGACCCGAGCAACAGCTATGTTGCGATTCAAAGCTGCGGGACGGCCAACAACACCGTGGACGCGGGACCTTGCCGTTGGGGGGTTAAGGATCTTACTCAGCTGCTGTCCCCGATCACTCAGCTCCCGATCCCGATCACCCTGGCAGACGGGAATTACCACACAGTAGCGATTTCGTTTACGCCATCGGGAGCCTGCAGTGCCGCCACTCCGCCGGGGTGTCCCGGGGTCCTCGACGTGATTCTGGATAGCATTGATTTGTTCCCGGCCGTGCCGGCCATGAATGGGAACCCGGCGATTCCGGAAGGCGTTGCGTTCGACATGGCCTCAATAGGTCTGAACAACGGCACAGCCTGGGTCGGGTTCACGGCGGCGACTGGCGGTGCCGATGATAATCAAGATATCCTGAGTTGGACCTTCATGCCGGGGGCCCAAAGTGGCGCGATCAACACGGTCACGCCAACCGTTCTCAGCTTCAACGGCGGAACGCAAAACAATGCTTACGACTATAACGCGCAACTCACGTCGGGCGGCATCACCTCCGCGACAGCAACCATCAACCCGATCCTGATGAGCCAGAAGGATTGCGATAAACTGGTGCAGAAGAGCTTCCCCCTCACTCAGTGCTTCGTCTACAAGAATGCGGCGATCGTGAATGGCCAGAGTGTGGACGCCTCCGTCCTGTTTGAGCTTACCTGTCCCGATCAACCGGGAGGAACTTGCGGCTCGCCGCAGACACCGGATTTTTTTGCTCAACTTGGCTCCGATTTCACTTTCACGTTTCAGGAGAATATAGGGTTCAACCTATTGTCCTCGACAATCGGGCCCTATCCGGGCTGGCTCAAAGGTACGGGGCCGGATCCTCTGCACCCGTGTACGCCATACCCGAACAATTGGCCGCCTTTGTTCCAGAGCAACCAGATCGAGTCTTTTTCCTTCTCGAACGATCCTTCGGGCAAGACAAAGGGCGGCAGCAACGACACGGGTTCTTGCTGGGGTGCAACCTATGCCACATTCGGTGAGCTTCCACCGGGAGTCAGGATTACCTCTCCGAAATTGACCACCTATGCCAGGAACTCGCCAGTCTCGGCCTCGTACAGCTGCACCACTCCCGTTACCTCGAAGGACGTGACTAACCCGAGTAACACAACTGGTCCTTACCTGACAGTAGCAAGCTGTTCGCAAAGTCAGTTTCCCAACAAGAACAACACACCCGCCTCCTGCAGTTCGCCCACGTTCGTGGGCGGAATATCCTGTACCGGCGGTGGAGTCGACACCTCGACCCCCGGACTGCACGTGTTCACGGTCACTGGAGTCGATACTGGCGGGAACGTCAATGTGAACGCGGTTCTCTACAACGTGAAATAAACAACCCGGCGCAGTTGCGCACGCCAACACTCAAGGGGCGCCGCCAAGTGGCGCCCCTTTTTCTCACTCCCTGGTAAGTGGAAATTTAGCCTTTCGCTCGGAGAGCACTCGTAGAGGCGTCGTACATGGCTTTGAAGTCCGCGCGCTGCAGCAATTTTTCCGCCCCCGGATCCTTGCTCATCGTATCCAGCAGATGGAGGACCTCGCGGTAATTGTCCTGAGCCTCGCTTGTGTTGCCCGAAGCTCGCGCCACGGAGGCAAGCAGATAATGGGCGCGAGCGCTAAGCGGCCGCATTCCGAGCTTATCGGTCACCTGCAAGGCCCGCTCGAGCTCGGGTCGCGCGTGGGCGTAGTCACGGCTCAACATCATCGCTTCAGCCATAAGAATGGACGATTCCAGGGATGCGTACTTGAACCCGAGATCATTCGCCTGTTGGATCAGGGGTCTCAAGCTCGCCAGGGCTTCCGGAGCGCGTTTTTCCTGAACCGCAAGATTCGCCAGGTTGACTTTGGCAATCAGAATAGTTTCCGGTTCTTTACTGCGCACAGCAGCCTGCAGGGCCTGCGTATATGCCGGCCGCGCGGACTTGAAGTCGCCGCGGTAAAAAAACGCGTCACCCTGATATCCCATTATTTCCGCAATCATCCCATCGCTCTTCAGGTCGCGTGACAGTTTCAGCCCTTCATCCAGGTCATTCTTCGTCTCGTCTCCACGCCCTGCCAGGATGAGCGCCTGCGCAGAACCGCCAAGCATTTTGGGCATCCAATAAGTCTTGTCCTTAATTTGCCGGAAGGTGTCGAGGGCTTCCTGTTTGGACTTAATGGCCGCACCGAATCGCCCCTGGTAGTCAAACAGTGTGCCCAGGCTATAGGACTCAATCGCGCCACCACGCGCGTCATCCATGCTGCGCCGCAAATCCAGTGCTCGCAGATAGTAGGAAATTGCCTGATCGTACTGACCCATATCAGCCAGGGTATCTCCTAAATTGTGCACGGCCTCAACAATGTCCTGGGGAGCTTTGGATTTTTCACGCAGTTGTAGCGCTTGTTGATAATACGTAAGCGAGTCCTCGAACCGCCCCATCTCCGAATACACGGTCCCGATGTTGTTCAGACAAATCGCCTGCAAACTCTCGTTGCCCAGATCGCGCTGGATCTCAAGCGCCTCCTTGTACATCTTCAGCGCCTGATCGTGGTCGCCCTGGTCATCCAGGAAATTGCCCAAGTCGATCAAAGTGTCGCCCAGGCCCCGCTTGTCTCCAATTTCGCGCCGCAGCTGGAGCGCCTGCTGGAAGTTGGCGAGCGCATCTTTCGGTTTGCCAAGCAAAGCTTGCGTCCTTGCCATCTCATTCAGGCTGAATGCAAGGCCCCGCTTCTGGCCAATCTGCCGCCAGATCGCGATCGCCTCTTGCTCATTACGTAAGCTCTCTTCGGGCTTGCTCAACATCCGATAAGCAACGGCCATCACGTGCAGGCTGGTTGCCTTTTGCTCCTGGTTGTCCAGTTGTACAGCCAGGCTGTAAGCGCGGTTTAGCGGATCAAGGCTGCCTTGGGGGTCGCCGCTGCGGATGGCCAGCCGTCCCAGCTCGATCGTCGCCGCAATGTCCTTGGGATTGGCCGACAAAAGTTTTTCGTAGTATTCGCGCGCTTTCGTCAGGTTCCCCGATTCCGCATAGAGAGCGGCCAGGGCAGCTTGCACGTCGGAGTTGTCCGGAGAAACTTGCGCTAGATTCTCGTAGGCCTTAATGGCTTCAGGATAGTTCTTCGCCACCTGCGAGTGGATCGCCGAAATCAAATACTTCTCCGCGGCCGGAAGGTTCTGGCTCAAATCCACCGCTTTTTGCGCGGCCTGCTCGGCTTCGCTGTCATATCCCAGAGTGCTGTAAGTTTGGGCCAGCCTCGAATAGGCTAGGGCGAACGAAGGATCTTCTTTCGTGGCCTGCTCAAATTGCTTCTGCGCATCCAGATTTTTTCCGTCCCGCTGGAAACCAAGGCCCTGGTTGTAATCGCGCAGCGCAGCCACGGATTGGGAAACCGGCTGGAACGAGCTGGCCTTCAATTCCTTGAGCACATCCGCCGGAAGCGCGAGCTGCTGGCGAATCGAATCAGCCAAACGATCGATTCCGTTTGGAATTTCCTTCTCGCTGGGGATCTCCAGCTTAAGAGGAATTGCCCGGTCGTTCTTGATGTCCTGCAAGGTCGCGTCAATGCGGATCTGATCGCCGAACTTGGCGTACTGGCCCCAAACCACCCGGTCGGCGGTGCTGAAGTCAGCCACGCGCTTAATGACAGTCGGATCGAGAGCCGTTGTGGGCGAAATTCGCAGATCGCTGAAAATCTGATGCAGCCGGTTCTGGCTGACGGTGCGGAGTTGTTCGGATTGTCCCACATCTGTGCTCAACATCTCCGCCAGGCTCGATCCCAGCCAATCCAGAGTGGGGTCTCCGGAAGCGTTGCGGAAGGGCAAAATGGCCAGTGAAGTCACGGGGCCATGCGCAACTGGAGCGTTGGATTTTGGAGCGCCCTTGCCGCGCAAGAACCAGCCCGCAGTTACAACCACAAGCAAAAGTGCAACCGCGGCAATCCATTGCCAGGCTTTAGCCGGAATCGACAAGCGGCGCAACGCCACGGTAGTCGACGAGGCTGAAACTTTGCGCTTTCCCTGCCAGGCATCCAGATCGTTAAGAACTTCGTTCACATTCTTGTAGCGCAGATTCAGATCGCGCTCCAGGCATTTGGCGACAATGTCGCTCACCCCTTGTGGAATCGATGGGTCAAGGTTCACCGCGGGAATGGCGCGCTCCTGGCTACGTTTCAAAAGACTGGCCAGCGCCGTGTCGGCCTTGTAGGGCATTTTGCCGGTCAGCAATTCAAAGAAAATGAGCCCCAGGGCGAACAGGTCTGAGCGCTGGTCCAGGGTGCTGCCCATGGCCTGTTCCGGCGACATGTATTCAATCGTCCCGACCAGCGCCCCGGTCTGGGTCATGCCCTCGGAATCAACCGAGCGGGCCAGGCCAAAGTCCATCACCAGGATTCGCCCTTGCTTGTCCTGCATGATGTTCTGCGGTTTCAGATCTCGATGGATCACGCCAACGCTGTGCGCTGCTTCCAGGGCCAGGCAAACCTGACGAATGATTTCGGCGGCTTCGGTGGGCGGGAATTTTCCGCGATCCAGAAGCAAATGGCGCAGGTCCTCGCCCTCGATGAACTCCATCGTGATGAACTTGACACCGTCCGCTTCCGACAGGTCATAAATGCGGATCACGTTCTTGTGCGTGACCTGATGCGCGAGCAGCAACTCCTGCTTGAAACGGGCAAGGATTGCAGGGCTGGACGCAAGTTCGGGGCGAATCAGTTTGAGCGCAACAAAGGTATCCAACTCGCGGTCTTTGGCCTTATAGACTGCTCCCATGCCTCCTTCGCCCAGCAATTGCAGGATTTCATAGCGGTTGCCGAGCACATCGCCTTCCTGCAATACGGCAGCGCTGACGAACAGCCCGGAAGGCCGGCTTCCCGCGGCCGAGCGTGGCCCGGTAGGACGCCGCGGCACTACATCCACCATGGTCGCGTCTACGTCTACATCCACCAGCGTCGCTTCAGGGTCGAAGGATTTTTGCGGAGGGATGAGAACCGACGCGGTCTCATCCATATCGGGAGTTACATTGTCGCTGGACGAACTTTCCCCTTGGGCAGGAGTGCGCACCCCGGGCGCACCTGTCTTGCGGGCGGATGGCCCTTGATCCGGCCGATGTTTCGGTTCTTCCATGTACCCAACCCGGGCGGTTGACACAACTTCGCGCGCGCCCGTCGCTAACCGATCGGGAGAGGTCAAACTTCAGCCCAAGTATATAACGAAGTGCGCCGATTCCCGCTCCCGCTTCGGTGCAGGTTTGACACCAATTTGCAACGGCTTTTAGTATCAGGTAGCTGGGATTGTTGGGCGAAATCTCGCCTGAAAATTGCTCAGCGCCGGTCCAGTCAACACACCGTGGCGGTGTAGCTCAGGTGGTTAGAGCGACGGTCTCATAATCCGTAGGTCGTTGGTTCGAGTCCAACCGCCGCCACCATATCTAACTCATCCTGCAGTTTGGTCCCCAATAGAAGTGACACGCGCCCGTGGATCCCGGAGAGCGTGGCGCTCGCCCAGAACGCTACGCTTTTCCCGTCAAAACGCCCTATAATGGGTCGCCAGCCTATGTATGGTCCTCGGCTTGCTCCCCTATTGCTTCCGCTATTTCTTACTGTGGCTTGGGCCAGCCGTCTTCCTCAGTCGTTAATTGAAGTGCCTCGGACTGTTCGAGGCGCTCGCGCCGACCAATTTCAACTTAGTACGCGGACTATCGAGAACGACGTGCGCGTCATTTCGCCGCTTAAATTCCGTGCCACGCATTTCTCAAGGCAGGGATCGAGGGCGACCACCTGCTATGCCCTCCGCAGCTATCTCGTCGTTCGGGATGATCCCGGCTCCGACTCAACAACGGCCAGCGGCTACTCCACCTGCCAGCTCGATACTCGCTTCCACGTGAAAGATGCTTTCGGCGGCTCCCGATAAACGGATCACCACACCACGCGCTGGCGCGTACTTAGGGTCTCGCGGGCGATTGTGTTAATTTGTGTGAGGGAGTCACATCTAAGACTTTCAGGACTTCTTCAGCATTGAAAAATCAATAACTGGCTGCTTTCAATGGGCCTCAGTGCCTCGAGTCCAACCGCCACCAATCCTCATGGAAACAGCTTCAACGCGCTCTCTGCCCGGCAGGTTGGCCGGGCTGGGGCTCGTGGCGCTGGCTTCCACTCTCTTTTTCGCGCAATGGCATTACGGCTTCAACTGGAGTGATGAAGGGCTGCTCTGGTACGGCAGCCAGCGCACCGTGCATGGGGAAGTTCCGCTCCGCGACTTTTTCAGCTATGACCCGGGCCGATATTACTGGTCCGCGCTGGTCTTCAAAGGATTTGGGCACGACGGGCTTTTTGAGCAAATCATCGCGAACGATCTGTTTGCGGTTCTAGGACTGCTGGCTTGCTACGTTGCCATGTCCCGAGCCGGAATTCATTGGGCATGGCGCGCGGCCATACTCTTTATGCTGGCGGTGATGTTCGGCTTCCCTCGGCACAAAATCTACGAGCAAAGCCTTTCGCTGTTTGCGGCGGTGGGAATTACTTCGCTGCTCTCCGACAAGGCGAGTACGAAAAATTGGCTCATTTTCGGCGTTCTGACGGGGATTGCGGCATTCATCGGCAGAAACTCGGGCCTTTATTTCGCCATCGCGGCAATACTGGCGCTGATTTTGTTCAAATTGGCTGGCGGAGCGATTCCTCGCCTCCGTTTGCTCACCTGGTTCGTTGCCGGAGTCTTCATTGGTTATTCGCCAATGCTTTTCATGATGGCTGGCGTGAAAGGATTTGCCGCCGCTTTTTTTCAATCCCTTGCCATTCCCAATCCACAAATACCGCTGACCATCCCGTTTCCCTGGCACCGCAACGCGATCGGCCTGCACGGCGTCGATTTGCTGCAAGTCACCGCCGTTTCTTTGCTGTGCGCGATTGTTCCACTCACGTACGGATATTTCATCTTGAAATGGTGGACTTCAAAACCACCCCGTTTCGCCGGCGCCTACAGGTTGGCCTGCGGGGCCTCGATTGCGGGCTTGCCTTATCTGCACCACGCTTTCAGCCGCGCTGACTTCTTTCACATCGCGGAAGCGATCTTGCCATTTGCGTTGGCTATCGGCTCGTTTGCAGCGTATTTGTGGGACCTCAATAAGCGGCGCCTCTCCGCGGCTTTTTTCTTCGTGCCGGTTGCGCTCATTCTGGCCGCGTGGCTTCCCAGGGAACCCATGATTTCCTACGCCCGACTCAAGGCGAAAAACCCGGCCTCGCTTGAGTCGATCGAAATTTCCGGAAAGAATTTTGAAGTGCCGGCCTTTCAGGCCCAGATCATGCGTGTTGTGCAAGCCGAATTCGAAAGCTGCAAATGCACCGACGGCAACTTCCTCGCAATGCCGCATTATCCCGGGCTTTATGCCTTCTTGAATACTCGCGCTCCTTTTTGGGAGATCTATTATCTGTTCGCCCGAGACAGCGAATTCCAAGCCCGGCACATCGACGCTCTGATAAAGAACGGGACATCGCTCGTGCTTCTCAATCCGCGCGCGAGTGCGGACGGGCTGGATCGCTTACGAATTGGCCACACTTATCCCCTGCTTCTTGCCTACATCCAAAGCCACTTTCAGCGTATGGAGACAGTGACTCTGCCTGACGATTTCGAACTCTACTATCTGCCGGGCAAATGCCCCGAAAAGTAACTCTGACGCTCACCAATCTCGAACTGCCAAAAGCCCTGTCAGCCTTGGCACTTCAGCCGTCCAGCAGGTCAGTAACCTATCCCCGTGGTTACCTGACCCCCCGCCTGCCGCTAGCCCGCTTGTTCGTAACTTGCCGCGCCGCAGGCCGAAAAATAAGCTCGAATGCATGTCGCCGTTGTCTCTTATATTCTCCTCCGACGAGGAGACATCGCGCGCTCTGGCTCAAGCCTTTCAAGAGCTCGAATTAACTGTCGAACTCTGCCCGGAAATCTTCAGCGCGGTCGAGAAGATCACTGCACATCCTCACGAGGTTGTGGTCTGCGACTGCGACGAAGGAGCGGAAGCCGTATTTCTGTTGAAGACCACACATGAGCTGAAGTCGAACCAGGCAGCCTTCACCATCGCTATCACTGGCCCGAACACGCCAGAACGTATGGAAGCTCGCCCACACTTACGGCTGACCAAACCCGTAGTTGCGGAGCAGACCAAATATGCTTTATTGACCTGCGACGAATTTCTTGCGCACATGAAGGGCTGGCTGCCGCAGATTGGCTTCCCGGCCCCGGCTTCGGACGCAAAGTTGCGGTCCTGGCCCAAGAACAAGCCGACTGCTCTGCCACAAATGCAGAGTCGGGCTCGACGCTCGCCGCAGCCCTCCCTACCCCCCCTTGGCACTGTCGATGAGAGCAAATCGCCCTTCCGCCCCGGCTTTGGTTTGGCTGATCTTCTGTTCCCGGGGACCGAGGTCCCCGGTGTGGTTAAGACTCGGGCGACCCATGCGCCCAGGGCCGCGTTCAAACCCGGTCTGACCAATTCATGGCTGCGTGTAACCGCGCTTGCTGTTGTCTTTCTCTCGGTCGGTTACGTGTTCAGCGAACCGCTGCGCAGCGAGTCTGTCGCGGCTTCGGTGGCTGTGATGTGTGGAAGGGCCCTGGAGCGTACCCAATCGTGGTTCCACAGTTCAGACGTCGAAGCCGAGCCCTCCCCTACTCTCGCCGCGCGCAAAGCCAACTCCGGCCCGGTTGATCATATTGCAGTAGCCCTCCCTCACCATTCGAAAGTGGCAAACGCCATGTCATCCTCTGAACCGAGCGCTCCTGCCGAGGATGAGCCCCGGACTGAACTGGCGCAGCTCCAGCCTCCCAAGCGGACGGCGGCCGCCGCTCAACCGCGGATTCCAGAGAGCCTGAAAGCTCCTCTGCATGCGCTCGATCCCCGCAACATGGCCTCAGCGATCGGCCCCTCCTTGCTGGCTACGCTTGAACCCATCAGCCTGCCCGAGGAACTTGCCCAGAAACTGCTGCTCGCCAAGGTCCAGCCTAGTTATCCGGAGCAGGCCTTGCGGGCCGGGATGCAGGGTCCGGTGGTTTTGCAGGCCTGGATCGCGCGAGACGGAACCATCCGCGACCTCAAACTGGTCCGCGGTTCTTTCCTTCTCGGTCAGGCCGCCTATCAGGCCGTCAAGCAGTGGCGCTATCAGCCTTATCTCCTAAACGGCAAGCCCGTGGAAGCCCAAACGCTGGTCACGATTGACTTCCGCCTTCCCTGAACTGGCACGCTGACTCGTCTTCTCGCCCGCGCCGGATGTTCCTTCAAGGTCAATCAATTCACAACTTTTTACGTCTTTTTACCCCTGATTGACACCACCGTCGCGGCAACCCACTATGTTCTCAAGGGTTAGATCCCGGCCAAAGGGCCGGGATTGCGCCTTTCTTATGAAACCTCGCTGGCCTGCGCGAAAGCGATTGATGATCACCTGGGAGCTGGCCGTAGTGTTGCCCGCCGCTGCACTCGTGGTGCTCAGCGCCTGGCACCTGGACCATCTTCGGCGTGACCGTTCTGTGGAAGCCGCCATCCAGCGCGACTTCAATCAGGTGCTGGCCATTTCTGAAAAGCACATCAACATGAAAGCCTTCGAACTGGCCGACGATGTACGCAACGATTTTCCTTCTCCTGGCCAGGCCTGCAGCGTCAACCTCGACCGCCTTCTGGCTGCTTACCCATACGCGGCGCACGTCTTCATCTACGACCCGCAGAATGGCCTGACGTTTCGCTCGCAGCCCTCCCGTCTCAGCGATCCTGACTTCCGCGCCGAAGCCGATGACCTGTCGAAAATGTTCGACACCTGGTTCAAAGTCGACTTCGATGAATTCGTCGAGAAGCTGGGCAAGATGGAGCAGAAGGGCACGATGTACTACTGCGACGTCAATTGGACCAGGCGCGGCGACAAACACCTTTATCAATCCGCTCCCATCTTTCTCAAGACCGACGAAAAGACAGGGAAGAAAGTGCTCGCCGGCATGGTGTTTGACGCGGAATATTTGCGCGACCACTTCTTCCCGCAAGCGCTGGAAAGCGTCATGACCCGCGACGTCGGCGAAGGCCAGGGCGAGAACCATGCCGTCATGATGCTGCATGCCAAGGGCGATTCCACTCCACTGGCTGCTTCCGCCGGTTGGGATGGCGGCACGCCCGAGGTCGAGCGCAACCTCGAGACCGCATTTCCGGGTCTGGTGCTTGCCATCAAAATGCGCGGCACTACGCTGGCGGCGATTGGCGAACGCTTTATCCGCATGGGATTTGCCATTCTGGGCGCGCTCTCGCTGCTGCTGGCTGGTGGCCTGTTTCTGACTCATCGCAATGTCAGCAAAGAAATGGCGCTGGCGCGCCTGAAGTCCGATTTCGTTTCCAACGTTTCGCATGAGCTGCGAACTCCGCTCTCGCTCATTCGCCTCTATGCGGAAACTTTGGAGATGGGGCGCATCACCAGCCCGCAGAAATATCAGGAGTACTACAGCATAATCCGGAAAGAGAGTGAGCGCCTCACGGCGCTGATCAACAACATTCTGGATTTCTCCCGCATCGAGGCTGGCCGCAAGGAATATGACTTCCGCGAAACGGACCTGCGCGAACTGGTGCACAACACGTTGGAATCGTATCGCTTCCAGATCGAGCAGAACGGCTTCACTTTCGAGGAAAAAATCGGAGAAGTTCCGCCGATGCGCGTGGATCGTGAAGCCATGGCGCGATCTCTCGTCAACCTGGTCAACAACTCTCTGAAATATTCCCAGGACCGCAAATACATTGGCGTCAACCTGTACCGCGACGACGGATCGGTCAGGCTGGAAGTCGTCGACCACGGCATCGGCATTCCCGCCGAAGAACAAGCAAAGATTTTTGAGAAGTTCTACCGCGTGGGCGATCCGCTCGTGCACAACACCAAAGGCAGCGGGCTGGGGCTTTCATTGGTGCGCCACATCGCGCAAGCCCATGGCGGAGATGTTTCGGTCGAAAGCGCGCCCGGCCGGGGCAGCCGTTTCATCATCACTCTGCCGATCGAGCGCAACCAAATGCAGCCGGTAGGAGCTGTTTAGGAAAGAAACCATGGCCAGAATCCTGATTGTCGAAGATGAGCCGAACATGGTGGCGGGTTTGCGCGACAACTTCGAATTTGAAGGATACGACGTAATCACCGCTCCCGACGGCGTCGCTGGCCTGGAGCGCGCTCTCAATGAAGCTCCCGATCTTGTCATCCTCGACGTGATGATGCCGCGCATGAGCGGCCTGGATGTCTGCAAACAGCTCAAGGCGAAACGCCCATCGGTGCCCGTGATCATGCTCACGGCGCGCGGTCAGGAAGTGGACAAAGTCGTGGGCCTGGAACTCGGCGCCGATGACTACGTGACCAAGCCGTTTTCGATCCGCGAGTTGTTGGCGCGAGTGAAAGCCGTGCTCCGTCGCGCGCATGCTGTTCCAAAAGAAAAAGATCGTTATTCCTTCGGCGAAGTTGAAGTCGATCTGCGTGGCTGCCAGGTCTCACGCAAAGGCAAGCATCTGGAATTTTCTTCGAAAGAGTTTGACCTGTTGAAATATTTTGTCTGCCATCCCGGGGAGACGCTAAGCCGCGACCGGCTGCTCGAGGAAGTCTGGGGCTACGAAAGTTACCCCACGACGCGCACCGTGGACGCGCACATCGTGCGCTTGCGGCAGAAGGTTGAGCCGAAGCCGGACGAGCCGCGCTTCATTCTGACCGTGCACGGCACGGGTTACAAGTTCGTTGGTTGAACCGAAATTGGATGGACGGAAAAACCGCCATGTCTGGGGTCAGCAAAATTCCGAACGGGATGAACGGATTGGGATTCGTTCCAGTTGCCACGCCTCGGCCCACGCCGGTAGATGATTCCTTGCTGATTCGCCAGGCGCAGCAGGGGAACGCAGCCGCATTCGAAGAACTGGTACGCCAGTACGATCGGGCGGTGCTGCGGCTCGCCATTCATCTCACCGGTTCTCCGGAGGATGGGCAGGATATCTATCAGGAAGCGTTTCTCCGCGCCTATGTCAATCTCGCGCGCTTTCGTTTCGAGTGCTCCTTCTACACCTGGATCTATCGCATCGTGACCAATCTCTGTCTGGACCATCTGCGCAAGAAATATGCTCGCGGTCGCGATTTGACCACGACCGTTTCACCCGACGGCGAAGAAGAAGATGTGCTCGACCGCCTCCCAGATCACAGTCCGGGCGCCAATCCCGAGCGTAGCTTCGGCGGCCGGGAGCTGCGCCGGACCATTCAGCGCGCTCTGGCCCGGCTCTCGCCTCGCGAGCGCATGGTCTTCGAGTTGCGTCATTATCACGGCATGAGACTTCGCACGGTCGCCGGAATTCTCAACACCACCGAAGGCACCATCAAGAACACATTGTTCCGCGCCACGCACAAATTGCGCGTCCAACTGGCCGAACATCGTGCGTGAGATAATCCGGCTCGATGGCATCGCAGCCCAGTCGGAATTCACCTCTGACCTTATCCGAACCGGAGCTTGTGCTTATCCCTGAAGGCTGGTTTCAGATGGGAAGTGAATCCGGCCAGGACAACGAGCATCCAGTCCATCGAGTTTGGATTGACGCATTTCGCCTCGCCGCTTTCCAGGTCACGAACGCCGACTATGCCCGCTTTTTACAGGCCACAGCAGAAGCCGCACCGCCATTCTGGAACGATCCCAAGTTCAATCATCCTCAGCAGCCGGTTGTAGGGGTTTCGTGGTTCGAAGCTGTGAACTATTGCGATTGGCTGAGCCAACAGACTGGCAGCCGCTATCGCTTACCGACTGAGGCGCAATGGGAACGCGCGGCGCGCGGTGGAGTCGAAGGCCAGCTTTATCCCTGGGGAAACGCTCCGCCGCAGTCCTTGCCCGATTATGCCGAACGCTGGCAGAAAGGTCCGGAGCCGGTCGGCCGTTATGCGCCAAACGCATTCAGTTTGCACGACATTTGCGAGAACGTGCACGAGTGGTGCGCGGACTGGTTCCAGCCGGATTATTATTCGATCTCTCCCGAACGCAATCCGCGCGGTCCGGAAACAGGCGTTCGCCGCGCCTCGCGGGGAGGTTCCTGGCGCCATCACGTCAAAGTGTCGCGTTGCGCCGCGCGCTCCAGCATTCCTCCAGATTTTCGATATGCGGATTACGGCTTCCGCATAGCCTGTGATCTCTGACCCGGCGTTGCTGTTTCACCCCTGCTTGTCCGACCACACCAGCCAGCGAAACAGCATATTGACCAAGCTGAGGACGATTGCGCCCAAAAACGCCGCCTTGAATGTATCCACATGAAAACCGGGCACGATGGCTGACGCCAGCTTGATCATCAGCGCGTTGATGATGATCCAAAAAATGCCGAGCGTCAGAATGGTGAGCGGGAAGGTAACGATTTTAAGAAACAGCCCGAGCGTGGCATTGATGAAGCCAATCGCCAGCGCTGCAATCAGTGCGGCCATTGGTCCGCTGACGTGAAATCCCGGTATCACCTTCGACACGACCCACAAAGCCAGCGCGCTCAGAACCCAATTGAGAAGAAGTTTCATAGAATTTCGCTCCGCACGGCACGCAGACTATAAATGCACTGCCCCATCTATGCAACTACGCCGGCTGTGCCCGCGGACGCAAGGTGGCGAACTTCCTTCGATCCAAGCCCGCTTTCCCGTAATTTTCGGATGCTGAGAGAGTCATGACGCTTGGCCAGCCGCTCACCTTTTTCGTCACGCAGCAGTTCACCATGAAAGAACCCAGGAACCGGCAGCCCCAAAGCGCGATACAAAAGAATCTGTCGCGCGGCCGATTTCAACAGGTCCGCTCCCCGTACAACTTCCGTGATCTGCATGGCTGCGTCATCGACAACCACCGCCAGTTGATAGGCAGGCACATCATCCCGGCGCCAGACTACGAAATCTCCGAAATCGCTGCCGGCAACAAACGCTTGCGGCCCGCAACCGCCATCGGTGAACTCGATCCTTTCTGTATCCGGCACGCGAAAACGCCAGTTCACTCCTGCCGGCTCGGCAAAACTCTGCCCGTCGTTCCGCGAGCGGCAGCGGCCCGGATAAATCGGCTCGTCGTCGGAATCATGCGGCGCCAAGGCTGCTTCCATCAGATCTTTTCGCGAGCATGTACACGGATAAATCAACCCGCCATCGCGCAGCGCGCGCCAGGCAGCTAGGTAGTGATTCCGCCGCTCGCTTTGCGCGTACGGGCCATAAGGCCCGCCCCAATCCGGGCCTTCGCTCCATTCGATTCCCAACCAGCGCAAATCCTCCAGCATTGCTTCGGCAAACTTCGGCCGGCAGCGCTGCGGATCAAGGTCTTCGTTCCGCAAAATCAGGGCGCCCTCGTGCCGCGCCGCTCGCTCCGCCGCAGTCCAGAACGTCCGCGCGTGGCCCAGATGCAGCAATCCAGTGGGCGAGGGCGCCAGACGGCCCCGGTAAGTCTCGGGCTTTGAATTCACAATCCCTATTCTAGCCGTAGCATTGCGGCCCAATTCGGCCCGATTCGCAGGCAACGGCATTGCGAGATTTCTCAACCAACAGAGACCGCCACCTGGAGATGTATGGCCAAAGGAGAACCAAACCGTATGGACTTCGAACGCCCATTTGTTCGTTCCCTGCTGCGGCCGCTGGCTCTGGCTGGTGCCCTTGCCGCAGCGATCGTCTGCCTCGGATGCGCTGAGCATCACTACTACCGAGTCTACGACCCCTATTACCACGACTATCACCGATGGGATGCCGCAGAAGTCACTTACTACAATCAATGGGCGACGGAAACGCATCACGATCCGCATCGCGATTTCCGGACCCTGAACAAGGACGATCAAAAGGACTACTGGACTTGGCGGCACAATCATCACTAACGGCGAGCAGAAGTTCTCGCCGTTATCTTCTATCTTCGGGGTTCGTCAAGAACTCCGCCGCGACAACCTGTGTCCTCCGGTCATGTTGTCGCCAACTTTTTACAGAAAATGCCCCGGCTCTCATCGCCGCTCAGCTAAACTAGAGAACTTTGCATTTGCCCCGGAGGGCCTTTCATGCCTGAATCTGCTTTGAGTGGCGCCGAATTCAAAAAGCAATTGCGCGCAGGACTACCCAAGATGGGGCTGTTTCTAAACGCCCACAGCCCAACTGTCGCCGAACAACTGGCCTTCAGCGGCTACGACTGGCTGCTGGTCGATACGCAGCACGGCCCCATGACTTACGAAAAACTTTCCGCCATGCTCAGCGGAATTTCCAACGGCGGCGCCAAGTCGCTGGTTCGCGTCGGTGGATATGACGACCGTCCCGGCATTCAGCAGGCCCTCGACATGGGCGCCGACGGCGTGCTCATTCCTTATATCAACACCGCCGACGAAGCTCGCCAGGCGATCAGTTGCACGAAATATCCGACCGTGGGTACGCGCTCGGTTTATTTCCCGCAGCGCAGTATGAACAAAGCTGGATTGCTCGGCTATGCCGGCAACTGGAACAACGAAGGCATCGTCGCTTTGCAGGTCGAGACCGCATCTTGCATTCAGAACATTGCCGAAATCGCGGCAGTCCCCGGCGTTGACATTCTGTTCCTCGGCCAGAACGATCTTTGCATGTCGATGGGACTCTACAACAAGTACGAGTTCCCTCACATGTACACATCCCCGGAGTTGGGCGAAGCTACTCAGAAACTGGTCGACCACGCCCGCAAGAACAATGTGATTCTCGGACTTTTCCTGTTCGGCACATCGCGAGTCGGAGAATTTCTGGAGAAGGGCTTCACGTTCATCAGCGTCGGTAACGATTTGCATCACGTGCTGACCCAAGCAGGCGCCTACGTGAATGATATGGAAAAGATCGCCACGGAAAAAGGCAAAAGCTGGAAGCGCCGCCCAACGGCACTGTTCTAAGAAACTGAATATTGTCCTCGAGGCATTGTCATTCCGAATCGGCTTTAGCCGTGAGGAATCTGTTTCTTAGAAGCAGACTCGTCGGTGCTGAAGGGCGCTGGAACGACAAGACTAGACGGGTGGGTCACTTTCCGGCCGCCGCCTGAGCCTCAATCCTCTCGAATACGGTTTCCGCCCGCTCCAGCGCTTCCTGCACGTTGGCGCAAATATTTTCCCGTCCCACCACTTCTTCAAATTCAGCCTGATGCATCAATTGCGCAGGCTGCTCGCGCGCGCCGCACAAAATCAGCGTGCGCCCGGCGGAGTGAAGTTGTTTGGCGATATCTTCGAGTGCGTACAGCCCGGTCGCGTCGATGGCCGTCATATTCCGCAGCCGCACGATCACAATCGGCGGCAGTTGGTGCATTTTATCCGTAATCGCCATTATTTTTTCTGTCGCGCCGAACAGAAACGGCCCATGAATGCGAAAGATGGTCGCATAATAAGGAATGTCCTTGTCCTGCAGAATGTGTACGCGCCCGTCTTCGATGTAATCTTCCGTCACCTGCGAGACGGTCGTCGTATTGGCCACGCGCGCAATGAAAAGCAGCGCGGCCAAAATCATTCCCGCTTCGACGGCCACAGTGAGATCAGCGAACACCGTCAGTGCAAACGTCACCAGCCACACGCTGATGTCGGTTTTGGTGAGCTTCAGCAGTTGCGGAATCTCCCGCCATTCGCCCATGTTGTAGGCCACCACCATCAAAATCCCCGCCAGCGCGGCCATCGGGATGTAACTCGCTAGCGGCGCCGCGAACAGCAGGATGCAAAGGAGTGTAAGCGAGTGAATCATCCCGGCAATCGGAGACTGCGCGCCGGAGCGAATGTTGGTTGCGGTGCGGGCGATGGCGCCAGTCGCAGGCAGACCGCCAAACATCGGCGAAACAATATTGGCCACGCCCTGCCCAATCAACTCGACGTTAGGATTGTGCCGGTCATTGCTCATGCGGTCCGAAACCACCGCCGACATAAGCGACTCAATCGCGCCCAGCATGGCGACGGTGAAAGCCGGTCCCAGCAATCCGTGGATTAAATCAGCGCGAAAACGCGGAATGGCAAAATGCGGCAAGCCGCTCGGAATGCCTCCAAAGCGCGTTCCGATCGTTTCCACCGGCAATTTCAAAAAGTAAGCGGCCAGGGTTGCGCCAAGCATGGCCACGATTGCGCCTGGAATGCGGCTGGAAATCGCCCGGCAAATCACCATCACCAAAACCGTGCCAACCGCAAGCAGAGCAGCCGCGGTGGACCAGGTCGGAAACGCCGCGGCTAGGGCTTTCATCCGAAGCCAGAACACGCCCGGAACGTTCTCCAGCCGAAGGCCGAAAAAGTCTTTCACCTGCGTGCTGGCGATCAGGACCGCAATTCCATTGGTAAAACCGATGACGACCGGCCGCGGAATAAATTTGACCGCTGTGCCCATGCCTGTCACGCCGAGAATCACTAACAGCATTCCCGCCATGACCGTGCACATGAACAACCCGTCCACCCCGTGCGCCGCCACGATGCCGGCAACAACTACGACAAACGCTCCAGTCGGCCCGCCGATCTGCGTCTTCGATCCACCCAGGAGCGAAATCAGAAACCCGGTCACGACCGCGCAGTAAATTCCTGCCTGCGGCGTGAGCCCCGATGCAATGGAAAACGCCATCGCCAGCGGCAGCGCAACCAGGCCGACAGTGATTCCCGCCACCAAGTCGTGTAAAAACTTGTTCAGGTTGTAGTCACGCAGGCAAAGCACAGACTTGGGCAGCCAGCGATCGTCGATGGGAAGAGAAAGAACGGATGGCATCAATACTTTATTATTGCAGAACCTTGTATCTTGATTCAGTAACTCGGCAGGCACGAATGTTCATGCCCTTATCTCGGATCACGGACCCACTATGCGCGGACTGGAAGGCAAACGCGTCTTGATCACTGGCGGCGCCAGCGGCATTGGCGCTGCAACTGTAGCTCGATTTCTAGAAGAAGGATCGGCGGTCGTTGTTCTCGACCGCGACGCCAAATCCTGCGAACGGACCAGCCGCGGATTTCCGCGGTTGACCGGAACCCTTCACGCCGACGTCGCGAACTTTGCCGAAGTGAAGGCCGCCTTCGCGGAAGCCGTGAATCTCCTGGGCGGCATCGACGTGCTCATCAACAACGCCGGCATCAGCATTCGCCACAGTTTTCTCGAGATCACTCCTGAGGAATGGGACAAAGTCATTGCGGTAAACCTCACCGGAGTCTTTTACGTTGCCCAGACCGCGGCGAAACATATGTGGGAACGCGGCAGTGGCGTGATTCTGCAAACGGCGTCGACCAACGGCATCGTCGGCCAGCCGTTCTACGCTGACTACAACGCCACCAAAGCTGGCGTGATTGAGCTGACCAAAAGTATGGCGCTGGAACTCGCGCCAAAAGTCCGCGTTTGTGCCGTCGCGCCCGGATACGTCCTCACTCCCATGCAACGCGCCGAATACAGCGACGAAATGCTCGAGGAGGTAAACCGCAAAATCCCGCTTCGCCGCCACGCTAAGCCCGAGGAAATTGCCGCGCTCTTCGCTTACCTGGCTTCCCATGATGCCGCCTACGCCACCGGCCAGGTTTTCACTTTGGACGGCGGAGAAACCGCCGGAGGACTCGCCAGCCGCTAGGGAAACCTCACATCCATGCTGTAAATTTCCTGCGTGCTGCGGTCGCGCATCATGAGCAGTGAATCATCCGGCGCCAAACCGATCCAGAATTCCCACGGATCAAACCCGCGCGGTACCTGCTTCAAGCTGAACAAACGTTCCACTTTCCCGTTGGCCACATTCACCCGCACAAAGTCATCTTTATTGTCAGAATAATCTTCCGCGTACAGATATTTTCCCTCGCGCGACCAGTTCTCAAAACCAAATGTCGCCGTAGCGAGTTGCGACCATTTCTTCGTTTCCACATCGTAGAGCATCAGCTTGGTCGAATCTGCGGAAAGCGCCGCGAGCGATCGCCCATCAGGAGAAACTCGGGGACTGAACAAATTTTCCGAGCCCGGCACATCGGAAATCTGCGATGTCTTCAAGTCAACGATGTGAATGTTCGGTCCACTCGTCGTTCCATACTCCAGCCACGGCATTCCGGCGAACACAATCGCATCGCCATTCGCCATCCACGTTGGATCACCCTGATTGCGATCGCCATCGGTCGCCTCCCGTGCCGTTCCGCCCTCCGCAGCCATCACAAAAATCTTCCACGCCTTCCCTGGACGCGAAGCCATAAACGCAATTTGCGTCCCGTCCGGCGACCAGCGCGGCATATGCACCTGCATCGGCGCATAAGTCAACTGGGTCCGTAAACTTCCATCCGGCTGGGTTCGCCACAACGTCAGCTCTGGATGCTGCACATACACCATCCGCCCGTCTCCCCGCGAAACGTCCGCCTCCCCGGCCGAAACTCCGGCAAGTTCGATCGAGAATTGTTGTGACTTGCCATCGAAATGCACCAAATCAAATCGCCTCTGCTGCCCGATCACAAAAACCTTTTTTCCATCCAAACTCGGCGTGGGGTTGCTGAACCGAAGCGGTCCAACGGTCAATTGCGTCGGTTCGGGGCTGGCTTTGTGAAGCAGCGACGTTCCCTCACGCAGCGCCCAGATGTCCTGGGTATTGTTACGCGCCGACTCAAACAAAAAGTAGTTTCCATTTGGCGTCCAGTTGCCGCCGAACTCTTCCGGCGGCTTGTTCCAGTTGGCCAGCACGGGATGCAGTCCCTTACCGTCCGCAGAAATTTCCCACAGCGAAGAAGTCCGCTGGCTCATGTCGCGGATCGTAAAACGCAAGCGCCGGCCATCCGACGAAAGACGCGGCGCAAACGGGATGCCTTGCACCGTGATCAGTTCGTGCGAGTCGCTCCCGTCGGGTGCGCACACATACAGCGCAGATTTCGTCGCATAAACAAGGTGCTGACCATCTGGCGCCCACGTCGCGGCATGCGCCACAATATTGCCCACTCGCCGCGGCGTCCCGGCCGGAAGCGGCAGTATCCAGACCGGCCCTTCCGTCTCCGAGCCTTCGGCGTCGCCCTTCAACAGCAATTCCGAATGGCTCGGATTGAAATCGTAAATGTCCGCGCTCGTCAGCTGGTTTGGCACTGGAGCGGTCTCGCCTCCCGATACAGAAACCTGCCGCAACAAAGAGTGCCCATTCAGATATTCCGAAAAATAGAGCCGCGTTCCATCCGTCACCAGAGAGCGCTTCGCGGCTCCGTCGTTCGTGATCTGCAACGACGAAATAACAACTGGCGGAGCCGCGGGCGTACGCAGGAACCAAATCGTGCCGATGAGCACGGCCAACGCGATCGCGCCCAGCACCACACTCGCCGTCTTGTCAGTCTTGGCTTCCGGCTTGAGGGTCGAAACCGCCGAGGCAAAAATCGAACGGATTCTCTCCTTCGAATCCGATGGTTCCGCTGGCGCTCCGCCCCCCGCTGCCGCGCTCGAGGCATGGCTTAATTCACGCTGCAGGCGCAATGCTTGCAAATCGCTCCGCATCTCCGCTGCGCTCTGGTATCGTTCGTCCGGATTTTTCTCGAGCGCCTTGCGCACAACCCGCTCCAGTTCGACCGGTGTCGAGGCATCAAAGCGCAGCGGCCACTCCGGCACGCTGTGAATGAGCGAGTCGAAAAGCGCTGCCGAAGTCTGGCCCTGAAACGGCAATACTCCCGTGGCCATCTCATAGAGCACGGCTCCGAAAGAAAACAAATCGGTACGCGCGTCCAACTCCTTGCCCAGCGCCTGCTCCGGCGACATGTAGGCAATCGTTCCCAGCGCCGCGCCCGGATTGGTCAAGTGATGCAATGGCTGCGTCGCAGGGCCCATCGTCTCGCCACCCAGCACGCCGTCTTCCCCCGGCGCCAGCTTCGCCAGTCCGAAGTCCAGTATTTTTGCGTGCCCGCGCGAAGTGACAAAAATGTTCGCCGGTTTGATATCGCGGTGAATAATTCCGTGGCTGTGCGCGGCGTCCAGCGCGTCGCCGATTTCAATTCCCAAGTCGAGCAACTGCGCCAGCGGCAGTGGAGACTGGCTGATGCGCTGCCTCAGCGTCATCCCGTCCAGATACTCCATGGCAATGAAGCGCCGACCCTGCGCCTCGCCAATCTCATAAACGACGCAGATATTGGGGTGATTGAGCGCCGAGGCCGCCCGCGCTTCCCGGCGAAAGCGCTCCACGACCGTGGCATTGCGCGCCACCAGTTCAGGCATGAACTTCAGCGCCACAAAGCGGCCCAGTTCGGTGTCTTCCGCTTTGTACACTACTCCCATCCCGCCCCGCCCCAGCTCTGCGATGATGCGGTAATGTGAGATGGTTTGACCGATCATGATTTGGCCGGCAGTCGCTGGATTACCGAGCTGGATGCCGTTTTCGCTGGCTTGCCATGTTAGGTGCCCCGGTCGTGCGAAGTCAATCGGCGGCTTCCCGTACTTTTCCGCATAAAATTGGTTGCCTCAATCCGAAACCTGACCGCCCCCATTTGGCGATTTCCTAGTCCAGTCGTACATTCGTCCCCGCCGCGTGTTCGGCACGGCTTGGCTGCTCAGCAATTTTCTAATAGCTTGTAGCTATACATCGTTAACCCGCAGCCCATCCCCCCGCTTTCGTCGTTTTCCATAGGTGTTCCGCGTGGAACATTTCGCTGATTTTTGTCACCGTCGCGCGATCCGCTTCGCGAGCCGCCCAATCCGCACGACTCGATACAGCGGAAACAACGGATCAGGTAACCGCATCGCCGTCCACTCACCCACGCTCGGCGTCACGCCCAGCCGCCACAGAAATCGCGCGCGGTCCTGCCATCGCTCCCGGCTCCTCAGCATGAGCCGGAAATATGCCGGCGACTCGAGATCGTATTCTTCTCCAGCCGCCAGTCGAGAGATCACTTCACTCGCGATCGCTTCAGCCGCATGATTCGATGCAACGAGCCGCTCGAGAGCCTCGGGCAAAGGCGCCAGCAGTAGCCGCTGCGCCAGAAGAAAAGCGACCGCCACAATCCGTTGCATGCCAAGGCTTCTCACCCGTTTTTCGATAGCCGCCCAATCCATCTCGCGCCGCTTTGAAAGCTCCACCAGATCACACAGCCAGCACAGCCGCGCCCACGCGTGTTTTGCTGCATGAACGCAGAGCACGAGAAAAAGGTCTTCATAACTCAACGTGCGCACAGGCACGCTGTTCACGGTCGCTTCGATCGCGCTCGCAAACAAATCAGTTACATCAAACTGCACGCTGTAAAACCGGGGCAGAATCTGCCACTGGATCTCAATCAAATTGCGGCCATGCGGACCGTCAAAGGTGTATTCGTAGCCGGACTTCAGATAGGCTCGCTGCTGACATGGCGTGAGCTTAAGACCGCACTCATACCCGATTTCTGCAAGCGGCCTCTTGATGGCGGAAACGTCATCCTCGCAAACCAACAAATCAAGATCCGAAAACTGCCGCATCGAGACGTCGCCATAAAGCATCTCCGCCAGCACCGGGCCCTTGTAGGACAGGACTTGCACGCCTGCCTCTTCGAACTTTTTGAGAATCCGCAAAAGCTCCGCGGTCAGCCACAGCGCTTGCCGCGCGCTAGCCTGGTACTGCCTAACCAACGTTCGATCCGGCACCGAACCATCACCCGTCGCCCGGTAAACCTGCGGCACCACCCCATGCTGCTGCGCCAGTTGAGTCACAAGTTGCCAGTTCATTCCACTCGCGGAATGTGCGGGACC
>Ga0335081_10001600_pt1 | contig 36137 bp, 31 predicted proteins | sample Lox_Sample_35_FD_206713 | JGI IMG/M metagenome (GOLD analysis project Ga0335081, IMG submission 206713) | Soil microbial communities from Loxahatchee National Wildlife Refuge, Florida, United States - Lox_Sample_3.5 | ecosystem: Environmental > Terrestrial > Soil > Wetlands | place: USA...
ACCCGCTCGAGGTCTCGAGGCTGCTCGAGGCGGCGCTGCACCGGGCCGCCCCCTGGGGCGTGGAGGTGAGGGTCAGGATGACCGAGTGCGGCCCGGCCTGGAAGACGGACGTCTCGCACCCAGCCTTTGCGGCGGCCTTTCGCGCCTTGAAGGCGGGCTACGGGCGGGAGGCGCTGGCGATCGGCTGCGGCGGGTCCATAGGCTTCGTCGAGCCGTTCGCGCGAGCGCTCGGGGGGGTGCCGGCCCTGCTCATCGGCGTGGAGGATCCTCGCTCCAACGCTCACTCGGAGAACGAGAGCCTGAACCTGGCGGATTTCGAGGCGGCGGTGCGCAGCGCCATCCACCTCTACGCCGAGCTCGCCGGGGCGATGCGCCCGTGAACTTCGCCGCGGGCGCGGGGGACGCTAACATGGGCGAATCCCGTGGTTCTTCGAGGAGAGCGAATGCCCGAGAGTAAGCTCCCCAACGGCCTGGACCAGGAAGCGCTCCTGCTGGCGCGGGCGCGCGACCTGCCGAGCGTGCGCACCGCCACCGACCAGGACGCGCTCCGGCGCGCCTTCGCCGACCACCTCCAGTTCACACTCGGAAAGGACGAGCACAGCGCCACCCTGCACGACCGCTATCTGGCGGTCGCGAACTCCGTCCGGGACCGGATGATGCGCCGCTGGATCCTGACCCAGCAGGCCTACTACCGGAGCGACGCCAAGCGGGTCTACTACCTCTCGCTCGAGTTCCTGATGGGCAAGGCGCTCGAGAACAACCTCCTCAACCTGGGGCTCTTCGACAGCATGAAGAGCACCCTCGGCAGCCTGGGCCTCGACCTCGCCGACCTCCTCGGCCAGGAGCCGGACGCCGGCCTCGGCAACGGTGGCCTGGGCCGGCTGGCCGCCTGCTTCCTCGACTCGATGGCCACGCTGGCGCTCCCAGCCTACGGTTACGGCATCCGCTACGAGTTCGGGATCTTCGATCAGGAGATCCGGGACGGCTGGCAGGTGGAGCGGCCCGAGGAGTGGCTGCGATTCGGCAACGTCTGGGAGGTCCCCCGGCCGGAGTACGAGGTGCCGGTTCGCTTCTACGGGCGGACGGAGAAGGCGGTGGGAGCGCACGGCGAGATGAAGGTGCGCTGGGTGGACACCCGCAACGTGCTGGGGATGCCCTACGACACCCCCATCGCCGGCTACGGCAACCGGACCGTCAACACGCTCAGGCTTTGGCGCGCCCGGGCCTCGGAGGAGTTCGACCTCGCCGACTTCAACGCCGGCGACTACCTGCGGGCCGTGGAGGAGAAGAACCTCTCGGAGAACATCTCCAAGGTGCTCTACCCCAACGACCTCACGGTGATGGGCAAGGAGTTGCGACTGCAGCAGCAGTACTTCTTCGTCGCCTGCTCGCTCCACGACATCGTCGTCCGCCACCTGAAGACCCACGACGGCTTCGACGACTTCGCCGACAAGGTCGCCATCCAGCTCAACGACACGCATCCCGCCATCGCGGTGGCGGAGCTCTTGCGCATCCTGGTGGACCACCACGGGCTGGAGTGGGACCGCGCCTGGGAGATCGAGCAGGCGGTCTTCGGTTACACCAACCACACCCTCATGCCGGAGGCGCTCGAGAAGTGGCCGGTGGAGCTGCTCGGACGGGTCCTGCCGCGCCACCTCGAGATCATCTACGAAGTGAACCGCCGCTTCCTGGAAGGGGTCCGTCGCAGCGAGCGGTTCGACGAGGTGGCGGTGGAGCGCATGTCCCTCATCGAGGAGGGGACGCCCAAGATGGTCCGGATGGCCAACCTGGCCGTGGTGGGCTCCCATTCGGTGAACGGCGTGGCGGCCCTGCACACCGAGCTCTTGAAGAGCGAGCTCTTCCGGGACTTCCACAGGCTCTGGCCCGAGCGCTTCAACAACAAGACGAACGGTGTCACGCCGCGCCGGTGGATGCTGCAGGCCAACCCGGAGCTGGCCTCGGTGCTGAACGAGGTGCTCGGCCCCAGCTGGGTGCTCGACACCGCCGAACTCCGACGGCTCGAACTCGTCGCCGACGACGAGGCCTTCCGCCAGCGCTTCCGGGAAATCAAGGCCACCAACAAGCGGCGGCTGGCGGCGATCGTGGAGCGCGAGAACGGGATGGAGCTCGATCCGGACTCCATCTTCGACGTTCAGGTGAAGCGCATCCACGAGTACAAGCGACAGATGCTGAACCTCCTGCACATCGTTCACCAGTACCTGCGCATGAAGGCCGACCCGGGATACACCCCGGTGCCGCGCACCTACCTGTTCGGGGGCAAGGCACCGCCGGGCTACGCCATGGCGAAGTGGACCATCAAGCTCATCAACGCGGTGGGCGACGTGGTCAACCACGACCGCGACGTCGCCAACCGCATCAAGGTGGTGTTCCTGAAGAACTACCGGGTGTCCCTGGCGGAGCGCATCATTCCCGCCGCCGACGTCTCGGAGCAGATCTCCACCGCGGGCAAGGAGGCGTCCGGCACCGGCAACATGAAGTTCGCCATGAACGGCGCCCTCACCGTCGGGACGCTCGACGGCGCCAACGTCGAGATCCGGGAGGCGGTGGGGGCCGAGAACTTCTTCCTCTTCGGCCTCACCGTCCCCGAGGTCCAGGAGCTGAAGGGGAGGGGCTACAACCCCTGGGACTACTACCGGCAGAGCCCGGCCCTGAAGGCGGTGGTGGACGCCATCGCCACCGGGGCCTTCTCCCCCGGCGAGCCGCGGCTCTTCCAGCCGGTGGTGGACAGCCTCCTGAACGGCGGCGACCCCTACCTGGTCCTCGCCGACTTCGCCGCCTACGTGGCCGCGCAGGAGCGCGTGAGCCAGGCGTACCTCGACTACGAGCGCTGGACGCGCATGGCCATCCTCAACGTGGCCCGGACCGGGCGCTTCTCCTCCGACCGGACGATCCGGCAGTACGCCGAGGAGATCTGGAAGGTGAGCCCGATCCCCATCGGCTGAGGGAGGCGGGCCTCGCCCCGAGGCCGAAGCGCGCGAGGGAGACCCGTCCGCGCTCGTCGAAGCCCACCCCCTCGCGCTCGAGGAGGTGGCGCTGCGCGGCCGCGCCCACGGCGTCGAGGATCGAGACCGCGGCCATCCCGCCGGCCCGGGCGCCCAGGACCCGCTGCCAGGGAACGCGATGCCTCCCTCCGCGCAGCGCGGCGAGCGCGTAGCCGACCTGGCGCGCTCCCCGCGGCCGGCCGGCGAGGAGGGCGACCTCCCCGTAGGTCGCCACCCGGCCCCGGGGGATGCGCCGCACCACGCGGTAGAACGCCTCCCAACCCACCGGGAATGCAGCCTTTCCCTTCATCCCTAGGAGGGTCTCCTTCGGGTTTCACTTTACAACCCGTGCCCACCCATTACGCTTCGTCCATGACTCGCGCACGCTGGGCGGCCGGCGCGGCCGTCGCCCTCCTCTTCGTCGGCTGCGGCTTCCAGTCCATTCCCCAGGCGGAAAACGCGGTGACCGGAGCCTGGGCCGAGGTGGAGAACCAGTACCAGCGGCGCGCCGATCTGGTGCCGAACCTGGTGGAGGTGGTGAAGGGGTACGCGGCCCACGAGCGGGAGACGCTCGAGGCGGTCACGAGCGCCCGCGCCCGCGCCACCCAGGTGCAGCTCAAGGCGGACGACCTCACCCCCGAGAAGCTGAAGCAGTTCGAGCAGGCGCAGGGCGCCCTGCAGAGCGCCCTCGGGCGGCTGCTCGCCATCTCCGAGAATTACCCGCAGCTCAAGGCGAACGAACAGTTCCGCGACTTGCAGGCCCAGCTCGAGGGCACCGAGAACCGGATCGCCATCGCCCGCCGTCGCTACATCCAGGCGGTGCAGGAGTTCAACAACCTCGTGACCGTCCCGCCCACCAGCTTCACCAACAGCCTGTTCTACAAGAAGCAGCCCAAGCCGCAGTTCACCGCCACCACGCCCGGCGCCGAGCAGGCGCCGAAGGTGAAGTTCGGGACCCCATGACCCGCGGCCGCCTCGCGGCCGTTTGGCTGGCGGCCGGCATGGCGCTGCCGGCGGCGGCGGACCTCCCCGTTCCGCCGCTCACCGGACCGGTGGTGGACCGGGCCGGTGTCCTCGACGCCCAGTGGCGGGCGCGCCTCGAGCGCCTCTCGCGGGAGGCTCGGGCCGAGGAGGGTGGCTCCGGGCCGCAGCTGCAGTACCTCCTCGTCGACTCGCTCGACGGCGAGCCCATCGAATCCTTCTCCATCCGCGTCGCCGAGGCGTGGAAGATCGGCTCCCGCGGGAAGGACAACGGCGTACTGGTGGTGGTCGCGGTGGGGGACCACCGGGTGCGCATCGAGGTGGGCGGCGGCGTCGAGGGGGGACTCACCGACGCGCAGGCAAGCCGCATCATCCGCAACACCCTCGCGCCCGCCTTCCGGGCGGGGCGCTACGGGGAGGGGCTCTACGGCGCCGGCCGGCAGATCCTGGCCGCGCTCGGAGCGTTGCCGCAGGGGGCGAGCGAGCCGCAGGCGCCGGTGGGGCGCCGGATCCCCATTCCCTTCGTGGGCGCGCTCCTCGGGACGCTCCTCGGGCTCGGGGCCCCCTTCATCGTCTTCGTCGTCCTCTTCCTGGTGGTGGTCCGGCTCCTGGGCGGATTCGGGAGGGGCCGGCGCGGCCCCTGGGATCGCTGGGGTGGCGGCGGGTTCGGGGGGGGAGGCGGGTGGTCGGGAGGGGGCGGCGGCGGCTGGAGCGGCGGTGGGGGGGGCTTCAGCGGCGGCGGCGCCTCGGGGAGTTGGTAGGAGGAGAGGATGAAGCTGGATCGCTTCTTTTCCCCGGAGGCCCGCGACCGCGTGAAGGGGGCGGTGCGCGCCGCCGAGGAGCGGAGCACGGGCCAGATCGTGCCGGTGGTGGTCGAGCGCTCCGCCCGCTACGAGGAGGTGCCCTGGATCGGCGGCGTGGCGGCCGCCGCCCTGGCGACCGCGCTCGTGCCGCTGGCGCCCCTCTCGCTCACCGCCGCCGAGCTCCCCTTCCTGCAGCTCGCCGCCGGGATCGCGGGCGCGCTCCTGGCGCGCATCCCGGCGGTGGAGCGGCTCCTCACCTCCAAGCGCGCCCAGGACTGGGCGGTGCGGGAGCGCGCCGAGCAGGCCTTCCTCGAGCACGGCCTGTACCGGACGGCGCGCGGCACCGGCGTGCTCGTGTTCGCTTCGCTGCGCGAGCGGCGCGCGGTGGTGATGGGCGACGCCGGCATCCACGCGAAGATGGGGGACGAGGAGTGGCGGCGCGCCGTCGAGGCGCTCGTCGCCGGCATGAGGCGAGACGCCCCCGCGGACGGATTCGCGGAGGCGATCGCCGTGGTGGGGGCGCGGCTCGAGGCGCACTTCCCCCGCGGGCCGGACGAGCCCCGGGCGAACGAGCTCCCCGACGACCTCCGCTGGGACCGCTGACGCGCGCCGGTCCCCGGTGAGCGGGATCTGCGACAGTTGACAAGCCGTCCACTGAAACGGATAAGACGTCCCATGGCATCCCCGAAGCCGACCGGGCGCCGCGCCCGCGAGCGCGGCCGCCCCCGCGGCGAGCAGGTCCCTGGCCACGAGCGAGCCCACGTCGCCGGCGCGGACCTGACGCCGGTCGTGGGAGGGAACCTCCGCCGCCTGCGGATGAGGCGGGCCCTCTCCCTCGAGAAGCTCTCCCGCCTCTCGGGCGTGTCCCGGGCCATGCTCGGGCAGGTGGAGCTCGGCCAGAGCACCCCCACCGTCAACGTGCTCTGGAAGATCAGCACCGCGCTCGAGGTGCCTTTCAGCGCCCTCATCACCGATCGTCCCACGACCACGTTCCACGTCCTCCGGGCCGACCAGGCGAAGCGCCTCACCTCGAGCGACGGCAGCTTCACCTCGCGGGCGCTCTTCCCCTTCGACGAGCCCCGGCGGGTGGAGTTCTACGAGCTCCGCATCGCTCCGGGCGGCTCGGAGCGAGCGGACGCCCATCCGGCGGGGACGATGGAGAACCTGGTGGTGAGCCAGGGTGGGCTGCAGATCGAGGTGGGCGGCGTCACCCACGAGCTCGGGGCCGGGGACGCCATCGTCTTCGAGGCCGACGTGCCCCACGTGTACCGGAATCCCTCGCCCGGCCCGGCGATCATGTACCTCGTCATGACGTACGCCGAGACGGTGGGATAGCCGCGGGGCCGAAAATGCACGTCGGCGGTGGGAGCGCGGTATAAGGAAAGTCGTCCGGCCCGCTTCCGGCGACGAGCATGAGCCAGTCCACGAGGGACCTCCTTTTGGCCCGCGGCGCGGTGGCGCCCGCGGAGCTTGCGCAGGCGGAAGCCGAGGCGGTCCGGACCGGCCGCCGCATCTGCAGCCAGCTGCTCTCCATGGGGGCGGCCGACGAGCGCGCCCTCGCCGCCGTCCTGGCGGAGCGGCACGGCGTGCCGGGGGTGGACCTGTCCCGGACCGGCCTCGCCACCAACGTGCTCGACCTCGTGCCGCGCCCGGTGTGCGAGGCGGATCTCATCCTCCCCCTCTCGACCGAAGGAGGCCGGCTGCACCTGGCGCTCACCTCGCCCGTGGATGCCGAGCGGATCCTCGCCGAGGTGCGCTTCGTCACCGGCATGGAGGTGTCGGCCTACGTGGCGGTAGAGGAGTCGCTTCGTCGCACCACCCTCGCGGCTTACGAGGCGCTCGACCGCGGCCTGCCCGAATGGCGTGGATTCGCCGCGCCTCCCGGCCCGGCCGGGCTGGCGGTGGTGCTCCCCGGCGACTTCCCCATGCCCCCGGAGGACGAGCTCATCGAGGTCGGTGAAGGGGACCTGGAGCCGATCGACGACCTCGACGAGCCGCCCGCCGAGGGCGCTCCGGCGGACGAGGCAGAGATCGAGATCGCCGTCGGGGGGGGTGAGGAGGAGGTCGTCGAACAGGTGGTGGTGCGAGCCGATCCGGCGCCGTCCGACCGGCGCCGGGTGCTGGTGGTGGACGACGAGCCGGAGATCCGACAGCTGGTGGAGAAGGCGCTGGCGGCCCGCGGCTACCAGGTGGAGACGGCGGCCGACGGCGAGGAGGCGCTCGCGCGGGTGCAGGCGCGCCCCCCGAACCTGGTGCTGCTCGACGCCATGCTCCCCAAGATCCACGGCTTCGAGGTGGCGCGGAAGCTCCGCTCCGACCCTTCGACGCGGTCTGTACCCGTGGTGATGATGACCGCCATCTACCGCGGCTGGCGCTTCGCCCAGGACGCCCGCGAGAACTACGGGGCCGAGGACTACATCGAGAAGCCCTTTCGCCTCGACGACTTCACTCGTCGCATCGAGGCGGTGCTGGAATCGACCGCGAGCCGGAAGGTGGCGCCGGCGGCGTCGGCCGACCCGCTCCTCCAGCGGGGGAAGGAACTCCTGCTCGCCGGCAAGCTCGACGCGGCGGTGTCCTCGCTCGAGGAAGCGCTCAAGCTCGACCCCTTCGCCGCCGAGGCCCACTACCAGCTCGCCAAGGCTCTGCGGGCGAAGGGCGAGCACTTCCGGGCCATGACGGCCTTCGAGCGGGCGGTGGAATTGCGCCCGGGAGCGTTCCCGGCGCTGCGCAGCCTGGCGGCCCTCTACACCGAGAAGGGTTTCCGGCGGAAGGCGGCGGAGACCCTGGAGCGCGCCCTGGCTGCGGCGCCCGACGCCACCACCCGCGACGCCATCAGGTCGGATCTCCTGGAGCTCCTGGGCGCCTGAGGAGCCGCTTCACCCAGGCTCCGATCCCGCTCTCCCCCGGCGGGTGGGGCGTCGGCCCCACCATCCGGACCACGGCGGCGGTGAGGTTGTCGGCTGTCCCGCGGCGGTTGGCGGCCTCGACCAGTGCGCGCGCCGCCGCCACCGCGTCCAGGTCCGCCATCACCTCCGCCATCTCGGCGTCCTCGAGCACGTTGTAGAGGCCGTCGCTGCAGAGGAGGAGCGCGTCTCCGCGCACCACCCGCTGGCTGACCCGGTCCCGGCTCACGATGAGCTCGCGGCCCAGACTCCTCGTCAGGGTGGAGCGGTCCGGGTGGTGGCGGGCCCGCTCCTTGGAGAGGAGCCCGTAGCGCACCTTGTCGGCGGCGGCGGTGTGGTCCTTCGAGAGCTGGGCGACCGTGCCCGCCCGCACGAGGTAGAGGCGCGAGTCGCCCACGTGGACCGCGGTCAGCGCTCCCCGATCGACGGTTACCGCGGTGAGGGTGGTCGCCATCCCGCGCAGCTCCGGCACGGCGATGGAACGGTCGTGCACCTCGATGTTGGCCTGCTGCACCGCACGGTAAAGCCGCTGGCCGGCGGCGAGCTTCTGAGGCTCCTCGCGGAAGGCGCGCAGCGTCACCTCGACCGCCATCCGGCTCGCCACCTCGCCCCCGGCGTTGCTCGACACGCCGTCGGCCACCACCACGACGGCGCGGTCGTTGCTCTCCATGAAGGAACCGCAGAAATCCTCGTTGTGGTCGCGCTCGGTGCCGACGTGGGAGAGGGTACCGATCTCGAGCTCGTAGTCGTTCACCGCGCGTCCCCGCCTGCCCGAAATCCGTGCACGCCCGCTACCCTCGGGGACCATCGGTGAAATGGTGCCCGCCGGGATTGTGTTGCGAAGCCGGACGGATGCCTACTAGGCTTCGGCCATGCCATCCCGCCCTCCGGTCGGCTGATGAAAGACTCCAACGTCGGCGAGGCGATCGACCAGTACCAGCTCACCGAGCTGCTGGCGCGCAGCGGGATGGCCTCCATCTTCAAGGCCATCGACACCGAGTCCGGCGCCACCGTGGCCCTCAAGATCCCCCACGTCCAGTTCGAGAGCGACATCGTCTTCTCCCAGCGCTTCGAGCGGGAGGTCGAGGTGGGGCAGCGCCTCGACCACCCCAACGTGGTGAAGGTGCTGACGCCCAGGAAACAGACCCGGATGTACCTGCCCATGGAGTACGTCGAGGGCAAGTCGCTCCGCGCCATGCTGAAGGAGAAGGAGCCGCTGCCGGTAGAGAAGGCGCTCGAGATCGCGCGGCAGGTGTGCGACGCGCTCGAGTACCTCCATTCGCAGGGCGTGGTCCACCGGGACATCAAGCCGGAGAACGTTCTCATCACCCCGAGCGGACAGGTGAAGATTCTGGACTTCGGCATCGCCCTGGTCGCCTCCGAGCGCCGGCTCACCTGGACGGGCTTCTCGAGCACGATCGGCACCCCCGACTACATGGCGCCCGAGCAGGTGCGCGGGCGCCGTGGCGACCCGCGCACCGACGTCTACGCCGTCGGGCTCATGCTCTACGAGATGCTCACCTGCAACCTGCCCTACGACAGTCCGAACCCGCGCGCGCTGCTGCGGGCCAAGGTGAGCGAGGAGCCCCGTTCGCCGAGCTACTACGTCCCTGGATTCGACCCCAAGCTCGAGGCGATCATCTTGCGGGCCATCGAGCGCGACCCGCGCGACCGCTACGGCAGCGCCAAGCAGATGCTCGCCGACCTCAGGAACCCCGCTGCGGTGGCGCCGCGCGACCCGGAGACCGGCCGCCACCGCCGCGGCGGCAGCCGCGTCTCGCGCCGCTTGGTGCTCTTCGTCATCGTGCCCGCCATCCTCGGCGGGCTGGGCGGGCTCGTCTGGCTCTCCGCCCGGCAGTCGAGACCGGCGCTCCCCGCGGCCAGCAGCCGCTCGAGGTGATCCATGCCCACGCAGCTCGAGCAGTCGGTGAACCTCGCCTGGGTGCTCCTGTGCGGCTTCCTGGTGATGTTCATGCAGGTCGGGTTCGCCATGGTGGAGACCGGGTTCACCCGGAGCCGCAACGCCGCCAACACCATGGCCATGAACCTCGTCATCTATCCCGTCGGCGTCCTCGGCTTCTGGCTCGTCGGCTACGGGATCATGTACGGCGGGATGCCGGAGTGGCCGACGCTCGGAGGCCCGGTGGCCGGGTCGCACGAGGCCGCGCTCCGGCTGCTGGGCCACTCCTACGGCCTCTTCGGGACGGCCAAGTTCGCCCTGGTGAGCGTCTCGCAGAGCCCGGCCAGCCTGGGGATGTTCCTCTTCGCGGTGGTCTTCATGGACACGGCCGCCACCATTCCCACCGGGGCCATGGCCGAGCGCTGGAAGTTCACGGCGTTCATGATCTACGGGGTCTTCATGTCCATGCTCCTCTACCCCCTCTATGGCAACTGGGTGTGGGGCGGGGGCTGGCTCGCCTCGCTGGGCGCGAACGCCGGCCTGGGGCACGGCGTGGTGGACTTCGCCGGCTCGAGCGTCGTCCACATGACCGGCGGGATCACCGCGCTCGCCGGAGTCCTGGTTCTCGGCCCCCGGCTCGGCAAGTACCGCGCCGACGGCACCGTCGGGGCCATGCTCGGCCACAACCTCCCCATGGCGGTGGTCGGGACCCTCATCCTGGCGTTCGGGTGGTTCGGCTTCAACGCCGGGTCGACCCTGTCCGCCTCCGACCCGCGCATCGCCCTGGTGGCGGTGAACACCATGCTTTCCTCGTCCGCCGGGGCCCTCTCGGCGCTGCTCTACGTGCGCTTCTCCTTCCGCAAGCCGGACGTGGGCATGACCTGCAACGGGCTCCTCGGCGGCCTCGTCGCCATCACCGCCGGCTGCGCCTTCGTGAGCCCGGCGGCCGCCGTCCTCATCGGGGTGGTGGCGGGAGTGGTGGTGGTCTGGGCGGTCGCGCTGCTCGAGCGCCGCCTGCACATCGACGACCCGGTGGGCGCGATCGCGGTACACGCCGCCTGCGGCTGCTGGGGCGCGATCGCGGTCGGCGTGTTCGCCGACGGCAGCTACGGCGCCGGGTGGAACGGCGTCTCGGGCCCGGTCCGCGGGCTTCTCTTCGGCGACCCCGGCCAGCTCGGGGCGCAACTCGTCGGCGTCCTCGTCAACGGGGCCTTCGTCTTCTCCGCCTCCTACGGGTTCTTCCGCCTCCTGGAGCGGCTCATGGGCAACCGGGTACCTGCCGAGGTGGAGCATGCCGGGCTCGATGGTCTGGAGATGGGCACCGACGCCTATCCGCGCGGGTGAGCGGAGAAAGCGCTGGGGTGCGGTCCCGGAGGCGATCCGGCACCACACCCCAGCGACGGTGCTGCGGGTCCCAGTGACTAGGACGCGGTGACCGGCTTCTCGACGTAGACCGTCTTCCCCTTCTTCTTGCTCGAGCGGGCGAAGTAGATGGCGCCGTAGATGCCCCAGACTGCCACCACGCCGAGCGCGATGTAGGGCTCCTTCCAGCTCATGCCCGAAACCGAGAACGGGCCGACGAGGTAGAAGAGCATGCAGGCCAGGTTGGCGATGAGCCCGAACACCGGCACCACCAGGTGCTTGAACCCGTGGAAGGAGTGGTGCTCGCGGAAGGCCACGATGGCCAGCACGCAGGTGAGCATGTAGAGGAGGAAGGTGCCGAAGTTGCTCACCAGCGTGGTGATGACGAGCGTGTTGGGGAGCTTGGCGTAGGTCTCCGGCTTGAAGATGCCGAAGCTGTACCAGAAGTTCTGGTACTTCGGCTCGAGCGCCGCCGGCGTGGTCCCGCCGAGGTAGATGAGGACCGTGACGACGCCGATCACCGCCGAGAGGATGGCGAGCGTCCAGATGGCGCGGTGGGGAGTGAGGCGCTTTCCGTGGAGCATGCCGAAGTGCTCCGGGACCTCGGCGTCCCGCCCCATGGCGTAGGTGACGCGCGCCCCGGTGGAGAGGCAGGACAGGGTGGTCCCGATGAGCGCCAGGAACACGGTGGCGGCCTGCACCAGCATGAAGGCGCGCCCGGCGCTGTAGCTGCCGAAGAGCCAGGTGCCGACGATGACCATCATGTCGCCGAGCGGGGCGCCGGAGCCGGCGGCGTCGGCAAGGGTGTAGCCCTGGTTGAGGAGGTAGTTGGCGCCGAAGTACTCGACGAGGTACATCACGATCCCCTGGATGCCGAGGGAGAGGAGCACCGCCCGCGGCACGTCGCGCTTGGCATTCTTCGCCTCCTCGCCCATCGAGGTGACGGACTCGAAGCCCACCAGGATCAGGATGGCGATGCAGGCCTGGATGAACATGAGGTTGAAGCCGTGCGGGGCGACCACCGAGGAGGCGCTGGTGTGGAACTTGAAGTGCGGCGTCAGGTCCTTGGGGTGGTCGGCGTCCGACGGCTCCATGGTGACCGCCTGGTCGGCTGCGTAGCTGAGCGTGAAGGGAACGGGCTTGCCGTCCTTCAACTCCGGGACCGCGTTGCCGTCGGCGTCCATCTTGTTCTGCAGGACCGGCTGGCCGGTGGGGTCGAGCTTGGGCTTGCCGTTCTCCAGGACCGGCTCCTGGGCGACGACGAAGTCGACCGGGACGCCGTTCACGAGGTGGTAGCCGCGCGCCCCCTCGGGGTGGCCGATCCGGTAGGAGATGGCCATCACCGTGAAGACGAGGAGCGCCGCGATCTGGATCACGTTGATGGCGAAGTTGACGCCAGTGGTGCCGGTGACGCCCCGGAAGGCGATGTAGGCGACCCCGATGGCGAAGACGAAGCAGAAGAGGATCATGAAGAGCGGGCTGTTGTAGGTGCCGCTGAACGTGTCGGGGAAGAACTGGTTGAGGAGGTACCCGGAGAGCACCGCGGTGACTCCCACCATCACGCCCGGGTACACCCAGTAGTAGAGGTGGCTCGCCCAGCCGGTGATGAACTTGGCGAGGCGCGCGAAGCGGTAGGCCTTGGTCTTCGAGAGGAAGGCCTGTTCGGCGAAGAAGTACGAGGAACCCGCGCCCGGGTAGAGCTTCGAGAGCTCGGCGTAGCTGATGGCCGTCGCGAAGCACAGGAGCAGGGCGACGACGATGCCGAACCACATGGCCGAGCCGGCCATGGGCGCGCCGTAGAGCGCCTGGATCTGGAACGTGAGCCAAAGAAAGGCGCCGGGTGCGATGAGCGCCATCGCGTTCACCGTCAAGCCGGTCAGACCTAGCGTTGGTCGCGTCGAGACCTTCTCACTTCCCTCAGCCATTGCCGTTCTCCCTTCCTGCGAGGTTGCCCGGCGCCACCGCGCCGGGAAAAGAAGTTGAGCCGCCCGTCCCTCGGCGTTGCCGCCGGCCCTGGCCTTTGCACCTCGCGTGCCGCAATTTGCAAAGCCGCGCTGGCCGGAAATCCTGGTTTGCAAGACACGCTGATTCCCGGTCGCGCGAGCGCGTGCGCGCCCGAAAGGCAGGACCCGGGAGGGTCCGAGGGCGGCCGCTCCCGCATCGCGCTGCTGCCCGGGAACCGGCCAAGGGTGTGCGCGACCGGCGAGCAGCCGCCGGGGAGCGACCAGGGCCGGCCCCCCCTGCGCGCCGCGGCGCACCCTCGGGGAAGCCATCGCGCGGCGCCCGCGGCGAATGCTCCCTTATTTCAAGGCGAACGAGGGCTGCGCTCGGCGCCAAGGGTGTAGGATTCCGGCGGGAATCCCTTGGACGCCTACGAGCCCTTCCTCTCGCTCGGCCTCGCGCTCGCTGCCGGCCTGCTCATCGGCCTCGAGCGGGAGCAGTCCGCCCCGAGCGAGGAATCGAGGGTGTCCTTCCTCGGCGGAGCCCGCACCCATCCCTTGGTGGCCCTCGCCTCCGGGCTCGCCATGCTGCTCTCCCGGCAGCTCGGGCCGGTGGTGCTCGTCGTCGCCTTCGCCTCGCTCCTGCTCTTCCTCGTCGTCGCCTACGCCGACTCCATCCGCAGGAAGGCCGACCGGGGGTTCACCTCTGAGGTCGCCTTCCTGGTGAGCTTCCTTCTCGGGGCGCTCGCGCTCTCGGAGCGGATCGTCCAGCCGACCGGGCGCCGGGTGGTGATGGTGCTCGGGACGGCCGTGGTCGCGACCGTCCTCCTCTCCTCCCGGCCGGTCTTGCAGCCGCTCATGCGCCAGGTATCCCGCGAGGACCTCGTCTCCGCCCTCAAGTTCCTCATCGTGGCGGTGCTGCTCGTGCCCCTCCTGCCGGACCAGCCCTTCGGCCCCTACGGGGTGCTCAACCTGAGGGTGATCGGCTGGATGATGCTCCTCGTCACCGGGGTGAGCTTCCTTGGCTATGCCGCCACCCGGCTCCTCGGGCCCGAGCGGGGTCTAGGGATCACCGGCTTCGTGGGAGGCCTCGTGTCCTCTACCGCGGTGACGCTGGAGATGTCGCGGCGGGCGCGCCAGGAGCCGAGCCTCGCGCGCCCGGCTGCCCTGGCGGTGGTGCTCGCCTCCTCCATCGTCTTTCTGCGGGTGGAGGTGGTGGTGGCCATCGTGAACCCGGTGCTGGCGGAGGCGCTCGCCCTGCCCATGATGGGGATGGCCGGGGCCGGGTTGCTCAGCAGCCTCCTCCTCAGGCCTCGCCGCGGCGCGCGGGGCGCGACCGGGGAGGTGAAGCTGAAGAGCCCGGTCAGCCTCTCGGCCGCCTTCGAGTTCGCCCTCCTCTTCGCACTCGTCATCGTCGGGTCCAAGGCGGCGAGCTCTCTCGGGCGCTCCGGCGTCTACCTGGCGGCGCTCGCGGCCGGCACCGCCGACATGGACGCCATCTCGCTGTCCATGGCCGACCTCTCCCGTGGCCAGGTCGCACTGCCGGTGGCGGTGACGGCGGTCTACCTCGCCGGCGCCATGAACACCCTGGTGAAGGGGGGAGTGTCGCTCGCGCTCGGGGGCTGGGCCCTCGCGCGCTACCTGGCGCTCGCCTTCCTCGCCATCGTGGCGGTGGGCGGCCTCGCCCTCGTCGCCGTGTGGCGCTAGCCATGCTCTCCGGGGAGCCCTTCGCCACCGCGCTCCTCATCTCCACCGCCGGCATCCTGCTGGCAGCGAGCGTGGTGTTCTCCGGCGCCACCCGCAGGCTGGGGATGCCGGTGGGACTCGTCTTCGTCGCCATCGGCCTCCTCGCCGGATCGGAGGGCCTGGGCGGCCTGCGCTTCGACGACTACGGCTTCGCCTGGCGGGTCGGGACGGTGGCGCTCGCCCTCATCCTCTTCGACGGCGGGCTCAACACCCCGCTCGCCTCCTTCCGGGTGGCGTTGGCGCCGGCCTCCGTTCTCGCCACCGCCGGGGTGGTGGGGACGGCGGTCTTGTTCGGCGCCGTGGCCCACGTGCTCGGGTTCCCGTGGCGGCAGGCACTCCTCCTCGGGGCGGTGGTCTCCTCCACCGACTCGGCGGCGGTCTTCTCCATTCTGCGGACGAGCGGGATCCAGCTGAAGCGCCGGGTGGGGGCGACGCTGGAGCTCGAGTCCGGCCTCAACGACCCGATGGCGGTGATCCTCACCACCACCTGCACCGAGATCCTCGTCACCGGCCGCCCGCTCGGGGCGGCGACCTTCCTCGAGCTGCTGCTGAAGCTCGTGGGCGGCGCCGCCGCCGGGCTCGCCATCGGGTGGGCCGGACGTTTCCTCCTCGCGCGCGTTCAGCTGCCCGCCGGGGGCCTCTATCCGGTCCTCACCACGGCGCTCGCGCTCCTCGCCTTCGGGATCCCGGAGCTCCTTCGCGGCAGCGGCTTCCTGGCGGTGTTCCTCGCCGCGGTCGTCATCGGCAACGGCCCGCTCCCGTTCAAGGGGGGCGTGTTGCGGGCCCACGACGCCGGCGCCTGGTTCCTCCAGGTCTCGATGTTCCTCCTCCTCGGGCTCCTCGCCTTCCCGTCGCGGCTCCTCACCGCCGGCGTCGCCGGCCTCCTGCTCGGGTTCGTGCTGCTCCTCGTTCGGCCACTCGTCGTCGTGCCGCTCCTGTGGCCGTTCCACTACCGCGTCACGGAGATGGCGTACGTCGGGTGGGTGGGGCTGCGCGGGGCGGTGCCCATCATCCTGGCCATCGTTCCGGTGCTGGCCCGGGCCCCGGGGGCGGAGCGCATCTTCGACGTCGTCTTCTTCGTGGTGCTCGTGAACACCGTGGTGCAGGGACTCACCGTGCGGCGGGGTGCGCGGAGGCTCAACCTCCAGACGGCGCGTCCCCCGCCCCCCCAGGGGCTCGTCGAGATCTCTCCCAGCCGGCCGCTGGAAGCGGCCATCGAGGTCTTCTACGTGGACCCGAGGTCGGCGGTTGCCGGCTCGAGCCTGGCCGAGCTGCCACCGTTCCCGGCCGGCTCGGCGGTGCTCATGGTCCTGCGCGGCGACGACCTCTTGCCCGCTCGCGGCCCCACCATCCTCTCGCCCGGCGACCACGTCTACCTGCTCACCCGGCCGGAGGACCAGGGCTTCGTGCGGCTCCTCTTCGGCGAGGCCGAGGAAGGCTGATTAGGAAGGTCGGGATGAAGCTCTACTACGTGCCGAAGACCCGGGCCGCGCGTGCGCGTTGGATGCTCGAGGAGCTCTCGGTCCCCTACGAACTCGTGCGGCTCGAGCCCGGAAAGGACACCCGCTCCGCCGAGCACCTCGCGCGCCAGCCGCTCGGTCACGTGCCGGTCTTGGAGGACGGGGAGAATCGCATCTTCGAGTCGGCCGCCATCTGCCTCTACCTGGCCGACAAGTACCCGGAGCGGAGGCTTTCGCCGCCCATGGGATCGGTGGAGCGAGGGCTCGTCTACCAGTGGATCTTCTTCGCCATGACGGAGCTCGAGCCACCCGTCTCCGCGCTCTCCGCCGAGTCGCGCAAGAGCGAGCCGGAGCGCAATCCCCAGGCGACGGCGGAGGCGCGCGATCGCTTCCAGAAGGCGGCCGCGGCGCTCGAGCCCGTCCTAGAGAGGCGACCGTTCCTCATCGGCACCGAGTTCGGGGTGGCCGACGTGGTGGTGGGAGCGGTGCTCGCCTGGGCGAAGGGGTACCGGCTGCCCGCCGGCCTTCCCGCGGTCGAGGCCTACGTCGAGCGCCTTCTCGCCCGGCCCGCCTGGCAGCGGGCGCGGGCCGATTAGCATGCGCGGGGGGTCCCACATGTCGCCTGAGGAGATCGAAGTCCTCGAGGCCAATTCCGCCTTCTACCGGGCCTTCGCCGAGCGCGACCTGGCGGCGATGGACGACCTCTGGGCGCGCGAGTCCCCGGTGGCCTGCGTGCACCCGGGCTGGGACGCGCTCCGGGGCCGCGAGGCGGTGATGGAGAGCTGGAGCGGAATCCTGGGCGGCGACGCGCCGCGCATCGCCTGCATCGCGGCCTCGGCGCACGTGCTCGGCTCGACCGCCTTCGTGGTCTGCGGCGAGCGCATCCCTGCCGGGCCGGTCCTCGTCGCCACGAACGTCTTCGTGCGGGAGCGCCGCGGCTGGAAGCTGTGTCACCACCAGGCGGGGATGGTGGCGCGGCCGAGCGCCGAGCCGCTCCCGGGCGCGAAGGCCTGATCCTTCGACGCCCGCAGGCGGCGAGTGCTAGCATTGACCCCTGCGGAGAAGGGGGGCTTCGGTGGACTGGTGGATGTGGATCCTGCTGGGAGTGACGTTGCTCGCCGTCGAGATCGTCACCTCCGGTGCCCTCTTCGCGCTCTTCTTCGGGGCGTCTGCCCTGGTGGTGTCGGCACTCTCCGGCGCCGGGCTGGGGCCCGCCTGGGTGCAGTGGCTCGTCTTCGCCGGCCTGGGAGTGGTGCTCCTCGTGGGCCTCCGCCGCCGCGTGGCCCGGCAGCTCGGCCGCCCGCGCCCGCCCTTGGACGGGTTGGTGGGCGAGGCGGCGTTTCCCCTGGAGGACCTGTCGCCGGGCGCCACCGGCAAGGCGGAGCTCCGCGGCGTTCCCTGGACCGCGACCAACGCCAGCCCGGTCCCGCTCGCGCGCGGCCAGCGGTGCCGGGTGGACCGCGTGGCAGACATCCGCATCTACATCCGACCGGAGGAGGAGGGGGGCCACTCGTGATCGCACTGGTCGTCGCCGTCGTCGTCGCCGTCTTCGTGGTGTTCGTGGTGCTTCGGACCGCGGTGGTGGTGCCCCAGCAGAGCGCCTTCGTGGTGGAGAGGCTCGGGCGCTTCAACGGGGTGCTCGACGCCGGCTTCCACATCCTGGTTCCCTTCTTCGACGTGGTTCGCTACCGGCAGACCCTGAAGGAGCAATCGATCGACATCCCGGCCCAGGTGTGCATCACGCGCGACAACGTACAGGTGCACGTGGACGGGGTCCTCTTCCTCAAGGTGCTCGACCCGCAGCGCGCCAGCTACGGCATCGCCGACTACTACTTCGCCATCAGCCAGCTCGCCCAGACGACCCTCCGCTCGGAGATCGGGAAGATCGACCTCGACCGGACGTTCGAGGCGCGCACCCACATCAACGCCCAGGTGGTGGAGGAGCTCGACAAGGCCACCGGCCCCTGGGGCATCAAGGTGCTGCGCTACGAGATCAAGAACATCACCCCGCCCCAGGACGTGCTCGCCGCGATGGAGAAGCAGATGCGCGCCGAGCGGGAGAAGCGCGCGGTCATCCTCGCCTCCGAGGGCGAGCGCGACGCGGCCATCAACACCGCCGAGGGGCGGAAGCAGCAGGTGATCAAGGAGTCGGAGGCCAAGCGCCAGCAGCAGATCAACGAGGCGCAGGGCCAGTCCCAGGCCATCCTGGAGGTCGCGCAGGCGACGGCCGAGGGCATCCGCAAGGTGGGCGAGGCGGTGGCGCAGCCGGGCGGAGTGGAGGCCCTGCAGCTCCGCGTCGCCGAGCAGTGGGTGAAGGAGTTCGGGAACCTCGCCAAGGCGGGCAACACCCTCGTCGTGCCCGCCACCCTCTCGGACGTCGCCTCGATGGTGGCGCTCGCGATGAAGGTAGTGCGCGGAGACGGCGAGGCCCCTGCCGGCGCCGCCAGACCGGGAGCCCCGCGCCCGCCGCCGATGCCGAGGCCCCCCGCCCCCTGAACTCCCCGCGGCTCCCCTGGGCGCGCCGGGCGCGGGCGCGCCCAGCGCGGCGGGATGCGCCCTGCTCGAGCGCGATGGCGGGAATGCGGCACGCTCTCTGGGAGCGGCGCGACGGAGTCCAAAGCGGCGCCGAAGGCCCGGGAAGGCCTTACCGGCGGAGCTCCTCCGCCATGCGGCGGCGGAGCTTCTCGCCGGGCAGGGTGCCCGAGCCGGCGGCGAGGTTGTCGCTCAGGTGTTCCGGGTCGGAGGTCGCCGGGAGCACGCAGGTAATGCTCGGGACCGAAAGGATGAACTTCAAGAAGAACTGGCCCCAGCTCGACGCTCCGGCCTCGGCCGACCAGGGAGGGAGCGCCCGGTCCCGCACCGCCCGGAAGAGCGCTCCCTCCTCGAAGGGGCGCATCACCAGCACCGCGGTCCCGACGTCGGAGGCGCAGGGGAGGAGGCGCTTCTCCGCCTCGCGGTTGGCGAGCGAATAGGGGAGCTGGACGAAGTCCAGGCTCTCGCTCCGCAGGAGCCGCTCGAGGAGCGGGAACGAGGAGGTGGCGTAGTGGGTCACGCCCAGGTAGCGGATCCTCCCCTCCTCCTTCCAGGAGCGCAGGAGCGGCAGGTGGGTCTGCCAGTCGAGCAGGTTGTGGACCTGGAGCAGGTCGAGGCGCCGGGTCCTGAGCCGCCGCATCGACTCGCGCACCTGTGCCTCCCCGCCGGCGCGCCCCGTCGTCCACACCTTGGTGGCGAGGAAGGGCGGCGCCGGAGGTGCGGGATCGGCGAGGATGTCCCCCACCACCGACTCCGAGCGGCCGTACATGGGGGAGGAGTCGATGACTCGACCGCCTCCGGCGAGGAAGCGCCGGACGACCTCGGCGAGCGGGGCCCGCACCGACTCCTCCTTCCCGGCGTCGAACGTCTGCCAGGTGCCGAGCCCGACGGCGGGCAGGCTCTCGTCGCTCCGGGGGATCTTGCGGCTCAGCATGTGACCTCGCGCTCCCCCCTTCCGCCCGAGGGCGGTGCCGGCTCACCGCGCCTCTCGCAGCCGCTGTTCTCGGGCGAGCCAAAGCGCGAGCCCCAGGCCCAGGAGCCCCGCCGGCACTCCCGCGACCACGCTCGCGGCGATGCCGAGCCCGGCTGCGGCGAGCCCCTTCGCCAGCCACGCCGACCCGGCGTCCCCGGCGCGGTACACCACCGTGTCGATGAAGGCCTTCGATTTGTATCTCTCCTCGCGCGACACCACGGTGAAGAGCACCTCCCGGGCCGGCCTTTCCACCGCATAGCTGGCGGCGCGGCGGAGCGCCTGCAAGACCGCCAGAACCCAGAAGGAGGGCCAGGCGGTCGCCACCGCGAAACCGGCCGTGGAGAGAGCGGGGACGAGGGCCAGCGCGGCCCAGAGCCCGAGGCGAGCGACGATGGGGCCGGTGGCGAGCGACTGGGTGAGGAGGGCGACGGCGTTCACGAGGAAGTCGACGGAGGCGAACAGCGCGGTGCGTCGGGCCGAGTCCGGCACCGCGGCCGCCACCAGCCGCGCCGTCTGGTAGTAGATGAGGGTGTTGCCGAGGCTGAAGAGCACGAGCTGGGCGGCGAGGGCGAGCAGGTAGCGGTCGCGGAAGACGAGGCCGATCCCACTCCAGGCTCCGCCCCCGACGGCCTCCCCGGCCGCGCTGCCGCGCGCCTCGAGCTCCCTCTCGAGCGAGGCCCCGCTCGCGCGAGACCACCGCACCAGCGCCGTCGCGCCCCGGGTGGCGAGTTCCAGGAGTGCGGCCGAGACGAGCAGCAGGTTGGCGACGCCGAGGGCGCCCACGAGCAGGCCGGCGCAGGCCGGCCCCGCCAGGGCGCCGGCGCTGCCGCCCGCGGCGACGAACCCGAAGAGGCGCTTCGCCTGATCGCTCGTGAAGAGGTCGGCGAGGAAGGACCAGAAGACCGACACCACGAAGAGGTTGTAGACGCTCACCCACACGAAGAAGGCGCGCGCCACCTCCCGGGGCACCACCCCCAGCCGCAGCAGGAGGTAGAAGGCGACCAGGTTGGCGAGGAAGAAGCGGTAGACGATGGGGACGGCGCGGGCTCGCGGCACCCGGGCGACGAGCTTCGAGTAGAGAGGCACCGCGACCAGCATGGCGGCCAGGGTGGCGGAGAAGTTCCAGGGCAGGTTCTCCACGCCGCCGCGGATCCCCATCTCCTCCCTCAGCGGGCGCAGGATGTAATAGCCGGAGAGGAGGCAAAAGAAGTAGAGGAAGCCGAGCACCGCCGCCCGGGCCTCTCCGGCCCGAACGTCCACGAAGCGCCGCAAGAGCGGCGCGCGAAGGTCCGAGGGGAGCTCGTCCGGCAAGGGGGCCCTACCGAGGGCTTCAGTCGTCCGGGTAGAGAAGGTCGAGGTCGTGGTCGGCGAGGCGCTCGTCTCCCTGCGCGGCCTCGTCCCACTCTCGCATCGCCGGGAGGTCGAGCAGCGCCTTCAGGTAGGCCGCGGCGGCGCCGGACGGAGCGACCCCGTAGGTGCGGAAGCGGAAGGCCACCGGGGCGAAGAACGCGTCGGCGATGGTGAAGGAACCGAGCAGCATGGGGCCGCCGACCCCGAACCGCGCCCGGCTCTCGTTCCATACCCGATCGATGCGGGCGATGTCCGCCAGGATCGCCGGGGTGCGTTTCCGCTGCGGCCGGCGGGCGCGCACGTCCATCGACATCCCCTCCCGAAGCGCCGCGAAGCCCGAGTGCATCTCGGCGGAGATGCAGCGGGCCCACGCCCGGGCCCGCGGATCGGCCGGCCACAGGCCGGGGTGGCGCTCGGCCAGGTACTCGGCGATGGCGAGCGAGTCCCAGACGAGGAACCCGTCGTGATCGAGGCAGGGCACGCGCCCGGCGGGGAGCCGCGCCATCCGAGAGCCCTTGTCGGCGTCGGGCCGCAGCGAAACGAGGTCTTCCCTGAAGGGGATGCCGGCCTGGCGCAGGAGTACCCAGGGGCGCAGCGACCAAGAGGAGTAGTTCTTGTTCCCGATGAGAAGGACGTAGCCCACGAGAGGAGGAAACCACGTTTCCCCGGAGGCGTCACGGCGAGGGGGTCACTTCGGGGGCGTCCCCCCTCGCGACAGCCTCCGCAGGGCCCGCAGGTGGACGAGGGCCGCCTCGAGCCGCCCTGTCCGCTCGCACAGCTGCGCCGCGTTGTGATGGGCGTCGACGTTCCCCGGGTCGGCCTGGAGCGCTCGCCGGTAGGCGTCGAGCGCCTCGTCGAGGCGGCCCTGGTCCTCGAGCGCCACCCCCAGGTTGTAGAGGGCGGTGGCGGCGAGGCGCCGCTCCGAGAGCGCGCGGCGGTAGTGCTCCTCGGCCGCCCGCGCGTCCCCGCCGGCGTGGAGCAGCCGTCCCAAGTCGAGATGGGCGGCGGAGTGCTCCGGGTCGAGCGCCAGCGCGCGCCGGTAGGCCTCCTGCGCCTGCTTCGGGGCCCCGTCCTCGAGGTCGCGGCCCCAGTCGTACCAACCGTCGGCGTCGAGCGAGGGGGCGCCCCGCCTCACCAGCGGCGCCACACGCGAGGCGATCTCGCGAACCTCGAAGTCGAGGAGCGCCTGGCCGGACTCCGGGTGCCAGCGGGAGCGCCCGTCGCTCACCACCACCCGCTCCCCGTCGGCGACGATCGCCACCGACGCGAGCGCGCGCCCCTCTGGCAGCTGCGCCCGCAGCCGGCGCAGGGTGCGCCGCAGGCGGCGGGGCGGGATCCGGGCCTTGGCAAGCTCCGCCGCCGCCCGCAGGAGCACGAGCTCCTCGAATCCGAAGCGGAGCTCGCCCTGCCGCCCGCGCCGCGAGCTCACCACCCCGGCCTTCACCCAGGCGCGGACGCGAGCCTCGGGGACCTTGAGGAGCCGAGCGACGTCCCGGGTACGGTACCCCCACATGCGCCGGGGAGCTTGGCACCGCCGGTCACTTCTTGGAAGGGGCCTTGGACCTCTTCGCGTCGGCCTCGGCCGGGGCCCGCCTGGGCGGCCGCCGCTCTGCCGCGGCGCCTTCCTGCTCCCCGCTCGCCTCGGCGGCCTTCGGGACGGGGGCGGCGAGGCTCTTCTTCAGTGCCTCCATGAGGTCGATGACCTGCGCGGCCGGCTCCCCCGCAGGGGAGAGCTGGACCTCCTGGCCGGCGACCTTGCGCTCGACCGCCTCGAGCACCCGCTGCCGCACTGCGTCGTGGTAGTCCTCGGGGTGAAAGGCCTCCGAGGCGGTCTGGTCGACGAGCTTGAGCGCCAGCTGCACCTCGGGCTCCTTCACCGCCGCCTCCTCCACCGGCACCTCCGCCAGGGAGCGCACCTCGTCGGGGTAGAGCAGCTGGTGCATCACCAGTCGGCCGTCTCGCGGCCGCAAGAGCACGAGGTACTGCTTGCCGCGGGCGGACTGGCGCGCCAGGGCCGCCTTGCCGGAGCGCGCGAGCGCCTCGGCGAGGAGGCGGTAGGCCTTGGCGGCTCCCTTGTCGGGCGCGAGGTAGTAAGGCCGGTCGAAGTAGACGGCATCGACCTTCTCGGCAGGTACGAACTCGGCGATCTCGATGGCGGGGCTGGCGCTCTCCTCGAGCGCCTTGAGTTCGTCGGGCGTGAAGGTGACGTAGCGATCCTTCTCGAACTCGTAGCCCTTCACCATCTCGTCCCGCTCCACCTTCTCCCCGTCCTTCGCGCACACGTACTGCTGCTTCAGACGGGACCCGTCCTTGGCGTGCAGTAGGTTGAAGGAAATGCCGGCCTTCGGCTGCGTGGCGGGGTAGATCTGGACCGGGATCGAGACAAGCCCGAACGCGATCGTTCCGGAACCGATCGGGCGAGGGGCCATGGCCGGCATTATAGGGCCCGAGTCATGGGCAGGCACGAGAGCGACCCGCTCGAGCGATATCGCTCGAAGCGTGACGCCTCCTCGACCCCCGAGCCCTTCGGGTCGGCGCGCCCGCGCGCCTCCCCGGAGGGCGGCGGCCTGTTCGTGGTGCAGAAGCACGCTGCCACGCGCCTCCACTACGACTTCCGCCTGGAGTACCAGGGCGTGCTCCTCTCATGGGCGGTGCCGAAGGGGCCCTCGGCGGACCCCTCCGAGAAGCGGCTCGCGGTCCGCACCGAGGACCACCCGGTGGAGTACGCAGACTTCGAGGGCGTCATCCCGGAGGGGAACTACGGCGCCGGCCGGGTGATCGTGTGGGATCGGGGCCGGTTCGCCTGGAGGGAGGACCCCGCCGAGGGGCTTCGCAGGGGCAAGCTCCTCCTCGAGCTCGAGGGACAGAAGCTGCGCGGCGAGTGGACGCTCGTGAAGACCCGGCGGGGCGAGAAGGATTGGCTCCTCATGAAGCACCGGGACCGCTTCGCGGCGAAGGGGATCCCCTTCGCCGAGGAGTCGGTGCTCTCCGGGCGGACGCTCGAGGACCTCGCCGGCCCCGCCACCGCCGGGGCGCGGCTGGAGGCGGAGCTGGTGGGCCCCGGGGCTCCCCGGCGGCGGCTCGGTGCCGAGGACGTGAAGCTCATGCTGGCCGAGACGAGCGACGAACCGTTCTCCGGGAAGGAATGGGTCTTCGAGCTCAAATACGACGGCTTCCGCGCTCTGGCCGGCAAGGAAGGGGATCGGGTGGAGATCCGGTACCGGAGCGGGCTCGACGCCACCGCGCTCTACCCGGACCTGGCCCGGGCCCTGCGGGCGATCCCCGCGGACCGAGCGGTGCTCGACGGCGAGATCACCGTGCTCGACGCAGAGGGCAAGCCGAGCTTCCAGCTCTTGCAACAGCGGGCGCTCCTCAAGCGGACGCGCGACGTGGAGCGGGCGGCCCGCGAGCTGCCGGCGACCTACTTCTCCTTTGACCTGCTCGGCCTGGGCGAGAGGGACCTGCGATCCCTGCCACTCTCGGAGCGCAAGGGGATCCTCTCCCGCCTCGTCGGTCGCGTCGGCCCGGTGCGCTACGCCGACCACGTCGAGGGACAGGGTGAAGACTTCTTCCGGGCCGTGCGCGCCATGGGGCTCGAGGGGATGGTCGCGAAGCGCCTCGACTCCACCTACCGCGGCGGGCGCTCCCGGGCCTGGGTCAAGGTTCGAGTCCACCGGGCGGCAGACTTCGTGGTGGTGGGCTTCACCGACCCGGCGCGGAACCGGCCCGGGTTCGGTGCCCTGCACCTCGCCCTCTGCGAGGGGGGCGCCTACGCCTACGCGGGGAGCGTCGGGACGGGGTTCCGGGAGGAGGATCTTCGCGCCATCCGGGCGGAGCTCGAGCCGCTGGGCCGCCGAACTCCCCCGGCGACCGGGCCCCTTCCGAAGGGAAGGGGAAACCACTGGGTCGAGCCCCGCCTCGTCGCTGAGGTGCGCTACCTCGAGCGCACCCGCGAGGGGCTCTTGCGGCAGCCGGTGTTCGTTCGGCTCCGCGACGACAAGAGCCCGGAGGAGTGCGTCCTCGCCGAGCCCGCCGATCCGCCCGCGGCGGCCGGCAGGGCAGGCGATCCCGGCGGCTCCGACGGCGCACCGGAGCGCGAGCTCAGGCTCTCGAACCAGGACAAGGTCTTCTGGCCGAAGGACCGGTACACGAAGGGCGACCTCCTCGGCTACTACCGGGAGATCGCCGACTGGGTGCTGCCCTACCTGAGGGATCGGCCGCTCACGCTCACGCGTTACCCGGACGGGATCGAGGGGAAGTCGTTCTTCCAGAAGGACGCGCCCGCGTGGACGCCGCGCTGGGTGCGCACGGAGCGGGTATGGAGCGAGGATGTGAAGCGGGACATCGACTACTTCGTGGTCGACGACCTCGAGACCCTCCTCTACGTCGTGAACCTCGGTTCCATCCCGCTGCACGTCACCTCGAGCCGCCTCTCCGACATGGCCCGGCCCGACTGGTTGGTCCTGGACATCGATCCCAAGGAGGCCCCCTTCGAGCATGTGGTGCGCATCGCCCGCCGCATGCACGGTTTGTGCGAGGAGGCGGGGCTCCCTTGCTATCCCAAGACCACCGGCCAGAGGGGGATGCACGTCCTCGTGCCGCTCGGTCGCCAGATCACCCACGGGCAGGCGAAGGAGCTCGCGCTCATTCTCTGCCGGAGCGTCGCCGACGAGATGCCGGAGATCGCCACGCTCTCCCGGACCATCGAGGCCCGCAAGGGCCGCGTCTACCTCGACTGGCTCCAGAACGGCCAGGGCAAGACCATCGTCTCCCCCTTCAGCGTCCGCCCGCGACCGGGCGCGCCGGTGTCGACGCCCCTCTCCTGGAGCGAGGTGGGCCCGAGGCTCGACCCGTCCCGCTTCACCATCGAAACCGTCCCCCGCCGCGTGGAGCGGAGCGGCCGGGACCCCATGCTCCCAGTCCTATCGGAGAAGCCGGACCTCGTGGCGGCGTTGGGCCGGCTGGAGGCGGCCATGCGCGCCGGCGCGTGACGCCGACCCCGCGCGGGCGCGACCCGGTTCCGCGCGGCGGGTGAGGAGACGACCCATGGCCCTTCACCGGGCAGCGAGCGAGGGGTACCGGGGCGCCGAGCTCTACGAGCGGGCGCGGCCGGACTACCCGGAAGGGGCGGTGACCTGGCTGGCGCAAGCCCTGGGCCTCGGGCCGGGCCGGCGCGCGCTCGAGCTCGGAGCGGGGACGGGGAAGCTGAGCCGCGCCCTTACGCGCCACGGCGGGATGCTCGTGGCGGTCGAGCCGGTGTCGGAGATGCGGAGCGAGCTCGCGCTGCGGGCCCCCTCCGCCCTCGCCGTCGGTGGCCTCGCCGAGGCCATCCCGCTCCGCAGCGGCTCGGTGGGGGCGGTCCTCTGCGCCCAGTCCTTCCACTGGTTCGCGGGGCCTCGGGCCATCGGCGAGATCCACCGCGTGCTCGCGCCGGGGGGCGTGCTGGGCCTCGTCTGGAACCAGCGGGACGAGAGGGTGGGGTGGGTGCGCCAGCTGGGAGAGGTCCTCCTGCCGCTGCAGGGGGACGCGCCGCGCTTCCGCAGCGGGCGCTGGCGCGATGCGCTCTCCGCGAGCGCCCTGTTCGGGCCACTCGAGGAGAGGCGCTTCGCGATCGAGCAGGCGGGCGCTCCGGAGGCGGTCGTGGAGCGCATCTCCTCCACCAGCTTCGTCGCCGCCCTGCCGGCTGCGAGGCGCCTCGAGGTGCTCGGGGAGGTGAGGCGCATCGTCGCCGCAGGGGCGCAGGAGGGCCGGGTCCGGATGCCCTACGTCACTCACGCCTTCTGCTGCGAGAGGCGCTAGGTCGCTCGATGGAGGAGATGCGCCTGCGGGCGAATGGCCTCGAGTTCTTCGCCCTCGCCGATGGCCCCGAAGCCGGGCCACTCGTGCTTCTCCTCCACGGGTTCCCGGAGCTCTCCCGCTCCTGGCGCCGCCAGGTCCGGGCGCTCTCCCGGGCCGGCTACCGGGCGGTGGCCCCGGACCTGCGCGGCTACGGCGAGACCGAGAAGCGGGGCCCCTACGATCTGGAGACGCTCGCCCGCGACGTGCGGGAGATCGTCCGATCCCTGGGGAGGGAGCGCGCCGTCGTCGTCGGGCACGACTGGGGGGGCGCCGTCGCCTGGGCAGTCTCCTCCTACCACCCAGAGGCGGTCGAGCGCCTGGTGGCGATGAGCTGTCCGCCACCGGGGGCGCTCGCGGAGGAGCTCGCCCGGAACCCGCGGCAGCTCCTGCGCTCCTGGTACATGTTCCTGTTCCAGCTTCCCCTCCTTCCGGAGTGGATCCTGACGCGGCGAGGTGCAGCGGCCGTGGGCCGGGCACTGCGGGGTGGGTCGCACGTTCGCGAGGCCTGGCCCCGAGAGGAGACGGCTCCCTACCGGGCGGCGATGCTCCGGCCGGGAGCCGCCCGGGGTGCACTCGGCTACTACCGGGCCGCCTTCCGCCGGCCCTGGCAGGCGCGGACGGACGGGAGGCGCCGGCCCGTGGTCGCCCCGGTGCTCGTCCTCTTCGGGATGCACGACCGCTTCCTCGGGCGCGAGCTCTTCTCCGCCGAGAGGCTCGCCCCCTACCTCGCGCCGGGCAACCGACCGAAGATCGTGTTCCTCGAGAGCGCCGGGCACTTCGTGCAGAACGAGGATCCGCAGCGGGTGGACGCCGAGCTCCTCGGCTGGCTCGGCCGGCCCGCGGGAGCCAGGCCTCCGCCCTAGAAGCGGACCGCCTTCGCCTGCGCCGCCTGGGCCCGGAAGCGCTCCTGCCACCCGTCGCCGGAGATGCGGGTGGCGAGCTCGACCGCGACGTGGCGCGGCTCCACTCCCAGCGAGGCATTGCGGCCCAGGCCCTGCAGGCACGAGGGGCAGTTGGTGAGGAGGGGCGTGCCCGGCGACCGCTCTGCCACCGCGGCGCGGATGGCCTCCGCCTTCCGCTGCAGCATGGCATCGGTGATGTCGGGGCGCGACAGGGCGAGCGTGCCCGCCTCGGAGCAGCAGTGAGGAACCGCCTCGGCGTCGCAGCCGACGCGGCGCAGGGTCTCCACCCCCTTGCCTCGCAGGGAGTCGTGGCAGGGCGAGTGGTAGAGCACCGGGCGGGAGCCCTCCACCACCAGCCCAGCGTCCAGGGCGAAGCGAGCCACGTCCACGACCGGGGCGCCGAAGATCTTCGACGCCTCCATGCCCTCGAGCCCATCCATGCAGGTGCCGCAGGTGACCACCACCGCGTCGAAGCTGAGATAGCTGAACATCTCCTGGATCTGGCTGAAGAGGATGGTGTCGCGCAGCACGGTGCGATCGCTCTGGGCGGTGCGGGCGTTGGCGTGCGCAGGGAACCCGCAGCACAGGAAGGGCGGGGGCAGGACGACGCGGGTCCGGGTCTCGAGGAGCACGTGCAGCGCCGCCTGCGAGACGCGGGAGAAGAGCCGCTCGGAGCCGCACCCCGGGAAGTAGAACACGGTGCGGCGCGCCTCGCCCTCCGGCTGGAAGAGCAGCGCCTGGTCCGGTCGGCACTCGGGCACCACGTCCCTTAGCGTGCCCTCGTCGGCGGGCATCACCGGCGAGCGGAAGGACTGGAGCAGCCGGGAGCCTCGCGCGTGGTTGCGCAGCGGTCCGGTGACCTCGTGCCCGGCGCGCTGCACCGCGCCGCCCAAGCGCACCAGCCCGCCGCGGAAGACGGCGTTGCCCACCCGGGAGCGCGTGTCGAGGTAGCGAAGGGTGAGCTTGGTGGCGAGCGGGGTGTGCTTGAATCCGCGCGCGGCCAGGATCTCGCGCTCCATCACCGAGACCTCGCCGGTGTCGATGTCCACCGGGCACGGGGCGAGGCACTTGTGGCAGATGGTGCAGTGGTCGGCCACCTCCTCCAGGTAGCGAAGGAGCTTGAAGGAGCCAGAGCGCTCCCGCTGGGCGTCGTAGAGCAGGGCCTCGATGAGCGCGCCGATGGCGAGGTTCTTGTTGCGCGGGTGGTAGAAGAGGCCGCGCGGCGGGTAGAAGACGCAGCAGTCGGGCTTGCACTTCCCGCAGCGCACGCAGGTGGCGATCTTCTTCGCCAGCTCCTCCAGCTGGCCGTGCTGGAGGATGCGGGCCTCGAGCTTCAAGAGGTTGAAGGAGGGCGTGAAGATCTGATCGAGCACCTCGAGGTCCGAGAGCTTGCCCGGGTTCATGAGCCCGGTGGGATCCACCAACCGGCGGTAGGCCTCGAGCTCGGCGCGCCGGCCCGGGTCCCAGTACCGCAGCTTCGTCACGCCGATCCCGTGCTCGCCCGACACCACCCCCCCGAGCTCGTGCACCCGCTCGAAGACTTTCTCCACCACCGCCTCGGCACGCCGCAGCATGGGCCGGTCGTTGGAGAGCACGGGGATGTTGACGTGGACGTTGCCGTCGCCGGCGTGCATGTGCGTCGCGAGCACGATGAGGCGAGCGCGGACCTCCTCCCAGATCCCCTCGACGGTGGTGGCCACCTTGCCGTGCCCGCGCAGGAGGGCGGCCAGATCCTGGCGCAGCCTGGAGGTCACCGAGAGCGAGCGGACGGCCTCCTCGTCGGCGGTGCGGAGCGACTCGACCGCGGCCCGGCACCGGGCGGCGGCGGCCTCCAGCCGGGCGGGCCAGTTGGCCTCATCCGGGGGAGGGAGGGTCTTCAGGTACGTCTCGACGCGCCGGACGTACGTCTCCTGGGTGTGCCGCTCCTCGTGGACGTTCATGGCGTCGACGAAGAGCGAGAACTCCCCGAGGGAGGAGAGCGGCAGGACGATGTCCTCGTTGATCTTGAAGGCGTTGGTGCGCCGGGCGATGGCGCCGAGCTTCTTGCGATCGGCCCAGAAGCGCTTCCCCTCGGCCCCGTCGCGGGCCTCGGTGAGGAAGGTGCTCTCGTGCTTGGCGAGAATGGCGCGCAGCGCGGCCACGCCCCGGATTACCTGCTCGGGCGTGTGGCCCACCACGTCGACGATGATGACCGCCTTGGGCGTCTCGGCCCGGGGCGCCTTCACCTGGTAGCCGATGGCCTTCACGTACTGGTCGTCGAAGTGCTCGAGCGCCGAGAGCGCCTCCTCGCCCCGGTTCGGCATGGAGCGGGCGATCTCCTGGATGACCTCGCTCGCTTCGTCGAAGTCGGGGCCGAAGAACTCGAGACACAGGGTGCGCTGGTGGGGGTAGGCCGGGTAGAGGATGAACTCGGCAGAGGTGATGACCCCGTCGGTGCCCTCCTTCTGGACGCCGGGCACGCCACCCAGGGCCTTGTTGGTGATGTCCTTCCACAGCCCCTTCTTGCGGATGTCGCTGCCGCGAAGCTCGATCGCCCGCACCGGGGAGCCGTCCACCTCGGTGACCTCGAAGCGCACCGCGTCGTCCGGCAGGATCTTGCGGAGCTGGTGGTTCGTGCGCCGCACCACCCAGGTCCTGCCGGACGGCATCGCCATGCGGAACGAGACGATGTTGTCGATGCAGGTGCCCCAGAGGACGCAGTCCTTCCCGCCCGCGTTCTCGGCGATGTTCCCGCCGATGGTGCACGCCCAGGCGCTCGTCGGGTCGGTGGCGAACACGAGCCCGCGGTGGGCGGCGTGCTCCATGGCGTGCTCGGTGATGACTCCGGCCTCGAGAGAGAGGACCTGTCCCTCCGCGGTGCGACCGTCGTCGAGCCGGAAGGAACGCGCCTCGATGCCGCGGATGCGGTCGAGCTTCTCGGTGTTCACCACCACGCAGTCGGGGCGCAGCGGGATGGCTCCCCCGGTGAGCCCGGTGCCGGCGCCGCGGGGAATGGCGTGCAGGCCGAGCTCGCGGATGGCGGAGAGCAGGGGACCCACCTGCTCCTCGGCGGTGGGCGTGACCACCGCCAGCGGGAGGTGCAGACGCCAGTCGGTGGCGTCGGTGGCGTGGGAGACGAGGGTGAAGGGGTCGAGGAGGACGTTGTCCCTGCCCACCACCAGTCCGAGCGCGCGCCGCACGCGGGCCTCGAGGTCGGGGGCCTTCTGCACCTCGTCCCGGAAGGCGTCGAGGAGCCGGCGGCACTCGGCGAGCACTTCGAGCACCAGCGTCTCGTCCCCGGCGGCCTCGCGGATGACGCGGAGGTTCGTCTCCGCTTCCCGGAAGAAGCGGGCCCTCCGCTTCCGCGACGCGACGAGCTCCTGGCGAAGGTAGGGGTTGCGGCGGTGGATGAGGACCTCGCCGAACACCCGCATGAGCAGGCGGGCCGAGCGGCCCGTGACCCTTCTCGACCGCAGCTCCTCGAGCTTCTGCCAGACGCCCCTGCCGAGGAGCATCGACACGGCTTGGCGGTCGTCCGCCGAGGTGTAGTTGTACGGGATCTCGCGGTGGGTCGGCGCGTTCATGGAAGTCGGGGCCGGGCGAGGCCCAGGGCCGAAAAAACGTAGCAGGTTCCGTGCCCTGCGAGAACGGGGACGAAACCCAGCGATTCCAGGGGCTTCGGTAGGAATGCCAGCGGTGGATCGCAGAAAAATCTGCGCACCGCGACAGGGGTGCGTCCACCCCTTCCTGCGAGCGGCCCTCTCAGGCCTTCTTCATCGTGTCGTTGAAGGCGCTCACCGCCGCCTTCTCCGCCTCCCGGACGGCCACCGGGACCTTCCCGAGCTTCTCCTTCGCGTCCTCCCCGAACTCGAAGATGCGCCGGCGAGTCTCCTCGCCCGAGCGCGGCGCAAGCAGGAGCGCCACCACGCCACCGATCGCCGCGCCCGTCAGGAAGGCGAGCAGGACGCTTCCGGCTCCTGCCCCGCCGTTCGTGTGTTCTCTCATCATCGCGCGACCTCCTTCTTCAACAGCTCTGCCACCTCGGCCGGCGCTTCGCGGGAGCCGCCGGGCTTGTCGGCGCCGGCGGGGTCCTCTTCCCCCGAGCCCTCCGGAGCGGGGTGCGAGCGCCAGGCGCGGACCGCCGCCCCGACCGCGGGAACCACTGCCGCCCCCACCGCCGAGGCGATCTTGAGGGTGTCGCGAAGCTGCACCACCGTCTCCGAGACGGCCGTCAACCCGGAGACGAGCGTGTCGAGCTTTCCGTCCTTCTCGAGGCCGCTCGTCAGGCGATCGATCCGGTCTGCGATCGCGTGAACGGTCTTCGTGCCTTCCGCGATGTCCCGGGCGCCCTTCTCCAGGACCTGCCGGAGGGTGTGCAGGATGGAGTAGAGCTGCACGACGAGGGGCAAGAGCGCCCCCACCAGCACCGCCGCCAGCACGAGGAGAGCAGTCTGGAATCCGTCCATTTGGCCTCCGGGCCGTCCCGGGACCCTCTTCGCCTCGGGCCCGCACCCCCGGTGCCAATCTTGCGCCTTTCCGGGCTCGGGGAGTTCAGCCCCTCTTAGGTGCGACCCCGATAGCGGCCCCGTCCCGAACGGGCCGAGGGCGGCGGCCTCGGCGAGGGAGGCGGGACAGGTCCCGCGAGGCGCGGGCAGTGCCGACGCGGAGGGCGGCGAAAAAGTTGAGGAGGGGTGGTTCCGGTGCATCTTTCCCCGTCAAGGGAGGTCGTCATGCCAGAGGCGGTTCCGTTCCAGGACATGCCCGTCGAGCGGCTCATGTCGGCGAGGCCGAAGACGCTCGAACCCGACTCCACGCTGGGCGACGCGGCCGAGGTCCTGCTGCAGGGTGGCTTCCGCCACCTGCCGGTCGTGGACGACGCCGGGCGGCCGGTCGGGATCATCTCCGAGCGCGACCTGCGCGCGAGGCTGGGGACGGACCTCTACGGGTTCACCCAGGCCACCGTAGAGGCGCTCTCGGAGCCGGTGTCCGGCGTCATGACGCCCGACCCCATCGCGGTGCGGGTCGGCACCCGCACCGCGGAGGTGCTCGACACCTTCGCGGACGAGCGCGTCGGGGCCCTGGTGGTGGTGGACGGCGACGGGCGCGTCTGCGGCGTCCTCTCCTACGTCGACCTCCTCCTCTGGCTGCGCGATCACCCTTCGGGGGCCGAGGAGCTTCCTCCTCGCAGCGAGGCGGGCCGGCCCGGCCCGCTCCCGAGATCGCGCCGCCCGAAGAGGAAGGCGCCGAAGAAGGCGGCGCGCGCGCGCGCCCGAAAGGCCGCGCGGTCGAAGCGCCGCCCCGAGGCGAAACGCCGCGCCGACTAGCCCCGGCGACGGCCGCGGAACCTCTTCAGGCGGACCGCGTCCTCGCGGGCTCGCTCCTCCAGCGCCGCCTCCACCCGCGCCGCCTCGCGCGTGAGCCGCGGGACGAGGAGCTGTTCGAGGGCGTTGATGCGCCGGGAGGTGTCCTGGATCTCCTCTCCCAGGCGCCGAAGATAGAGCTCCCGAGAGGCGATGGAGAGCAGGACCTCGAGCGCCTCCTCGTGGCGGCGCGCAGCCTCCTGATGGGCCAGCGCGGCGAGGAGCGGAGAGGTGCCGCGGGCCGCCGCGTGGCGGACGAGCTTGGGAGCGTCGATGCGCGGAACCGGAACCCCCCAGACGCGCCGGTGGGTGACGGAGAGCGGGATCTCGCGCTCGCCGGCGATCCCGGCGGAGGCGAGCGCCCGCTCTCCCTCGCGAGCCCGGGCGACGAGCAATCCGCGCGAGGCCTCGAGGAGCGCGCGGTCCAGTCGCTCGCGCCCCTCCATCACCTCGCGCATGAGCCGGAAGAACTCGCCCGCCAGCACCTGCCGCTTGCTGCGGAGCAGCCTCGCCCCCTTGGTGGCGAGCCCGAGATGCGCGCGGGCCTCGAGCAGGCCCATGCGGGTGGTGGAGGTCTGGCTCAAGGCGCGGACTCCGGCCGGTACCTTTCGACGAGCGACGCCTTCACTCGGGTGAGAGTCGAAGGTGGAAAGGCGGAGAGGAGCCGCCACCCCGTCGAGAGCGTCTCCTCGAGCGTCCGGAAGGACCCTCCCTGGTGCACGAGCTCGCGCTCGAAGCGCTCGGAGAAGTCGAGGAAGCGGCGCTCCTCCTCGCCCAGGTTGGCGACGCCGACGATGGCCGCCATGCGGCGCACATCGACCCCGCGCGCGTGGAACGCGTAGAGCTGATCGGAGACCGGCCGGTGGTCCTCTCGGGTGCGCCCCTCGCCGGTGCCGAGCCCCATGAGCCGCGAGAGCGACGGCAGGACGTCGATGGGCGGGAAGACCCCCTAGCGGTCGACATCGCGCGACAGGACGATCTGCCCCTCGGTGATGTAGCCGGTCAGGTCCGGGATGGGGTGGGTGAGGTCGTCGTCGGGCATCGTCAGCACCGGGAGCTGGGTCACCGAGCCCCGGCGCCCGGCGAGGCGTCCGGCCCGCTCGAACAGGCTCGCCAGATCGGTGTAGAGGTAGCCGGGATATCCGCGCCTCCCGGGCAGCTCCTCGCGGGCCAGAGCCACCTCGCGCAGGGCCTCGCAGTAGGCGGTCATGTCGGTGAGCACGACGAGCACGTGCATGCCGTGCCAGAAGGCCAGGTGCTCGGCGCAGGTGAGCGCGCAACGCGGCGTGAGCAGCCGCTCGATGGGAGGGTCGTCGGCCCGGTTCAGGAAGACCACCGTCCGGTCGAGCGTCCCCGACTCGGCGAAGGATTCCAGGTACTCCTGGGACTCGCGGAAGGGAGCGCCGACGGCCGCGAACACCACGGCGAAGGGCTCGCCGCCCCGCACCCTGGACTGGCGCACGATCTGGGCAGCGAGGCGCGACGCCGGAAGGCCGGCGCAGGAGAAGATGGGGAGCTTCTGGCCGCGGACGAGGGTGTTGAGCCCATCGATGGCGGAGATGCCCGTCTCGATGAACTCCGACGGTTTCTCGCGCCGGACGATGTTCATGGCGGCGCCGTGCACCGGGAGGAGCGCCTCGGGAATGGGCGCGGGGAGGCCGTCCCTGGGCTTGCCGGTGCCGTCGAAGGTTCGCCCCAGCATCTCGCGGGAGACGGGCAGGGAGGCGAGCTCGCCGGTGAGCTCGACCTCGGCGCGGTCGGGCGAGAGCCCGCGGGTCTCCTCCAGCACCTGGATGGCGGCGAGCTCCTCGCCCACCTCGATGACCTGGCCGCGGCGCTCCTCGCCGGCGCTCCGGATCCGGACGATCTCGCCGAGCCGCGCGCGGCGGGCTCCGCGGACCATCAGCAGCGGCCCGCGAACCGCGGCCGCCGGGTGTAGCCTGCGGGTGGTGAGATCGCTCATCCGGCACCTTCCAGGGCTGCAAGCGCCTCGTCCACCGCCGCGGTGACCGCGGCCGCCGCCGCCGGGGCCTCCGCGGCGGTCGCCTCCGGGAGCCGCAGTAGGTGCTCGTCGAGGCGGGCGTCGAGGATGGTCCGGAGGGGCACGCCGCGCTCCACCGCCTCGCCGGCGCGCCGGTGGAAGTGGAGGAAGGCCCGCAGCATCGCCACCGTCTTGCCGGGAGGCGAGGAGGCGTCGGCGGGCAAGAACGCGCTCTGGCGCAAGAAGCCCTCCCGCAGCGCCCGCGCCGACTCGATGACCACGCGCTCGGCGTCCTGGAGGGCCTCCACCCCCACCAGCTGGGCGATCTCGAGGAGCTCGCGCTCCCGCTGCATGAGCCGCATCGCCTCGTCGCGCAGCCCGACCCAGTCCTCGCCCGCCTCCCGCCGGAACCAGGGCTCGAGCCGCGGGGCGTCCAGGCTGAACGAGAGCCCCCAGTCCACCGCCGGGAAGTGGCGCCGATGGGCGAGGTCCGCCGAGAGAGCCCAGAGGGCGCCGCTCGCGCGCAGCGACGACTGGGTCACCGGCTCGGAGAAGTCCCCCCCCGGCGGGGAGACGGCCCCGACGACGGTCACCGCTCCCTCGCGCTCGCCGGAGAGCGGAACGGCGCGCCCGGCGCGCTCGTAGAACTGGGCCACCCGGGAGGCGAGCGAGGTCGGGTACCCCTCCTCGCCAGGCATCTCCTCCAGGCGCGAGGAGATCTCCCGGAGGGCCTCCGCCCAGCGCGAGGTGGAGTCGATCATGAGCGCCACCTGGAGGGACTGGTCGCGGAAGTATTCGGCGATGGTGACGCCGAAGTAGATGGAGGCCTCCCGGGCCGCGACCGGCATGTTGGAGGTGTTCACCACCAACACGGTCCGCTCGAGCAGCGGCCGACCCGACCGAGGGTCGGAGAGGCGCGGGAACTCGTCGAGCACCTCGGCCATCTCGTTCCCGCGCTCGCCGCAACCCACGTAGACGATGACGTCTGCCGCCGCGTGCTTGGCGAGGCTCTGCTCGAGCACGGTCTTTCCGGTGCCGAACCCACCGGGGACGATGGCGGTGCCGCCGCAGGCCACCGGGAAGAAGCAGTCGAGGACGCGCTGCCCGGTGAGGAAGGGAACGTCC